>Ga0209707_1002065_pt1 | contig 10783 bp, 4 predicted proteins | sample EN4Hudsemesocosm_FD_184630 | JGI IMG/M metagenome (GOLD analysis project Ga0209707, IMG submission 184630) | Methane-oxidizing microbial communities from mesocosms in the Hudson Canyon - EN4B Hudson Canyon (SPAdes) (version 2) | ecosystem: Environmental > Aquatic > Marine > Cold seeps | place... | reverse complement strand
TGAATGTTCATTAACAGTGTTAAATGAATCTTATCCAGATGGCGATAAATTTATTGATCAAGTGCAAGAAAACTTTGATAGTTTGAAACGAAAAATAAATTGATTTTTAGTTATGTTTTTTATAAATTTTAATAGCTTGTTATTGGTTTTTGCTAAGTTTTAGTGTGCTACATGTACACACGCGTATTAACAGGAGTACACTTGATGATTCAATGAGTCTGCGTAAAGCGTTACCAGACCTAGGAAGTCTGTATTGCAATTCCTTCTGAAAATTAATATCTTAATATATACATAAGTGTTGACACATCAGGGTGAACTTTATGTTTATAGTGGACATACAGTAGAACTAATGAAACCCGTTTTGGTGGAAATAATAAATATCCAGTGATTAAAAATAAAATTAAGGAATTAAATAATGAATGCAGGTAATAACATTGGATTAATTGGGTTGGTTTTAGTTCTGTTGAATATAATCAGTTTTGGCTTTACTGGATATGGAATTATTGCAATTAATGAAGATATCCCCCCTGTGATGGGGTATCTAGGCTCAGGAATTTTACAGGGAATTATTGCTTTTACTTCTATTCGATTATTGCCAGGCCAGATACCGATACTAGCCTTACCCTTTATATACACTATGTATTTAGTCGCAACATTTTTCTCTGTCTCATTTTCAGGAAGTGCTGTTTTACAAGGAACCATGGGAAAGTCACTTTCCACACAAACTCATCATGAAAATATTGAAAAAGTAACTAAGCAAGCCAATACTTTGCTTAATTCTGCCCAAGACATGGAACAAAAATTTTTAGCTTTAGGTCTTTTTTCTAAAGATAAAGCTAAAGAAGAAAAGGAGATAGGGGGTACCTGTCGTTCTAAAAATAATAAAGGAATTTTGATCGCTACAGCTAAAGGGCCGGGCCCAAGGCAAAAAAAGAGGATTTACCAGGCATTTGTTTTTAATCAAATGGCTAAAGATATCTCGGATGCCACCTCAAAATTACAGACAATTAAGGTGGAATTATTAGGGCTTCAATCAGTTATTGGAAATGAGTTTAAACGTAAGATTGATAACGAAAGTGATAAAGAATACAAATTAAGAATTAGAAAGTCTGTTAATTCAGCACTTACAAATGTAAAAAATAAATATGATGAGATAGAAATCCAGTATGGATCGATTAATCGATTAGTCAATCAACATAAACAAGTATTACAGATACATTATGAATCTGAATTTAGTGGATTCCCAGATGGAGTGGATGATTATCAAGAATTTAATGGCAAATCTAGTGCATGTAATGATACTGAAACAAAAGGGAAAATTGGGGCACTGTTAAATTATTCATTATCAACACTAAAAAAACTGCACCTGACAAAAATTGATCCAACAGACAGGAAACAGTTTTTTTATATTAATGCAGGGTTATTATGGGATCTTGTTTCAGGTAAAGAATCTTTTAATCATATGCTTGAAGATGAAGATAAAAAAGATTACGTTGTTCCCTTGTTAACGGGAATGTTGATAGATTTTTTTATCCTCTTTTTAGCAATTACCATACAAATAGCTAAAGGAAGTACCTATAGATCGTATCTAAATAAACATTATAGTGTTGATTCTTTAGCAAGTATTGTTAGCAAAATGTTACCTATAATAGATGCAAATAAGAATAAATTTAATTTTCTTAATAATTTTAATAACACACGATTTGAAAAAACCTCAGTGGGTTACGCATCTTACGTATTAAAACACATGTTAAAAAACGTCACTGTCACAATTGATAGAGAAAATTACTTGTTTCAGCCAAGAGAGCATCATGATGATAGGCAGGTACGTTCTGATCGGGCAAAGGATTATATAGATTTGTTAAAAGATGTTATTACCGTATTACATAAATACAGGTTTATAAGCAGAAAAAAAACTCAAGCAGTTAACCAATTTGAAGGAAATGAGTTAACTAATATGACAAATCAAATTGGTTTGTCAGTAGATGACTTTGGTACTAATGGCGCATTTAATGTTTATCATATTCACTCTGATTTTTATTCGATGTTAGATGAGTTTCATAACAATAAAACATTTGCTGAGATAGGTGAAATGGAAGACTGGCGAAGGTATATCCTATTTATACCAAGCAGTCATGCTTATGGTGAAATCATGTCCACTCTTGCATTAAATGATGATATCGAAAAAGCACGTTATGTTTTTAGGAAAGCCAGAAAAATCAAAGTAAAGGATGTTGATAAATGGCAGGTTGTTCTAAATATAAATGATGATATGGAAAAAGATGTTTATGAGTGGTTGCGTGATGATGATAGTGGATTTTCACTGGACGATGCTGAAGAAATTACTTCTTTATCAATATTTGGCTTTAACCCTTTTCACTATAAAAGGGTCTATAACCTATCTGAATATGGTTGGCAGACAATACGAAACTTTGTAGATACTGTTAATACTGCGGATTCATAAATAAAGGAATGCCAAATGGATAAAAAATCAGTACGCCTTTTTAAATTTTTATCTCGATTGTCTGCAGGCGTAGATGCGGTTCATCGTTGCAATAACCTTAAATCTCTATGGTTAGCCCCCTTGTTAAAGGAAGCTGACTATAATCTAGAGCAGTTATTTAAATGTATCAATGGAGAGCAAACGTTACAATTTAGCCGTCTTACTCCGCCTTCTTTCCCAACGCTCCCTGTTGAGATGGCAGATATTGAGTGTAACGATATAAAGCAATATATCAAAGATATAATAAATTTTCTTGCGGCAGAATCTTTACATGATGAGTCAAAAATAAGGGCATATGCGCAATGGTCTAATTGTCTTGAAGAATATGAACAGGTTGAAGACTTTAATAAGTACTTTGAGCAGATATACAAATTTGCACCCATGCAAAAAAATGAAGAAGATGAAACTGGAGACATAAATAACACGTTTAATCTCTCTTTAGGTTATCTGCTTTTTAGTGGTGAGTCAGTTACAAACTCAAGCCCATTAATACATTTCCCCCTGGAAGCTACATATGACTTGGCAACTGAAACGATCACCTTAAAACGTAGTGAAGGTGATGCTATTATTGAAAATGATATTCCGGCTGACTATTGGGCGCAATCAAATCGTGAGCAAGGTATTGAAATCATGCTAAATAGTGGAGAACTAAACTATGAGAGTATTGGGGCAATTCTCAGGTCATGGTGCATGAGTCTGAATGTACGATGTAGCTACCAGCAGAGTTTAAGTGAAAATTTTACGAACAATACTCCTGATGCTATGGTCGTTTTTTCGCCTTCGCTCACAATAAATGAATGGAAATTCCAGAATTCCACTACTGCTTTTTTACATAAAATATCATCAAATCTACTTTTCGAAAATGAGCCATCACTTTTAAACTATTTAACTGGGACACCTTTACCTGAAATAAGGTACGAGGAAAACAGGGCATCCTCGTTGTATTATCCATTAGCTGCCAATAAGCGACAACAACAAGTTGCATTACGGATTGATCAGCAGCCCTCCTTAATTGTGGAGGGGCCACCTGGAACAGGAAAATCACAGCTTATTGCCAATTTGGCTGTACACTCAATTGCAACTGGAAAACGAGTATTAATAACCAGTACCAATGAATCTACCTTAGAGCATATTAATTTATTACTACCAGAGTCATTGCAGCAACTTTTTATACCCTTGATTAATAATGCAAGTTCTAGTTTAGATTTTGACTCTCAGCTTCAGGTATTAATTAAATATTGCCAAGAACCGCAAGATATCGTTGACGAGTCTAGAATAGAAGAATTGAATGAGCGTGTTAGGCAATTACAAAATGAAATTAATGCTTCAATTAGCAGTGTTGAAAGTCGTTTTGTTGAACTTAACGAGCACTTTGAAACAGGAATTAGCGATTATAGTGGAACGGCAATAGAATTAATTCAGCAGTGGCGAGAAGGCAGTAGTGAGGGCATTCATTGGTTAGAAGATAATTGTAGTGGTGAACCTCCCATTTCTAATGCTGAAGCTGTTGAGTTATTGCTATTAATCAGAGAGTTTACTTTAGATGATTATGCACAATGGCAACGTATTCCTGTGGGTGAACAGAATCTCTTAACAGCCGATGAATTTAAATATTTATCGGACCAATGGCAGCTAAATGATACTTCCTTACAAAATATTCAGGATCAAAATATTTTAACCAACAGGTCAATATTGTCAGATATCGATTTTAATATCTTTGATATTGAAAAGGTAAATGCAGTAACTGAACAGTTAATGTCAAGAATAGATACAATTGAACAATGGGATAACCGCCTTTTTAAAGATGTATTTTCTGGAGATGGACGAAAATGGCAAGAAATTTCTGCAGGTATGTTATTACTGGCAGAGACCTTAAATAGAGCCTTAATAAGAAAGGTACATCAATATAAAGTAACAGGTATAGCAGTAGAAAAACTAAAGGATAGAAACGCACTTATTGAATTAAAAACAGCGACAGAAATACTTCATGGACATGCGGCAGAGGGAAAATTATTGGAAGGGCTAATATATTCTTTTCGATATAAGTATGAAATAACTTTGCTTGAGAATATTAGGCTGGATGGAAGAAAGTATGAAACAACCAAAGATTTACGTCAGTTACTAGAATGGTTGGAGTATAAAATTGATGACATAAAGTTAAAACAGATCACTTTTAGTTCCATGGCTTGGGATAGAGAGCATCTCGTTTGCAAAGAACTTAATGATATTACGCAACTGTGTATTGATCTCAAAGAATTTATGACACAGTGCTATGCCTTTATGGAAATTTATTCCATAGTAAAAAATGCTTTTCTAGTTTCAACACTTGAGGATGCCGTTTTATTGTTACAGGCAGTACAGGCTGAATGGCACATTCGGGAAGTAGAAACAAAATTCAGCAATAATAAAACTCGGATTTCTTTATTATCTTCTGTTGCTATTGAGGGTGATTGGTTATTGCGCTTACTTCATTCTTCTCAACCCCATCAAGCTGAAGAGTATGAAACCAATTTATTCCAGCTACAAAGGTTAATTGATAATCGCACTCCCATTTATAGGCTACACTCCCTTAATGCAATTGTACAACCTCGGTTACCTTTATTCTGGAAAAATTTATCTGATAGTTGCAGTGAGCCTTATTGGGATGATCGCATGGAGAAATTTGTGCAAACATGTTATTGGCATGAACTTTCACTGTGGTTAAATACAAAATTGAATACAGATTTTATGCAACTGTGGCAAACAGTGGATGAGAAAGAAAGGTTATTAAATGATTCTTTAGCACAACTAGCTGTACAAATGGCATGGAAAAAGACCTTAGCCTCTATTGATTCAAAAATGCTTGGTCATTTAAAAGCCTGGTCAACAACTATTGGTAAATATCATAATTGCGCAGACATTCATGCAAAACGTCACCTTAAAGATGCATTAGAACACATGAAAGCAGTAATGGAGGGGCAATCTGTTTCTGGCTGGATAGTACCTTTTAAAGCAATAGCTAAATATTTACCAGCCAAAGCTCAAATTTTTGATCTCATAATTATTGATGACGCTAGTCAATTAAGTCATGAAGCTATTATGCTGTATTATTTAGCTAAAAAAGTAGTTGTTGTTGGTGATGATGAGCAACAGATTGTCCCATTAAATACTACAGTTGATCGCACTTTACTCGTCAAATTACATGAACGCTATATAGCTGATATTCATTTAAATGAATTAGTGGATGTAGATAATAGTTTTTATGATTTCATTTCGGCTGTTTTTCCTAACCCTCTTAAGCTTAGAGAGCATTACCGCTCATTACCAGCTATCATTAATTTTTCAAGTTTAATTGCTTACAAGAAAGAGCCTCTTATTCCTTTACGAGCTGCAGTGAGCCATGAAATAACAACTGAAATTTTAACGCATCACTATGTGGTGGACGCAACTGTAAAAAAAGCAAATAATCAAATTTCCAATCAGGCTGAAGCAGAATCCTTATTGGGATATTTAGAAAAAATATGCAAAAATCCAAAATATAACGCAAAAACTATTGGTATTATTTCTCTTCAAGGCACGAAGCAAGCTAACTTAATCAGGGATGGTATTAATGCACTAAATCTAAATTCCAGCGAAATTGAACAAAGAAAATTGAAGTGTGGGAGTAGTAATTCTTTTCAGGGAGATGAGAGAGATATTATTCTTTTATCGATGGTTATTGCGCCAGGCTATAGCTATCGGGCATTAACTGAACCGAAGTATCTTCGTAGTTATAGCGTTGCTATGTCACGAGCAAAAAATGAAGTACACCTGTTCCATTCAGTACAGTTGAACGAACTGCAACATGAATGTATACGTTATCAATTATTGGATTATTTTGTTTCATACCCAGCAGTTACAGAAAGTATTACAGAAGAAACGAGTTCGGATGAAATGCAAATGGTAACTAATTTACTAAATCAACTTGAAAATAAATTAAGTGATAGTCGTTTCACTGTGTTACCAGGGTATTTTATTTCTAGTTTAGAAATAGCCTTTATTATTAGCAAGGATGAGCAAGAATGGCATGTACTTGCTGACTATACGCATAGTGGAAAAGCCAATATGGGGCATCATAACTGGGATTTGCAAAATAGCCTCAGAGCAATGGAAATAAAGATTATTCCCGTTAGTGTATTAGCTATGTTGGCAAATATTGATAATGTGATCAATGAAATTAATAATATTACTAATTCCATAACCTAACTAAAGTGGATAATATAATGAGACCTATTTTTGTTGGTCGTACAGAAGAGTTGAAGCAATTAAAAGCATCTTGGCAACTAGCTAAGCAGGGAAAGCCGCAAATAGTGGTTTTAAAAGCCGATAGTGGCTTAGGAAAAACCAGAATACTACAGCACTTTTATAGTTGGATAAGTAAACCGTCTAATGGTGATGATCCAGAGGCTTATTGGCCAGATAATCTGGAAATAGCATCCAATAGCTTAAATATTAACCCTGACTTTAGTCAATACCAGAGTGCTGGAAAAATTCCTTGGTTATGGTGGGGCATTCGATTTAATAAACCCGCCCAACGTAATCAGCTTGAAATTAGCGAATGTGCAATGGTCAATGCCTTATTAAAACTAGAACCTCATTTTTTACCTTTGTTAGAGGCTCAAGAAAAACAGCGGCTAACAGGAGATTCTGCGAATCATATGGTTAATGCTATGTTGGGTTTGATGGGTCTTGGAATTTTGAGTGGCGCACTGGCCGCTAAAGATGCTTATAACACTTATCGGGAAGAACAAAAGCGTAAAAATAAAAGTGCATTGGAAGAACTAGAGCAGGAAAAAATTCAAGACATTAAGGATACGATTAAAAGCTATTTTGCAGCCTTGATGGATAGAAATAATAAGGCTATTCGTTCAACACCTATTATATTAGTTTTAGATGATGCCCAGTGGTCAGATACAGATACACTCATTTTTGTTGAATGGTTGTATAAAGAAAGCATTAAACATGCGTATCCTCTACTCATTCTTGTATCACACTGGAAACAGGAATGGAATATACAAGAACAGGCTTGCTCTCATAGCAAAATGACAGAAGCTCCAGAATCTTTCTCCCATTTAATTAAACGCAACCAGCCCCCTTTAACAAAAAATAATTACCAAATGATTGAGCTGGGGAAACTAGCTGTTAATGACCTACAGAAATTATTAAAGCAGTTGTTACCTAGAATTACTGAAAATCAGCAAAGTTTATTACTAGAAGTAGCAGATGGTGTACCTGTCTATTTAGAACAATTGATTCTTTATTTACAAAGTAATCCAAAATATTTTAAGCAACAAGATATTCAGGGAGAATTATCTGATAATGCCTGTAAATACATAAAAACATTAACCATCAATCAGGCAAATAGTTTTGATGTCTTGTGCAATGCGCGTTTTAATGCACTTGAACCGAACCTTAAAGAAATTTTAGGCTGGAGCAGTCATCAAGGACTGAGGTTTGTTCGTGAGTTTTCATTTTCACTGGCTAAACGTATGCAAAAGCTTAATCCTGGACCTCAAAATGATTTGAAAAAAGCCACAAATCCCTTTTCGATTATTGAATCAATCAATGAGTTCTCCAGTGAATTTTGTCATCGGGAGTTACACCGTGCGGCTTATAATGAATTGATGGAATTTGGCGAAAATGATGAAGGGTATCTGCTGTTTAAAGAAGCTTTCCTCCTGGAGTTGTTAGAGTGGCAACAGCAAGGGCATATAGAATCATTAAAACCAACAGAGCAAAAAAGTTTGCTCATGCTATTAATCAATGAGTTAAATCAAAAAGACTCATTATCTAATGAGCAGGTGCAGTCACAAGGTAAAGCAATCCTAGATCTGATAGTTATTTATGAACAATTGAATCAGCCTAGAGAAGTCTGTCAGGTGGCATTAATACTGGTAGATTTCTCACGTAAGCATAAATGGATACCAGATAAAGATAAATTCTCAACATTTGATTATGCTGGAATTGCACTCATTCAGTTTAGTCAGTTGGATGGAGCAATAAGCCTTTTTTCGGAAATCATTGAGTTTGAGAAAAAGTATCTGTCTGATGATAACAAGCAAAATACCCTGGCCATTGCCTATATGAATCGGGGGGTTGCTTATAAGCAGCAAGGCAACAATGAAGCCGCCATCAGTGACTATAATCAAGCCATTGGTTTTAGGGAAAACTTAAGAAACATCTTGGCAGAGCAATGGCCTGCGGACATGCAAAATAGCCTGGCAAGTGTCTATACGAATCGGGGGGTTGCTTATAACCAGCAAGGCGACAATGAAGCCGCCGTCAGTGACTATAATCAAGCCATTGGTTTTATGGAAAACTTAAGAAACACCTTGGCAGAGCAATGGCCTGCGGGCATGCAAAATGATCTGGCAAGTGTCTATATGAATAGGGGTGTTGCTTATAACGAGCAAGGCAACAATGAAGCCGGCATCAGTGACTATAATCAAGCCATTGGTTTTAGGGAAAACTTAAGACATACCTTGGCAGAGCAATGGCCTGCGGGCATGCAAAATGATCTGGCAGGTGTCTATATGAATCGGGGTAATGCTTATAACGAGCAAGGCAAGAATGAAGCCGGCATCAGTGACTATAATCAAGCCATTGGTTTTATGGAAAGCTTAAGAAACACCTTGGCAGAGCAATGGCCTGCGGACATGCAAAATGATCTGGCACGTGTCTATATGAATCGGGGTGTTGCTTATATGCAGCAAGGCAACAATGAAGCCAGCATCAGTGACTATAATCAAGCCATTGGTTTTAGGGAAAACTTAAGAAGCACCTTGGCAGAGCAATGGCCTGCGGGCATGCAAAATGACCTGGCAAGTGTCTATATGAGTCGGGGGGGTGCTTATATGCAGCAAGGCAACAAGGAAGCCGCCATCAGTGACTATAATCAAGCCATTGGTTTTAGAGAAATAGTAAGAAACATCTTGGCAGAGCAATGGCCTGCGGGCATGCAAAATGATCTGGCAAGTGTCTATATGAATCGAGGTGTTGCTTATAACCAGCTAGACGACAATGAAGCCGCCATCAGTGACTATAATCAAGCCATTGGTTTTAGGGAAAACATAAGAAACACCTTGGCAGAGCAATGGCCTGCAGGCATGCAAAATAATCTGGCAGGTGTCTATATGAATCGGGGTAATGCTTATAACGAGCAAGGCAACAATGAAGCCGGCATCAGTGACTATAATCAAGCCATTGGTTTTATGGAAAGCTTAAGAAACACCTTGGCAGAGCAATGGCCTGCGGACATGCAAAATGATCTGGCACGTGTCTATATGAATCGGGGTGTTGCTTATAACGAGCAAGGCGACAATGAGGCCGCCATCAGTGACTATAATCAAGCCATTGGTTTTAGGGAAAACTTAAGAAACACCTTGGCAGAGCAATGGCCTGCGGGCATGCAAAATGATCTGGCCACTGCCTATGCGAGTCGGGGGGGGGCTTATAACGAGCAAGGCAACAATGAAGCCGCCAGCAGTGATTATTTGATTGCAATTAAAATATTATCTGAGTTAACGCTGAACTATCCGGCATTCAATGCACTGTTGGCTCAAATTGTTGCTCTGAATCAGCAAATAGTAACTAATTTAAAAGAGCAGCCCGCTTTAAACGGCCTACAAGCAGAAGATCTGATTATTACAGTTCAAGATTTTCTTGATCGGGCTCAGGACAATCATTTATCTACCACTGTTGAAAATCAGCAGTACCTGCAACACCTGACTGAGCTCACCAAAGAGGTGAGTGTCTTTGTAGAAAGACATGCTTAAATATCAATCAACATGTTTAAGTTATAAATAACAGGTTATTAAAATTATAATTTTTGTCGTTTAATGACAAAGGAGAAAACGATGGCTAGTGAACCATTATTTGAGTTTAAACATGACTATAAAACAATCAAAGTTTTTACTGGGGAAACTTCAGCTGATGTGTACTATTCAAAAAATGGTGGAAGTACAATTAGTACAGGATTGAGGTTTAATGAAAAAAGTGGAAATTTTACCTCGGGAAGTGGCTCGTCACTTTCATGGGATAAAGCTAAATGCTATATTAGGAACAGGTTATAACTTAAGATAGATTTCAAGATTAAATAAAAGGAAACATAATGGCAACACATTCAGCAGATATTGTTTTTGTGATCGATGCATCAAGTTCCATGGAACCTTGTGTTGAAGGCGTAAAAGACAATATTAAAAACTTTGTAAATCATTTTAAAGATGACCCCAATGGAATGTGGAATCTTCGTTTTGATTTTGT
>Ga0209707_1002056_pt1 | contig 10813 bp, 5 predicted proteins | sample EN4Hudsemesocosm_FD_184630 | JGI IMG/M metagenome (GOLD analysis project Ga0209707, IMG submission 184630) | Methane-oxidizing microbial communities from mesocosms in the Hudson Canyon - EN4B Hudson Canyon (SPAdes) (version 2) | ecosystem: Environmental > Aquatic > Marine > Cold seeps | place... | reverse complement strand
CTTAGGGTCTTTTGATGCTTTTTTCTGGTCGTAATCAATAGCTTCCTTCAAGCCCAGCATCTCAGCTGATACATACTCTCCAGTATTCAAATCAACCAATTTAGCGGTGATTCGCTCAAACGTTTTTTCGACCTCATCAGCACTGGAACCCTCTTTAAGGATACCTGCTGCAGCAAGAATATTAACCTTAAGGTTAAGCGCTTTATTTTTCTCTTGAATTGGGCGCAGTAAAACAACCGAAGCCGCAACAACAATAGAACAAACAAGACAAAGCAGTAATGCAACAATAATTGTCTTTTGAGTACTCTCTTTATTACTAGACACGTGCTAACCTCCGCTTAATGTTGGCCTGTGTAACAACGTGGTCAATAAGGGGTGCAAATAAGTTTGCAAACAAGATTGCCAGCATCATGCCTTCAGGGAATGCAGGGTTAACGACTCGGATTAAAATAACCATAATGCCGATAAGCGCTCCAAATGCCCACTTGCCTTGATTCGTCATAGAAGCTGACACTGGGTCAGTCGCCATGAAGATCATACCAAAACAGAATCCACCAACAACAAAGTGCCAGTACCAAGGCATTGCAAACATTGGGTTAGTTTCAGAACCAATGGCATTGAACATTAATGTAGTTGCGATCATACCTAGCATAACGCCCGATACGATTCTCCAGGAAGCAATCTTGGTAGCAAGCAACACAACACCACCAATTAGAATTGCGATAACCGAAGTTTCACCAATTGAACCCTGAACAGTACCAATAAATGAATCCATCCAAGACATCTGACTTAGAACCGCATCCATTCCACCTTCAGCAGCAACACCTAGAGCAGTCGCACCTGTGAAACCGTCGACAGCTGTCCAAACTGCATCACCAGAAATTTCTGATGGGTAAGCAAAGAAAAGGAATGCACGACCAGTTAGTGCGGGATTAAGGAAGTTTTTGCCGGTTCCACCGAAAACTTCTTTACCAATAACAACACCAAATGAAATACCTAAAGCAGCCTGCCATAATGGAATATCAGGTGGCACAATTAAGGCAAACAAAATAGAAGTAACAAAGAAACCTTCATTAATTTCGTGTTTGCGAACCATGGCAAACAATACTTCCCAGAACCCACCTACAGCAAAAGCAATAAAGTAGATAGGCAAGAAGTAAGTTGCACCATAAATCATATTATCCCAAATACTGGAAGCATCATTTCCTGCGAGCATTGCGATAATAACTGACCTTAAGTCGGTTCCCATCACTGCGCCAGCTTCAATAGCCGTATTTGCCTGATAACCAATATTCCACATCCCAAAAAACATTGCAGGGAATGCACAGAACCATACCGTAATCATCATTCGCTTAAGGTCAATACCATCGCGAACGTGAGAAGTTGTAGATGTTACGCTTGGTGGCGTATAAAAGATGGTGTCTGCAGCTTCAAAAAGTGCATACCATTTTTCGTAGCGGCCTCCCTTATGAAAGTGCGGCTCCATCTTATCAAGAACTTGTCTGAAACCCATGGTTAGCCCTCTTTCTCAATGAGTGTAAGATTATCCCGAAGAATTGGGCCGTATTCATATTTGCCTGAGCAAACAAATGAACAAAGGGCTAAATCTTCTTCTTCCAACTCAAGGCAACCAAGTTGCTGAGCCTGTTCAGTATCACCAACAACCAGAGCACGAAGTAGTTGAGTAGCCAGAATATCAAGTGGCATCACTTCTTCGTAAGCACCTACAGGAACCATGGCACGTTCACTACCATTAGTTGTGGTTGTAAAGTTGAATAATTTCTTAGGCATGAGCTTTGAAAGATAGATATTCAAAACAGAGAATTTATTCGCACCGGGTGATAACCAACCGAGGAATTCTCGCTTGTCGCCTTCTTCTAATACGGAGACCTGGTTTGCATAACGACCAAGATAAGCAACTGGCCCTTCTGCACGACGACCACCAAATACTGAACCTGAGATAACTCGGTTCTTAGTAGCGGTGTCAGTTTCGCCATTCAAAAGATCTGTAAGGCAAGCACCAAGTCGAGTACGTACCAAGCGAGGCTGACTCACTTTTGGACCCGCTATAGCAACAATACGATCAACTGATAATTCACCTGTAGTGAATAGTTTACCTACAGCGATAACATCTTGATAACCAATAGCCCAAACTGTTTTAGTTGCACTAACAGGGTCAAGGAAATGAATATGTGTACTAGTATTACCCGCTGGATGTATACCTGAAAATGCCTGAGCTTCAATTACACTATCACTTGGCAGTGAGGTATTAAAATCTTTATCAGTACAAACAAATACCTTGCCATTAGTCAGATGTTTAAGAACGGATAAGCCGTTATTAAATTCTTTTTCTGACGCAGCAATAACCAACTTAGGATCAGCCGCTAATGGGTTTGTATCTGTTGCGGTAACAAAGATTGAGTTAGGTGTACTATCAATCTCTGGCACCTTACTATACGGACGCGTACGAAATGCTGTCCAAAGTCCCGACTGCACCAGGTTATCTACAACCTGTTGACGCTCAAGGTTTGCTAAATCATTTTCTTCATATTTAGAAAACGCTTCAGCTTCATCGCCGTCTATTTCAACAACAATGGATTGAAAAACTCGTCTTTCACCACGGTTTACTAGTTTAACAGTACCCGCAGCTGGAGATGTATACCGAACACCCACCGTTTTTTTATCTTCAAACAGCAGCTGCCCTCGCTTAACCTTATCTCCTTCCTGAACAGCCATTGTTGGCTTCATACCAAAATAGTCAAAACCAACAAGAGCAACGCTGCTCACGGTTTTTCCATCGGTAATCTTTTGTTCAGGAGCACCGGATATAGGTAATTCCAGGCCTTTCTTGATATTAATCATTAGCCCCGCCTAATCATCAGAAACTCAATACGTTTACGCCGCGAAATAGCAAATGTATAAGACATTTTGTTATCAATCCCCCTGTTATTGCTCCGAAACAGGGCATAATTGAATTGCTACTCGCTTGACGCACCCAAAAACGCCCCAATTATAAAGGTCGCAACACCATTAAGAAAGGTCACAATGCTATTTTTTCTATCTATATAACTTCTGAAGTTCAGAAACTTTCATTATTCCATCAGCCTTATTTGGTATATCCGTACAATTAGCAGCACACCTTGAACTAGATCAAGAAAATACGAAAATTTACGTATTTTTAAGATTAGAGTAAAAACACAAAAACGACAAAACAAACAGGCATAAAAAAGCCCGGCAAATAGCCAGGCCTTTTTAGCAGGTTTAAAATTATACTGCTTTTGGAAATACAGCGTAGTTAACGCCACTCATTTCATTTGATAAGCGGATAACCTGCGCACTATAACCAGCTTCATTATCATACCAAACATAAAGCACAACACGATTGCCATTAGCGATAGTCGCCTGACCATCAACAATACCCGCTGAACGAGAACCAACAAAGTCAGAAGATACAACTTCAGGCGAGTTAACAAAAGTAACCTGCTTCTGCAATTCAGAATGAAGTGAAATTTCTCTCAGGTAAGCATTTATTTCCTCAACCGTAGTCTCTTTTTCAAGATTCAAGTTAAGAATAGCCATTGAAACATTAGGTGTTGGTACACGGATCGCATTACCCGTTAACTTCCCTTCCATTTCAGGCAGAGCTTTTGATACAGCCTTAGCAGCACCTGTTTCAGTTAATACCATATTCAACGGTGCACTTCGGCCACGTCGGCTACCACTATGGTAGTTATCAATCAGGTTTTGATCATTTGTAAACGCGTGAACTGTTTCAACGTGTCCATTAACAACACCGTACTGATCATTAATTGCTTTAAGCACTGGTGTAATTGCATTAGTAGTACACGATGCAGCTGAAACAATATTATCATCAGCAGTGAGCATACCATTATTAATACCGTGAACGATATTTTTGATATCACCTTTACCTGGCGCTGTAAGAAGAACCTTACTAACACCTTTACACTCAAGATGCTGACCAAGTCCAGCTTCGTCTCTCCAGATACCTGTATTGTCAATAACAAGCGCGTTATCGATACCGTACTCAGTGTAATCTACACTTGAAGGTGAGTTAGAGTAGATAACCTGAATGTAGTTACCATTTGCAATGATTGCTTTACGCTCTTCATCAACAGTAATTGTACCGTCGAAAGAACCGTGAACAGAGTCACGACGCAACAAGCTAGCTCTTTTTTCAAGATCGTTTTCAGCCTTGCCTTTACGAACAACAATAGCTCTTAAACGAAGGTTAGCACCGCCACCCGCTTTCTCGATCATAATACGCGCTAATAAACGACCAATTCGACCAAAGCCATATAAAACAACATCTTTAGTCTGCTCGTTATGCTGCTTAGCTTCTTCTGCGTTGTACTTATCAACGATATCGGCTAGCTCAGTACGAAGAAATGCTTCTAAAGAAGGTTCCTCTTGCTGCTTCTGGAATTTAACCGCTAACTTACCGATATCAATGTGAGCATGACCTAGCTCAAGCCCGCCAAGTACCTCAAGAACCTTGTACGTGTCATGAACTGACAACTCTGAGTTTTCTACCTGTCGAACAAATCGATGAGACTTGAGAAGCCCGATAACAGACTGATTAATAATGGCGCGTCCATAAACTGATGTAACAATGTTATTTCTGCGATATAAACGACCGATCATTGGAATCATTGCTTCAGCAACAGTTTCTCGCTCGTTCCAGTCTACAAAACATGTATCCGTAATGTTCTGAGCCACTTCAGGCACCTCTCAAATTGCACAAAATTAGGGGCGCATTATCCATCTTCACTTAACGATAAGCAAATTGTGTTTTATGCACTATAGTTCCATATTAAAAATGTAACCCGTATTACTATGCTCTCCCCTTAATCAAGGTTAGAATATTCCGCACAACTACAGCGCAAAACTACAGCACACAACCACACAGCAAAACAACTAACTAATGACTCAAAAAATGATAGATATCCCCAGCCTACCCAGCAAGCCAGCAGACCACCGTCAATGGGGCTCTGTCGAGTCAGGCATTACGCCACTTATTGCACTTGAAGCCATAAAAAAGCACCAAGGCCTTGGTTTGTTAGTTACACCTAATACAGAAACAGCACTCACTTACGAAACAGCGATAAAGTTTTTTAATAAAGACAAAGATCTGGAAATATTAAACCTTCCTGATTGGGAAACCCTCCCTTATGATGATTTTTCTCCTCACGAGGACATTACCTCCCAGCGAATTGAAACGCTTTATACGCTACCGAAGCTTAAAAAAGGGATTCTCATCATCCCTATTAGTACCCTGCTGCACCGTCTTGCTCCTACGACATTCCTACAAGGAGCAGGCTTACTAACTTCCATAGGCCAACCTCTTAACCTCGAACAATACAGGCTAGAACTGGAAGCAAATGGTTATCGGTTTGTTGATACAGTGTACGAGCATGGAGAATACACTGTTAGGGGTTCAATTTTAGATATCTACCCCATGGGAAACACACTCCCTATTCGTATTGAGCTATTTGATGATGAAGTTGAAACATTAAGAACCTTTGACCCGGAAACACAAAGATCATTAAATAAACTCGATACTATTAATTTACTACCAGCCAATGAATTCCCTTGGGACAAAGCATCTCGATCGGCATTCCGAACACGCTGGCATGATAAATTTGAACAAGCGCCCACTAAAGATTGCTCAATCTATAGAGATGTACAATCAGCCATTAAGCCTCCAGGAATTGAATACTATCTTCCATTATTTTTTGACGAAAGCGCCACCCTATTCGACTATTTACCCAGCAACACTCTTATTTTCACACCTCCAAGTTTAAATGAAGCAAGCGAACACTTTTGGGACGATATCAAACATCGGTTTGAAGAAAGAAGGCATGACCGCTTACGACCGATTTTACCGCCTGAAGCGTTATTCGTTCAAACAAACGAATTATTTTCACAAATTAAGTTATTCCCAAGAATCACAGTAAGCCAAGAAGCCTTTGAACAAGCAGCATCCGTTTCTAACTTTCAAGCATCAAGCCCCAGAAATTTAGCCGTTGATGCACAAGCAATCGACCCACTTGCAGGCTTCCGTCAATTCAAAGAGGAATCTCAAGCCAGAATTCTAATTTGTGCAGAATCAGCAGGTAGGCAAGAAGCCCTTGAAGACTTATTCTCAGATAACAAATTAAACCTACAAAAGGTTAGCAACTGGGACTGTTTTTTAAATAGCCCCGTACCTCTATGCCTTACTATTGCCCCGCTATCTGAAGGTTTTTTCAGCTCATCACAGGGTATTGTCGTTGTTTCAGAGTCCGAGCTCTTTGGCCAACGCGTTATGCAGCGCCGAAGACGGAAGCGTGCGACCGACTCAGGCGAAATTGCTATAAAGAATTTGTCTGAATTACGAATTGGTGCTCCCGTAGTTCATATTGATAATGGTGTAGGCCGCTATCACGGCCTGGAAACTATTGATTTCGACGGTCAGACCAATGAGTTTTTAATGCTGGAATACGCTCAAGGCGCAAAGCTTTACGTTCCCGTATCATCACTTCATCTTATTTCACGCTACAGTGGAACAGATGAGGCACGCGCCCCTCTCCATAAGCTTGGTACAGATAAATGGTCTACCGCCAAGCAAAAGGCCGTTGAAAAGATACGAGATACTGCTGCGGAGCTCTTAGACGTATACGCACGTCGTGAAGCTAGAGTCGGCTTTGCTGCCACAAAACCAGATTCCAGCTATCAGGCATTCTGTGCAGGCTTCCCCTTTGAAGAGACTCCTGACCAGGCTGCGGCCATAGATGCGGTTGAAGAAGATATGCAAAGTTCAAAGCCAATGGACAGGCTTATTTGTGGTGACGTGGGTTTTGGCAAAACCGAAGTGGCTATGCGTGCAGCTTATATTGCCACCCATTCAGGCAAGCAAGTTGGCGTACTAGTCCCTACCACCTTGCTAGCACAACAACACTACGAGTCATTTAAAGACCGCTTTGCGGATACCCCGGTTCAAGTTGAACTTCTCTCCCGCTTTAGAACCACTCAAGAGCAAAACAAAGCACTGGCAGCCATTGAGTCTGGCAGCGCTGACATTATTATTGGCACTCACAAACTCATTCAGAAAGATATTAAGTTTAAAGATTTAGGCTTATTAATTATCGATGAAGAACACCGTTTCGGCGTTCAACAAAAAGAACGCTTAAAATCTCTTCGTTCTGAAGTAGACATCCTCAATTTAACAGCCACCCCTATACCAAGAACACTCAATATGGCCATGGGTGGTATTCGTGATTTCTCTATTATCGCCACACCACCCGCAAAACGTCTATCGGTTAAGACTTTTGTAAGAGAAAGGGATAACGCAGTAATTAAAGAAGCAATTCTGCGAGAAATTCTTCGTGGCGGACAAGTTTATTTACTCCACAATGATGTTAAATCTATCGATAAAGCCGCAGAAGAAATTCAACAACTGGTTGGTGAAGCACGTGTAGGCGTGGCACACGGACAAATGCGAGAGCGGGAGCTTGAGCAAAGAATGTCTGATTTTTATCACAAACGCTTTAACGTGCTGGTGTGCTCAACCATTATTGAAACGGGTATCGATATTCCCAGTGCTAATACCATTATCATTGAGCGAGCGGACAAATTTGGCTTAGCCCAATTACACCAGCTAAGAGGCCGTGTAGGTCGATCTCATCACCAAGCCTATGCTTACTTGCTTACACCCACTGAAAAAAACATCAGTCCTGATGCCATCAAGCGACTTGAGGCTATTTCAGCCGCTCAAGAATTAGGCTCAGGTTTTATGCTAGCCACTCATGACCTTGAAATCAGAGGCGCAGGTGAATTACTGGGTGACGAACAAAGCGGCCAAATACAAAATATTGGTTTTACTCTTTATATGGAAATGCTTGAAGAAGCCGTACAAGCAATAAAAGAAGGGAAAACACCCAATTTAGATAAACCACTGAAACATGGTGCAGAAATTAACTTGCGAATAGCCGCATTGATACCGGACGAGTACCTGCCAGATGTGCACAACAGGCTAATTCTTTATAAACGTATAGCCAATGCAAAAACAAATGATACTCTAAGGGAGCTTCAGGTAGAGATGATAGACCGCTTTGGACTTCTACCTGAGCAAGTTAAAAATCTCATGAGACAGACTGAGTTAAAGCTAAAGGCAGAAGCACTAGGTGTTATCAAATTAGATGCAGGCGCGACCTCAGGCCGCATTGAATTTTCAAGCGATACTCAAGTAGACCCACTAACGATTATCCAGTTAATACAGGCTAATCCTGCGAAATACCGATTGGATGGGGCTAGTGCACTCAAGTTTGAGATAGACCAGAACGATTCTGATGGTAAACTGAGATCAATTAATCAACTATTAGACAAACTTTCGAAAAGTGCATCAAGTAAATAACATTTACTAGAACGTAACTAACTATACGAGCTAAATAAAACTAATGATACAAAGATCAACTCTCCCAAATTTTGCTAAATTTATAGCATTTTTTACTTTATCACTGTCGGCTCAAACACTCTTTGCTGTAGAAGTTAATACCAGCGAAGAAGAAGCAGTTACCTGGTATCAGGTTGAAGTATTGCTATTCAAAAATAATAAAGAATATAAGCAGGATCAAAGCGACATACCTCTAAACCTTCCATCCTCAGAGACTCAATACGTTTTGGTAAAGACTGACCCAATGGTTGCAAGTCAACTTAAACGCCTTCCAAACAGCTCATTAACATTAAACAAATCATTTACTGCAATGACCCGCAGCAAAGAGTTTGAAGTGCTTGAGTTTGCAGGCTGGAAACAACCATTAATAAAAAATAAAAAGGGCATCCCTCTTACTATTAAAGCTGGAGAGCAATTTGGCGAGCATTATGAGCTTGAAGGCCAGTTAACCTTCAGAAAAAACCGCTACTTGCACGTAAAGACTGATCTATACCTAGCCAACTATAAAGAAGGAGCAAGCAGAAACCTTCAAGAGTGGCTTTTAGAGGATACCTTCAGTGCAAGCTCTCTTTCCTCTATCACGGGTGCAAGCAACAACATACCTGAAACAGTAACCCCCTCCCCCGAAGTCATCATAGAGCAACCAGAAATCATCACCACGCCCCCAGAAACAAACTCAACTGATACTGAAACAGATGCTTTTCCTGTAGCCGAAGAAAAAGCAATTAACTACATTGCCAGCGACATTGCTCATATGAATGAAACACGCAGAATGCGCAGCGGAGAAATACATTTTCTCGATCACCCTAAGTTTGGCGTATTAGTCACTATAGAACCAACAGATCCGCCCTTTGTTTATAATGAACCTTCAGAGTCACACAACCCTAACTTTAGCCCTGCAGGTGAGCACTAAAGCCCAGAACTCTGAGAAGTCATTAACCACCACATCAGGCTTATGGGGGTAACGCTCATTACCGGGAAAAATCTTTTTAAGCCAGGGCTGATCCCATTGAGCACCGTTAAAAAATACTGCCGTTACACCTGAGGTGTTAGCGGCAATAATATCAGTAGTACTATCTCCCACATACCAAACATCTTTAGTAATTGAACAGCCAAGATCATTGCACGCCCTTATAATTTGATCTGGGTGAGGTTTCCGTTTAACCGTATCATCACCACAAACATCCGAATCAAAAAGCGCCTCCCAACCTGTTTCTTCAACCCTTGCTAATTCTTGAATAAAAAACTCACGATCTCGATTAGTAATCACCCCGACCTTTAAACCAAGATTTCTCAGACCAATCAGCATATTTTTTACATTGGGCTCAAAAGGTAACACCGTGCCGAAATGATTACGGTAGTGGTGTGTAAATGCTTTATGTGCAAGCTGCTTAGCTTCCTCATCATCACCGAACAAAACTTCAAATATGTCAGTACGTGATATTTTTCTGTCAATTTTAACCTTTGGATGTAACTCACGATAATGTCGAACATGATCGACCAAACGTGCATCCTCAGGAGATTTACTTTGATCAACAGAAATCAACCGATCTAATAAACCAAGTCCTTCAAATTCAGGAATCATGTCATCAACAGCATGATACATGGCATCTAGCGTATCAACTAAAGTGGCATGCCAGTCAAAAAGAATAATTTCCGGGGATTTTAGCTGCACTACAGCAGGGTGCCAGTCGGCTTCTATACGCTTAGGAGGAGGCTCTTTAGGTGGGTATGGCTTGGGTCTGATATTATTGACTACATTATTAAATACACCTCGCCCCTCCCCTTGTTCATAAGCTTGCAGCTCACTCAAGGCTTGCAATAACTGCTCAAAAGAGTCCACCACCACATGAGGCGCTTCTGGGTTATGTTCCTTGTGGGCAATAATTCGGTCTATCCAACGCTCCTCCCAGTGAGCGCCATTATAAAACACACGCGTAACACCCGCATGATGTGCTGTTATCATGTCTGTATGGCTATCCCCCACATACCAGACAGAAGAATCCGTAATTTCACCCACATGATCGACAGCTTGGTGAATAACATCAGGGGAAGGTTTATAATCTGCAACATCATCAGCGCAAACGCTAGTATCAAATAAGCCAAGCCAGCGACCGCCATCTACAATCGACATCTCATGATCAAGAAACTCTCGACTGCGATTTGTCGCAACTCCTATTTTTATACCCAAGCGTTTAATTGCAGAAAGGTATTCAAAAACACCCTCTTGATAAGGTTTTACCTCCCCGTAATGGGAACGATAGCAATGGTTATAGGCTTCATGAGCAATGCGTCGAGCCCCTGGGTCTTCAGCAAACACAGCATTAAATATTTCCGTACGAGAAACTCGTCGCTCAGCCA
>Ga0209707_1002055_pt1 | contig 10814 bp, 8 predicted proteins | sample EN4Hudsemesocosm_FD_184630 | JGI IMG/M metagenome (GOLD analysis project Ga0209707, IMG submission 184630) | Methane-oxidizing microbial communities from mesocosms in the Hudson Canyon - EN4B Hudson Canyon (SPAdes) (version 2) | ecosystem: Environmental > Aquatic > Marine > Cold seeps | place... | reverse complement strand
GACTTTTGTTAACCACAGTTTTAATTATTTTATCGAAATATTTCTTATTCCATATTAAAAAATAGTACAATCTAAAAGAAGCTCAGAAAAGCCAAATTATTCCAAATTATTAATCTGATATAATAGTAAATCACTACAAAGGACCACGTTATGCAAGATAAAATTCATTTCGACAGTAACCTTTGGGAAAAAGTCTTTCATTTATTAGAAAAAAAAGAAGCCACTGAAACCTACAAAGGTCTTCTTTACCACTATACAACACCTCCTGGGCTTTTGGGTATTTTACAAAATCAACATATCTGGGCCACCGAAGCCAGTTTTTTAAACGATTTATACGAAATTCAATATGGCTTGGACATAACCACCAAAGTTCTTCACTCTTATTCAGATAAAAAAGATATCTATATTAAAGAGTTTTGTGAGTTATGTTTAAATTACCTCACCCATATGAACTTCAAAGAAGAAGAGATTTACATCACCTCTTTTTGTGAGACAAGTGATTTACTGAGCCAATGGAAAGGTTATACTAATTTTGGTGAGGGATATGCCGTTGGACTTGATTTAGAAAAGATGATTAATTCTAAAAAAAGTGAAGAATTTGGTCATATTTCCATCAAAAAAGTAATCTATGACAGTACGGTTCAAACAACTATGGTCAAAGAAAAAATACGATTTATGATTAAAAAGTCAAAAAAACTTATTGCCAGTGATTTAATCAACGAAGAAAATATTAAAAAAGCCAGCGCAAAGAGTTTGGCTTATTATCTTAATGCCCAAAGTAAACGCTTTAAATCAAATGCATTTAGCGAAGAAAAAGAGTGGCGTGCCATTTACATCAACAGTGGCTTTTCAGAAGATGAAAGAGTTAAAAATAGACTCAGAATGGTTGATTCTATTTTGACTCCCTACATAGAGTTACACTTATATAAGAAAAATACAAAACATCAAAATAAATTGCCCATAAAAGAGATTATAATAGGCCCAAAGGTAGACAGAAAAAAGGCCAACAAAAGTATCACTTTGATTTATAAAAACTTGGAAATCAATTTACCTAAAATTAAAGAGTCTAAAATAACTCTACAGTAATACTGCAACAAAACAGCAATACTTAGGCTGTTTTGTCAATGAGCATTCAATAATTTTATTTTGCAGCCATTGTAAGTATTTGGGATGTTTTTTCTAAGGTAACGTTTCTCTTTTCTCCTAAATTACACATGCCATGTTTTTCCAAAGCTGCAAGAACTTTTTCATTTAGATTTTCATCAATATCGTAGTCATTTAAGTTGGTACTGATTCCCACTTTTTCATACAAGGCTTCAATCAAATCAATGACCTTTTCTGCATCGTCTTTGATGCCAAAAACCGTTTCACCCATTTGCAATAATTTTTCTTTTTTATCGCTCAACATTACTCTTAAATAAGAGGGGTAAATTACAGCCAAACTGCGTGCATGGTCAAGCCCATACAGAGCTGTTAATTCATGACCTATTTGGTGTGTACCCCAATCTTGTGGAACACCAGCACCCACTAAACCATTTAATGCTTGATTGGCTATCCACATTAAATCTTCACACCATTCAAGATTTTTTCTGTTTTCCCAATTTTGGGAAAGAGATACAAGACCTCTCAGTAGTGTTTGCGAATATCCCTCTTGTACAACACTTGAAGTTTCATAAGTAATATACTGTTCACATACATGTACAAAAGCATCCACCAAACCGTTTGCCAGTTGTCTGTCACTTAATGTACTCATAATACTTGGGTCTAAGATGGCAAATTGTGGATATACATATCTTGACTCAAAAGACATTTTTTCTTGTGTTTGTTTTTTGGACAGAACTGCCCCACAGTTTGATTCACTTCCAGTTGCTGGAAGTGTCAATACCACACCTAAAGGAAGTGCTTGTTTTATAACAGCAGCTCCTGTCATAAAATCCCAAGCATCTCCTTCATAAAGGCTGGCTGCCACCAAATATTTACAGCCATCAATAACAGAACCTCCACCAACTGCCAGTACAAAGTTTATGTTTTTTTCTTCTACAATTTTAAGCGCTTTATTCATGGTTTCGATGGTAGGATTGGGTTCAACTCCACCAAACTCAAACCAAGTATATGCTTCAAGTGCAGTTGATACCTGCTCATATACACCATTTTTCTTAATAGATCCACCACCGTATACCACTAAAATTTTTTTATCTTTTTCTAGGTGCCGAACCAGTGACTTTATTTTGCCAACACCAAATTGTATAACCGTTGGATTTTGATACGTAAATTTCAAAGGGTGTCCTTTATTTTTTTATGGATATATTATAGAGTCTTTTTATGACATTTTATGTACCTATACCAATAAACTTCATGCTTATTCCTACAAATTTTAAAAAAAACGTTAACTTGTAGAAATAGGCATGTTTTTTATATAATATCTCAACAACAGTTTTTTTTATAAGAGTATACTTAGATAAACAATACGAGGAATACCATGAATCAAGAAATCATCAATGAAGCCAACAACCTTCTACAAAAAGATGGAGGTTATTCTACTTTTTTAGAGGGAGTGAAACTTTATAAAACCACCAATAAAGTACCTCGTGGGCCTTTGGTTTATGACATTTGTTTGGTTTTGGTACTTCAAGGTAGAAAAATTGGACACCTGCCCAATCATACTTTTGAATATGACTGCAGTAACTATCTGGTAGTTCCTACTATTTTACCCTTTGAGTGTGAGACTTATGCCAAGAAAGAAGAGCCTTTTATTTGTATGTCTGTATCTATTGATAAAAAACTCATCTATGAACTTATTGATTCAGTATCAAAAGTAGAGCCAACAAAGTGTACAAGTTGTGATTTGGGGGTATTTTTAGATGATGTAACCCCTCAAATAGAAGATATCACATTAAGACTCCTAAAAATTCTGCATTCAAAAGAAGAATCAAAAATACTGGGTCCCCAACTCTTACGAGAACTTTTTTACAGAGTCGTATTGGGAAAAAATGCGCACTTTTTACATAAAATGTTTTTAAATACCAATAATGAAGCCAAAATATCAAGAGCTTTAAAGAGTATCCATGAAAACTATCAAGAGCACTTAGATGTGAGTTCACTTGCACGGCAAGAAGATATGAGTGTCTCTTCTTTTCATACACATTTTAAAAAAATTACTTCCCATACCCCCATTCAATATATCAAAAAGATACGTTTGAATAAAGCAAAAGATTTAATCACGGGCCATCACTATTTAGTAAATGAAACCGCTTATGAAGTGGGATATGAAAGTGTGCCTCAATTTAGTAGAGATTTTAAATCCTATTTTGGTTACCCTCCAAAAGAAGCTAAGCCTCATTTTGAAGAGTTTACCGTAGCTTAGTTATCTCCTAGACATGCTTAATATTTTTGAAGCATGTTCTACAGTGATATTTTCATTTTCTCCCATTTGAGTCATTCCATGCGCGTTTAATGCTGTACTTATTTTATCTATCAGGTTTTCATCTTTAGTATAATCATTTAAATTTGTACTCATTCCCACTTTTTCATAGACATTTTCAATGGCACGTATTACTGCCTCGCTGTCATTTTCTATTGCAAATACATTTTCACCCATTTGTTTTAGTTTGTCTTTTTTGTCTTCAAACATAACACGCAACAGCTGTGGTTGAACTATGGCCAAACTTCTTGCATGGTCTATCCCATAAAATGCCGTTAATTCATGTCCAATCATATGACTTGACCAATCTTGTGGCATACCAGCACCCACAAGGCCATTTAAAGCTTGATTGGCTATCCACATCAAGTTGGTTTGCCATGTTTTGTCTTGTCTGTTTTCCCAGGTATTGGCTAAATCAACCAGACCTTTTAACAGAGTCTCTGAAAATCCCTCTTGCACAATATTGGGTGTTTTGTAAGTGATGTATTGTTCACAAGTATGTACAAAGGCATCCACTAAACCATTGGCAAGTTGTCTGTCACTTAAAGTACTCATAGTACTTGGGTCAAGAACTGCAAATTTAGGGAAAACTAAAGGTGAGTAAAAAAATCTCTTTTCATTGGTGGCTTTTTTTGAAACCACTGCTGCTGAGTTTGACTCACTTCCCGTTGCTGGCAAGGTTAAAATCACTCCTAAAGGAAGAGCCTTTTCTATTTGTTTGCTGCCATCTAAAAAGTCCCAAGCATCTCCTTCATATAAAGCAGCTGCTACTAAATACTTACATCCATCAACAACTGAGCCACCACCAACAGCTAATACAAAATCAATATTTTTCTCTCGTACCAGTGATACTGCTTTATCCATAGTCTCTATAGTAGGATTTGGTTCAACTCCTCCAAACTCAAACCAAGTATATCCTTCAAGTGCAGATGCAACTTGCTCATATACGCCATTTTTCTTGATGGAACCTCCCCCATAAACTACCAGTACCTTTTGTTCTTTTGTAATGTGTCCAATGATTGATTGGATTTGCCCTTCACCAAACTCTATAACTGTTGGGTTGTGATGTGTAAATTTCATAATATTCCTTTTGTTTTATGGGAGTATTATAAAAGATATTGAGGAGTTTTTGAATAGGGAATTATAGAAATTTCATGCGTATTTCTACAAATTAAATGAAATTAGCATTATAAAGAAAATAAAAATTACAAGACTAGAATAATACAAGAATAGTCAATTTTGGTTTAGTTCAAGGCGAAGTTATTATTTTACAAAGGAGCTTACTATTAGTAAGTGAGTTTATATAATAACAACTTCAACGCAGAAATCAGCCAAAAGAGGCTGTTCTCCACACTACTTATTAGATGTTGTAGTAACCTGCGTCTTTATGTGTAACCACTATCGCACAAGTAGTCTGCTCCGGATGCATCTGAAAAGTCTCACTCAACTCTATACCAAACTCTTCTGGCTTGAGTAAATCAAAGATATCTCTGTTCATTTCTAAGTCTGGGCAGGCTGCGTAACCGGGTGAGTATCTACACCCTACGTATTGTTTCATTTGAACATCTCTTAAAGTATGTCCTTCTTTTGGAACAATATCAAGGTCCAGTCTTACTTGTTTGTGAATAACTTCAGCTAAAGCTTCAGCAAGCTCAACTCCCAAACCATGAATTTGGAAATACTCTGTAAACTTACCATCATCATACAGACCTTTTTCGTAGTCTGTAATTTTTAATCCTGAACTGGCCAGAGTGAAAGTCACCACATCTAATCTGTCATTGGCAAAAAAGTCTGCCAGACATCTAAATGGTTTTCTTTTTTGTCGTGGGAAGATTAATACTTTTATGGCTTCTTCTAATGCTGGTACATTTTTTGCTTCTTCAAGATTGTTGTATAAATATTTTTTATCGAAAATATACAGTTTATTATCATGTGAGATACATGGAAAATATGCATAAATTGCAATAGGGTCAAAAATTTCCTTAGAAATCAAATCTTCTTTTAATCTCTCATAAGTAGGAACGACAACATCTTCTTCATGTTTTAGGAACTTCTTGCTGTCTTGTTTTCCTCTTTTATATCCCCATCTTTGTCGATACAGTACTCGATGATTAATCCAAGAAAAAATCAAGTCTTTATTTAATATGGCTTGATTTGAAGTGATTCGCTCCCATAAAGGAGGCACAATTAAAGGCCTTTTTTTAGGCAGTTCTATTTCCTCATAAGGAGGAATAATGACCACTTTTTCTTCTTTTTTAACAATGACTTCATCTTCAACTAAATCAGCAGCTAGTGCTGTATTGCTTAAGTCGCCTTGTTCAATTCTTTGCATAGAAATCACTCCATCAAAAGCATCTCTACAATAAAAAATCGGTCCGTCGTATAAAGGTCTACAAAAATCATTTACAAAAGTTTTGGTAAGTGCTGCTCCTCCTAATAAAACAGGAATATCAATACCTTCTTTTTTTAACTCTTCTAAGTTTTCTTTCATCACTGCTGTTGATTTTACAAGTAGTCCACTCATTCCAATGGCTTGTGCTTTATGCTCTTTTACTGCAATAATAAACGAATTTAAATCAGCTTTAATTCCAATGTTTATTACTTTAAAACCATTATTACTTAAAATAATATCCACAAGGTTTTTACCCACATCATGAACATCCCCTTTAACCGTACCAAGGACTAATACTGTTTCACTGGCTTTTTCTTCTTTTGGTAAATATGGATTTAAAGCATCAACAGTGGCTTTCATGGTTTCTGCACTTTGAAGTACAAAGGGAAGTTGCATCTGACCTGAACCAAAAAGTACCCCAATGATTTTCATTCCATCAATTAACCATTCATTTACAATGATTTCTGGTTTTACATCCTGTCTGAGTTCTTCAACTAAAGGAAGAAGTCGGTCTTTATCACCATCTAAAAGCAGTTTTTCAACTTTTTGTTTTGGACTTAGTTTTTGATATTCTTCGTCACTTTCTTCTTCTTGGTCTTCAACATTTGAAAAGTGATCAATAAATTTAAATAAAGGATCTCCATCATCATGATTATTAAAAATTAAATCATCGCAGGCTTTTTTATCTTCTGCAGAGATTTTATTCAGAGGTAAGATATGTTTTACATTTACAATAGCAGTGGTGAGACCTGCTTTTACACAATAGTCCAAATAAATAGAGTTTAAATAAGCTCGAGCTTTTATATCAAGCCCAAAAGAGATATTCGACAATCCCAGAGTAGTTCCCACTTCAGGATGAAGTATTTGAAAGTCGCGAATTGCTTCAAGTGTTTCAACACCCGCTGTTCGGTATTCATCATCACCAGAACCTATAGTAAAAGTTAACATATCAAAAACCAAGTCTTCTGGTCTAAATCCGTGTCTATCAATGCATAAGTTATAAATTCGCTCAGCCACATCAAGTTTTTGTTGTTTGGTTTTGGCCATTCCAACCTCATCAATAACCAAACATACTAAAGCAGCACCATGTTTTTTAGCCAAGGCACATACCGCATCAAACTTTTCTTCTCCATCTTCAAGGTTCACAGAGTTTATAATAGCACGACCACCTATTTGTTTTAAAGCAGCTTCTAAGGCATAGATTTGAGTTGAATCTGCCATTAAAGGTAGGGGTATTTTTTGAGAATAAAGGGCAACTACCTTATCCATATCTTCTCTCTCATCTCGACCTGCAAATCCTACAGACACATCAATGATATGAGCCCCTGCTCTTACTTGCTGTTGTCCAACACTTAAGGTCCCCTCATAATCATTGGCTTTTAATAACTCTCTAAAAGCTTTTGATCCAGTGGCATTTGAACGCTCTCCAATTAACATAGGCATTGGGTCTTGTTTTAAAGGAACTGTTCCAAATAAAGATGCCAAAGATGGTACTAAAAATCCCACTGGTTTTTTAGGCACTGTACCCTCAACCCCTTTGACTAAAGCAGTAATATGTGCGGGTGTTGTTCCACAACATCCACCTAAAAAGGATACTCCATCGATTTGCATAAACTCTTTTTGAAACTGGGTAAACTCATCAGGACCCATTGGATAATAAGGTACTCCTCCTCTGTTTTGAGGGAGTCCTGCATTGGCATGAACGGAAATCGGAAATTTCGAAGCCACTGCGAGTGTTTTTACATGTTTGTATACTTGTTTGGGTCCAGTACCACAGTTAAATCCCAAAGATAAAATATTAAATGGCTCTAAAATAGAAGCAATAGTAATGGCATCTGTTCCTATTAACATGGTACCTGTTAATTCAATGGTCACTGAAACCATAATTGGAATTTGTGGTGCTTCATCATTTAGTGCATGAAGTGCTGCTTTAATTTGTAATGGGTCTTGGCAAGTTTCAAGTAAGAAGATATCACAACCCCCATCAACTAATCCCTTAGCAACTACTTTATAGCCCTCATACATTTCATCATAGTGAATATGTCCCAATGATGGAAGTTTAGTACCTGGTCCTATTGAGCCTAAAACAAATCGAGGTGTTTCATCACTTTGAAACTTGTCACAAGTCTCTTTTACTAACGCAGCCCCCAAACGAGAAAGTTCATAAGCTCTTTCCCCAATATCATATTCATCTAAAACCCAAGGCATCGTTCCAAAGGTATTGGTGGTAATTAAATTGGATCCTGCTTTTGCATAGGCATCATGAATGTTTCGTAAAACATGCGGTGCTGTTTCATTTAAAAGTTCATTACAACCCTCTAAATCAACACCATCACACAACCACTCCTGCGCTTTAATATCTGCAATTTGCAACTGCGTACCCATAGCACCATCAATGATAAGTGCCTTGTTTTTTATAATTTCTTTGATTTTATTTGTCATTTATTCTTCATTTGAGGTTTTATTTTTAGATAAGAGTATATTAAAAAGAGGGTTAAAAGTCAAAAAAACTAAAGTTTTTCGATGATTAACCGTATAACACAGGCTTTGCCTTTATGTCCTTTTCCTTCGTTCAGCACTATCTCTTCTTCTGTCAGTTTATGAATTTTACAAAACTTGAATATCTCTTTGAAAGAGTCCAGTGTATAAAGCAAGTGTTCATCTTTTGGGCCACCGCTTGAAAAGTTTAATTGTTTTGTAGAGAAAAACTCTCCCACAAAAAAACCACCTTCTTTTAGACCATCTTCAATACGGGAGAACACTTGCTCTCGTAGGGGTGATTCAAGATGTAAATAAGAGGCCAGTATTCCACCAAACTTTTTCTTAGCACGCCATTTTATCAAATCAAGACAAGTGGTTTTAATATGTACTTTTTCCTCTTTTGCAAACTCTTGCAGTTTAGAAAGTCCAATATCTGAAGCATCTAAAGCTCTAACTTCGTATCCTTTTTTTGCAAAAAACACAGCGTTTCGCCCCTCCCCTTCACCCAGAAAAAGAATTCGTTCTTTTTTACTGAAATTATTAATACATGACGCCAAAAATTCATTGGGTTTTTTACCATATAAATACCCATCTCTTTTAAATTTTTCATTCCAAAACTCTTGTTGATTCATATTATTATCCAGTTATTTTTTATAATGTATTAATATTAATATAACATAGTTTTTATTGGATATACTTTGCTTTAATAAAGGAAGTTCCATGCCAAATAAAACACAGGTCAAACAAGCTGAGTTATTTCAAGAAATGCACCACAAGAAAAAAATACTGGTACTGCCTAATGTATGGGATGCTGGAGGTGCAATCATTTTTGAGAAACAAGGCTTTGAAGCAGTAGGAACTACGAGTGCGGGTATTTCTTACTCTTTGGGATATCCAGATGGGGAAAATATTACCTTTGATGATATTTTAGATAACACTACAAAAATCGCCAAAAGAGCTTCTATAGCACTTAGTGTTGATGTTGAAAGAGGTTATGGCACAAATACGCAAGAAATTATTTCAAATATAACTCGGATTATTCAAGCAGGTGCGGTGGGTATTAATATTGAAGATGGAATATTATCAAGTAAAGAAATAAGTGATATGGGTGAGCAAGCCAAATTAATCAAAGAGATTAGAAAAATAAAACAAAATACAGGCATTAACTTTGTGATAAATGCCCGCACGGATATTTTTTGGTTAGGAGTCACGGGATCAAAAGAGGAACTTCTTGAAAAAGTAATAAGCAGAGCCAATGTTTATTTAGAAGCAGGTGCAGATTGTATTTTTGTGCCAGGTTTGTTTGATAGGCAAGACGTTCAATACTTGGTGAAAAAGATTAATGGTCCACTTAATCTCATTGCAACTGCTACTTCTTTAAGTATAGAAGAATTGGAAGATTTAGGGGTTTCGCGATTTAGTACGGGTTCAGGTCCAGTACGAGCTTCTTTTGCTCTGATTAATTCCATTGCAAGTGAGCTTAAAAATGAGGGTACTCTTAACACTGTCTTTCAAAACAGCATCTCATACGATGAACTAAATACAATATTTGAGTAAAAAATGAAATTAGAAAATATAATCAAAGTTTTAGAAAAACAAAAGGGTTCACTTTTAGAATATCCATTTGGAGATGATGTGATGGTATATAAAGTCATGAACAAAATGTTTGCTCTTATTGGTATCAAAGACAACTCTCACTTAAATGGCATGAATTTAAAATGTGACCCCCAAGATGCCTTGGCATACAGAGATATTTATGAAAATGTCATTCCCGGATATCATATGAATAAAAAACACTGGAATACGGTCTATTTTGACAAAGATGATTCTATCAGCGAAGAAGCAATAATTGAGATGATTGAAGAATCATACAATTTAGTGGTTTCAAAACTGACAAAAAAACAAAAAATTGAACTTCAGGCATTACAAAAATGAAAGAGCTTTTTTTAACACTTCTTATTTCCCTTATTTTCTACAGCACTTTGTCTCAGGCAAAAGAAATTACCTTCTCAGAAGAGTTTATATATGCAAAACCCTATCAAGCTAACTTAATCTCTTCACTTCAAAAAGATGCAAAAAAAGCGGTTTTGTATATTCATGGTTTTAACGACTACTTTTTTAATCATGAGTTTGCCCAAAGGTTTAAAGAACAAGGCTACCATTTTTTTGCCATTGATTTACACAATCATGGAAAAAATATCAATGAAAAAAGCAAGCGATATTACTTTCAAGACGTAAAAGAGTTTTATCCTGAAATTAATATGGCCATAGATAAAATAAAAAATGAATACCATATAAAAGACATTACCTTGTACGGCATTTCACAAGGAGCACTCATTGCTGCTTTGTTTGAAAATGACAACCAAAGAGTTAATGCCCTTATACTTGACAGCCCTTTTTTCGATTTTCACTTGGGATGGGCACTTGAAACTCTGGCCCTTCCTCTAGTAACTACCCTTGGTTCTTTTTTTCCTGAGTATAAAATAGAGTCCGATGAACCCAATGTATTTGGTCAAACCA
>Ga0209707_1002054_pt1 | contig 10815 bp, 3 predicted proteins | sample EN4Hudsemesocosm_FD_184630 | JGI IMG/M metagenome (GOLD analysis project Ga0209707, IMG submission 184630) | Methane-oxidizing microbial communities from mesocosms in the Hudson Canyon - EN4B Hudson Canyon (SPAdes) (version 2) | ecosystem: Environmental > Aquatic > Marine > Cold seeps | place... | reverse complement strand
TAATGGCTAAAATAATCGGTATCGATTTAGGAACCACAAACTCATGTGTGGCAGTTTTAGAGAATGGAACATCTCGTGTAATTGAAAACAGTGAAGGTGCACGTACTACACCTTCTATCATTGCTTTTTCTGCTGATGATGAAGTATTAGTCGGTCAGTCTGCAAAGCGTCAAGCAGTAACTAACCCTGAAAATACATTGTTCGCTATTAAGCGTTTAATCGGCCGCCGCTTTAAAGATAAAGAAGTGCAAAAAGACATCAAAATGGTGCCTTATAAGATTGTTGAGGCTGATAATGGTGATGCCTGGGTTGAATGTCATGGTAATAAAATGGCCTCACCTGAGGTTGCATCTCGTGTATTGATGAAATTAAAGAAAGATGCTGAAGCATTTTTGGGTGAAGAAGTCACTGAAGCGGTTATTACTGTGCCTGCTTACTTTAATGATTCACAACGTCAAGCAACTAAAGATGCGGGTCGTATTGCTGGTTTAGATGTTAAGCGTATTATCAATGAGCCTACAGCGGCTGCATTAGCTTTTGGTATGGATAAGCCAAAAGGCGATACTACTATTGCTGTTTACGATTTAGGTGGCGGTACATTTGATGTATCAATCATTGAAATTGCAGAAATTGAAGGTGAGCATCAGTTTGAAGTATTAGCAACTAATGGTGATACATTCTTAGGTGGTGAAGATTTCGATTTAAGAATTATTGATTTTCTGGCTGGCGAGTTTAAAAAAGACAATGGTATTGATTTACACAATGACCCATTAGCTTTACAGCGTTTAAAAGAAGCGGCAGAAAAAGCAAAAATCGAATTATCATCAACTGAACAAACGGATATTAACCTACCGTATGTAACAGCTGATGCATCAGGTCCTAAACATTTAAATGTTAAATTAACGCGTGCAAAACTAGAATCTCTGGTTGCTGATTTAATTGAAAGAACAAAAGGCCCTTGTGAGCAAGCGTTAAAAGACGCAGGTTTATCTGCTTCTGAAATTAATGATGTGATCTTAGTGGGTGGCCAAAGCCGTATGCCTAAAGTACAAGAAACTGTACAGGCTATTTTCGGTAAAGAACCACGTAAAGACGTTAACCCAGATGAAGCTGTGGCTTTAGGTGCTGCGATTCAGGCGGGTGTATTAGGTGGTGATGTTAAAGATGTATTGTTATTAGATGTTACACCATTGTCTTTAGGTATTGAGACGATGGGTGGTGTGATGACTAAGTTGATTGATAAAAACACTACGATCCCGACTAATGCGGCTCAAGTATTCTCAACAGCAGAAAACAACCAAACAGCGGTAACGGTTCACGTATTACAAGGTGAGCGTGAAGTAGCTTCAGGTAATAAATCACTAGGTCGTTTTGACTTATCTGATATTCCACCAGCACCACGTGGTGTACCACAAGTTGAAGTATCATTTGATATTGATGCTAACGGTATCTTGAACGTATCGGCTAAAGATAAAGCAACAAATAAAGAGCAATCTATTATCATTAAAGCCTCTAGCGGATTATCTGATGATGAAGTCGATCGTATGATCAAAGATGCTGAAGCACATGCTGATGAAGATAAAAAAGTCACTGAGTTAGTTTCTGCAAGAAACTCTGCAGAAGGCATGATTAATGCCACTGAAAAATCAATGGAAGAGTTGGGTGAGCAAGTTTCTGCTGAAGAAAAAACAGCAATTGAAGCCGCTGTCACTGAATTGCAAGAAGTTGTTAAAGGTGATGATAAAGACGAAATTGAAGCTAAAACAAATGCTTTGACTGAATTGTCTGGTAAATTAGCTGAACGTGTTTATGCACAAAAAGCAGAAGCTGAAGGTGGTGCGGAAGCAGGCCCTGAAGCAGCGGCAGAATCAGCGCCAGCTGATGATGTAGTTGATGCTGAATTTGAAGAAGTTAAAGACGACGACAAAAAATAAGTTGTTTTAAAGCTCAATACAAGAAAGAGAGGGATAGATGGTTGCGTGAAAAATTCGCTGTCATCTGTTATCCTCTCTTTTTTAATTTAACAATGCTGGTATTTTGATTTTTCGTAAATATTGGTCGATTGTTTTCCTGACATTAGGATCTAAAAAAACCGCAGCTTTTGCTAGCGGTTATTTACGTTATGGCAAAAGAAGATTTTTATAAAACATTAGGTGTTGAAAAAAATGCCAGTGAAGCTGAGATAAAGAAGAGTTATCGTCGTATGGCGATGAAGTTTCATCCAGATAGAAACAAAGACGACCCAGAGACAGCTGAGAAGAAATTTAAGCAGATAAAAGAAGCCTACGAAATTTTATCAGACCCAAAAAAACGCTCGGCTTTTGACCAATTTGGTCATGCTGGAGTTGATCAGACCATGGGTGGTGGCCCAGGTGGTTTTGGTGGCGGTGGTAGTGGTGATTTTGGTGATATTTTCGGTGATGTGTTTGGCGATATCTTCGGCGGCAGCGGTGGGGGTGGCGGTCGTAGACGTAGTAATGTTCAGGCGGGTTCTGATCTACGCTATAACCTGGAATTATCATTAGAAGAAGCAGTCGGTGGCACTGAAGCAACGGTTAAAGTACCCGTATTAGTTGCTTGTGATAGTTGTCATGGTTCTGGTGCTAAAAAAGGCTCAAGCCCAGTAACTTGCTCAACCTGTCAAGGGCATGGTCAAGTTAGAATGCAGCAAGGTTTCTTTTCTGTGCAGCAAACCTGTCCAACATGTCAGGGATCAGGTAAACAGATAAAAGATCCTTGTCGTAAATGTCATGGCCAAGGCCGTGTACAAGAAAACAAAACATTATCAGTAAAAGTGCCTGCGGGTGTTGATACGGGTGATCGTATCCGTCTGGCTGGTGAAGGTGAAGCAGGTGTTAATGGTGGACCTGCAGGTGATTTATATGTACAGGTTCAGGTTAAGGATCACTCGATTTTTACGCGTGATGGTGCGAACTTATATTGTGAAGTCCCTATTAGTTTTCCAACTGCCTGTATTGGTGGTACTTTGGAAGTGCCAACATTAAATGGTAAAGTTAAGCTTAAAATTCCTGCAGAAACACAAACAGGAAAATTATTCAGATTAAGAGGTAAGGGTGTTAAGCCAGTGCGTGGTGGAGCAGTTGGTGATCTACTTTGTCGGGTGCAAATAGAAACCCCTGTACGTTTAACCAAAGAACAAAAAGCACTGGTAGCAAAATTACAGGAATCTTTATCTGGTGGTGGAAAACAACACAGTCCTCAAGAGCATACCTGGACTGATGGGGTAAAAAGCTTTTTTGATAAATTAACAGGATAAATCATGTTGCGAGTTGCTGTAGTAGGTGTGTCAGGAAGAATGGGGCTTTGTTTGATTCAAGCTTCTGTATTATCAGAAAATTCCGAGTTTACGGCGGCTATTGCTCGAGCAGAAAGTATCTCGGTCGGTAAAGATGCAGGAGAGCTTGCGGGTATCGGGCATGCTGATATTCAGGTGGTAGGTGATTTAACAGAGGTGCTTGATCAGTTTGATGTGTTAATCGATTTTACTCGACCTGAGCCTTCATTGGAATATATTGAAATTTGTCGCCAGGCAGGGAAGAAAATTGTCATTGGCACAACGGGTTTCAGTGATGAACAAAAAGCAGTTGTTGCTGAAGCGGCTAAAGATGTTGCTATTGTTCTGGCGCCAAATATGAGTGTGGGTGTTAATCTGTCACTTAAATTGCTGGAAATGACAGCAAAAGTAATGGGTGATTACACTGATATTGAAGTGATTGAAGCGCATCATCGGCATAAAGTTGATGCGCCTTCGGGCACTGCTTTGCGGATGGGTGAGGTGGTTGCAGAGGCTTTAGGCCGTGATTTAAAAGACTGTGCAATCTATGGTCGTGAAGGCGATACTGGTGAAAGAGACAGAAAAACCATCGGTTTTTCAACTATTCGCGCAGGTGATATTGTCGGTGAACATACGGTGATGTTTGCAGACGAAGGTGAAAGAGTTGAAATCACTCACAAAGCAACGAGTCGAATGACTTTTGCCAATGGTGCGGTAAGAGCAGCAGTCTGGTTAAAAGATAAAGAAAATGGACTTTTTGATATGCAAGATGTTTTAGGGCTATCCTAGTACTTTACATCATAAGATGCTAGTTCCCACGGTCTCTGTCACTGTCATTAAGTTAAGGGTCTAGTTATTGGGGCGCAGTGCTTTAGCCTGCTAATTTCAGCAATGAAAGCAGGCTAAAGCACTGCGCCCCGTCAGGCAATACGCTTAACTTAATGGCTGTGACGGCCTCTGTGGGGATTTATACAAGGACGCTCCCGCGTCCTGTGACTTAGGTATCTACATAAATATTTGAGTGAATTTTTATGGGTAGGAGGGGCCTCTAGGCCGCGACCGTGACAAGGAATTATCTAAGAAGATCAAGAACAATCGCGGCCTGGAGGCCCCTCCTACCGATCCGAATAACAGCAAACAGATTTTTATATTGCCTTGTATTGCCATGAGTCCTGATATGATCTTCTTTACTAGACTGTAGATGGTCAAAGCGATAGAGTGGCCCCATCAATCTTATTGCATCAAAGATGGGCACGAAAAAACCTTTGCCGTATCCTACGGCTGCACCACTATTTATTCATCTATTCAAATTTGCCAAAGTACTAGTACCTTGCTCTACTGACCAATACCCTCCTATAGATGGCTAATTTACAAAATTGAGTAAGTTCAAAAAGACGGAATATTGATCTAAGCTTGTATATAATCAAGTGAATTATCAATGTTTTTTTATGGACTCTAGGCTTAAGCTGATAATATTATGAGTCACTGTTTAAGAGAAACGTGCATGAATAGTTTTTATCGGAACTCTATTTTCTTTTTGTTATTTCTAATTTTTTTCTCTAGCCCGCTATATGCTCAGGAAAAAGTATCCATCCAGCTTAAATGGTTTCATCAGTTTCAATTTGCTGGCTACTATGCGGCTAAAGAAAAAGGCTTCTATGCGGAAGAAGGGCTGGATGTAGAACTAAGAGAGCGAAACCCTGCTACTAGTCATATTGATGATGTTCTAGAGGGGCGGGCGCAATATGGGGTGGCAGATGCGGGGCTGATCTTACCTCGAATGCAGGGACAGCCCGTTGTTTTGTTGGCTCAGATCTTTCAGCACTCTCCGTTAATATTTATAACGCTTAAGGAGTCCGGGATACGAACACCTTATGACCTGGTGGGTAAGAGAGTGACCGTGGATGTAAAAGGACATCGTTTTGCGGCGCTAGATGCGATGTTGTTAAGTACGCTGGGAGGTATAGAAAACCTGGCTTCAATAGAAATGTCTTTCCGTCACCAGGACTTGATAGAGGATAAACTGGATGCCTATGCAGGATACAGTACTGATCAGCCATTCTGGTTTAAACAACAAAATATCCCCATTAATATTATCGATCCCCGTGATTTTGGGGTTGATTTTTACGGCGATAATCTTTTCACCACGGAACAAGAATTAAAACAGCATCCTCTCAGGGTTGAAAAGATGCGTCAAGCAACATTGAAAGGTTGGTACTACGCTCTGGAGCATCCAGAAGAAATTGTTAGCCTGATTTTAGAAAAATATAACAGCCAGAAATTCACTCGGGATCATTTGGAGTTTGAGGCGAGTGAAACTAAAAAAATGATTGTCCCCAATTTTGTCGAATTGGGGAGTTATGAGATTTCTCGTTATCAAAAAATTGTCGAGACTTATGCTCAAATGGGCTGGTCTAAATCAATTTCGATTGATAAGCAGTTTTACTATAGTTCATATAAGAAACGGCTAAGCCTTAGTGATAAAGAGCAGGCTTGGCTAGCAGAACATCCTACACTTACAGTGGCTCTAGACCCTGATTGGGCTCCAATAGAATATCAAAATGAAGAGGGGGTTTATCAAGGTATATCATTAGATTATTTGCAGCGACTAGAGGATTTATTAGGGGTCCGTATTGATATTGCGGAAGGCCTATCCTGGAAACAGGCAGTAGAAAGTGTCAAAAGTAAAAAAGTTGATTTTTTTGCATCGGTCTCTGTTACGCCAGAGCGAGAAAAGTATGCTCTATTTACTGAGCCTTATATTTCTATGCCTATACATATATTTGCACGGGATGATGTCAGCTATATCGGTAATTTAGATAATTTGTCGGGTAAGCGGGTGGCGGTTGTGGACGGCTATGCTGTGCATGACTGGATCGCTAAAAATTATCCTGCAATCACTTTAGTTTCGATGAAAAAGATACCTGATGCACTTAGGGCGGTGGATAACGGGGCTGTTTCTGCTTTTGTCGGTAATCTAGTGACTACGACGTACTATATTAGTAAGCTTCAGATGTCTCATATTCGGCTGGCGGGAGACACCCCATATTTTAATCAACAAGCGATGGCTGTGCGGGATGATTGGCCAGAACTTCGCTCTATTATGCAAAAGGCTCTTAACACGCTTACTGCTGAGGAGCGACAAACAATTTTTAATCGCTGGATGTCTCTCCGCTTTGAGCGTGCGATAGATTACACTCTGTTGTGGCAGATTTTCGCTATTTCATTACTGATCATCAGTATTATTTTGTATTGGAACCGGCGACTTGCAAAGGAAATAGGGCAACGTAAGTTGGCCGAAGAAGAAATTAGCAATAGAGAGCTTCAGTTGATTATGGCAGCCGATGTGGCGGGTATGTCTAATTGGGAGTTTGATTTGAAATCCAAAGTATTTACTTTCAATGATTTGTTTTACTCCATGTTGAAAACCACGGCTGAGAAAGAAGGCGGATATCAGATGTCATGGGATCGTTATTTGCAGGAGTTTTGCTACCCGGAAGATGTAACTACGCTTCAATATAGTCTAAAGCAAGTGCTGAATGCTAGCAAAGAGATACAGGAACGGACTGAGTATCGCATATTGAATAGGAACAACGAAATAGTCGATTTTTTAATGGACTATCGGATACTTCTTAATAAACAGGGTAAACCCTATAAGGTATATGGTTCAAGTATCGATATCACCAGGCGGAAAAAGGAGCAACAGGCGCTTTATCTGGCGCATGCTGCTATCGAGAGTGCTAACGATAGTATTTTTGTTATTGACTTGAAGTCAGGCCGTTTTCTCAGCGCTAATCATCAAGCCTGTGAGCTTTTAGGGTATACAGAAAATGAATTGATTGCTGCCATGCATCCATATGATCTGGATTTGAAGTTGAATGCAGAAAGTTGGAGCAGTTTTGTAAGCAGGGTTGCAGAAAACAAATTCCTTCGATTTGAGACTGTATTAGTCAACAAGAACGAAGAGCAACTTCCAGTCGAGATCAGTGCTAATTTGCTTAAGTACGAAGATCAATCTTGTGTCGTTGGCTATATGCATGACATTAGTGAGCGCCTGGCGTCAGAGCAAAAGCTGCGGGAGAGTGAGCGTTATAATCGAACTTTGTATGAGAACTCGCCCATAGGTTTAGCACTATGCAGGATGAATGGCGAATTGGTGGATGTAAATCAAGCTTATGCAGATATTCTTGGGCGGAGTGTTGCAGAGACATTGAAGCTGAGTTACTGGGATATTACACCAAAAAAATATGCAGAACAGGAAGAAGAGCAGTTGGGGCTATTAAAGTCCTTAGGCCGTTATGGGCCCTACGAGAAGGAATATATGCACAAGGATGGTCATTCGGTACAGGTGCAGTTAAGTGGATTAGTGATTGAGCAGAATGGTGAGCCATTTATCTGGTCTAGTGTTGAAGATATTACTGTGCAGAAGCAAGCTGCCGAGGCATTACAGCTCAGTGAGGAGCGATTTCAGCATGCATTAAATTTTGCTGAAATTGGGGCCTGGGACTGGAATATTGTGACTGGAGAATTATATTGGACGGAACAGATATCACCTTTATTTGGTTATACCAAAAATAAACTGGAGACTTCTTACGAAAATTTTATTAATGCGATACACCCAGATGATCGAGTCAAGGTTCAGGAGGCTATTAAGGCAAATATTGAGCAAGGTGCCGATTACAACATTGAACACCGTGTAGTGTGGCCTGATGGCTCTGTACGTTGGTTATCTGAGCGTGGATCTGCAGTCAGAGATGACAAAGGTAAAGCATTGAATATGTTGGGAGTGGTGCAAGATATTACGGCACGAAAACTGGCTCAGGATGAGATTCAGAGCAAGACAGCTGAATTACAAGCGTTCAATGAAGCCATGGTGGATCGAGAAGGAAGGGTTATTGAGTTGAAGGAGGAGCTTAATCAGCTTTGTAAAGATCATGGTCTAAAATTGATTTATCCGCCGGTTTGGAGCAAACAATGAAAGTAGTGAAGGCGTCTAGCAAGCTAAATACTGCTTTCTCTATTTCAAGGTTGATTGTACTGGGTATTGTCTTCAGTTTAATACTCATGCTTATTGTCTGGCATGGCTTGACAAAGGTTGAGTCGCGTTTGCGATTGCAGGCAGTTGAACAATTAGAATCGGTGCTTCAGGTGACACATGAGAACCTGAGTGAAGTATGGTTGAACGGGTTGTTTCAGGATGCTGAAGACTGGGTAATGGAGCCAGAGTTGATAGAGCATACAGAAAGCCTGCTTAAAATTCATCATGGAGGGGGAGGTGCGAAGGCTGATCGGGTTGCTGCGCTGTTATCCAGTTCTGCTCAGCTGAAACTCAGAGCGTTTTTCCAGTTAAGGATAAAACGGCATGATGCGCTAGGTTTTTTTATTATTGCACCTGATCAGCATAGCATTGCTTCTATGCGCGATGCCAATGTAGGGAGTCTTAACCTGATTGTCAATCAGCGTTCAAAAAGATTGCTTGAGGTCTTTCAGGGGCGTAATCAACTGGTTCCTCCTATTTATTCAGATGTTCCTTTGCCAGATAAATCGGGCAAGCTGGTGTCAGCTTATCCAACCATGTTTATTCTGACGCCTATTCGGAATCACGCTGGAATTGTGATTGCAGCATTAGCTATTCGATTAAACCCTTATGCTCAGTTTTCGCGCATCCCTGAAGCAAGTTTTGCTGGTGAAACGATGGAAGCTTATTTATTTGATTCACAAGGCACCTTGTTAACTGATACCCGATTGGCTTATTTTATGCGCGAAAAAGGCTTGTTGCCGGCAGATAAAACAACTATTTTGGGTGTAGAGTTGCGAGTTCCACAGAAGGAGCAGTCAGCTGGACAAGCGCCTTTAACTGTGATGGCTGAAAGTGCAATAGCAGGAAAAAAGGGTGCAAGTTCCGAATCTTACCTTGATTACAGAGGGGTGCCAGTATTAGGTGCATGGCAATGGAGTCATAAATACAATTTTGGAATAGCAACAGAAATAGATGAAGATGAAGCGCTAGCTGCTTATCGTGATATTGAGCGGGCAATATATGAGTTGTCTGGGCTTGTGCTTTTACTGGCAATAGCGGGGATGATTGTTCAGTATCGGCAACAGCATCAAGCTCATCTATCGGTAGTACGCTCAGAAATTCATTTACGAGGCGTGATGGATAATGCAATGGACGGTATTATCACGATTAATAAGAGAGGAATTATTCAATCTCTTAACAAAGCGACAGAAAAGCTTTTTGGCTATACCCGGGATGAATTGATTGGGAAAAATATCAGCATGCTGGCGGCTCAGCCTTATCGGGATGCTCATGATGATTATTTACGAAATTATCTAAAAACAGGTGAGAAGAAAGTTATTGGTACGGTTCAGGAAGTAGTAGCTCAACGTAAGGATGGCTCGCCTTTCCCTATAAGGCTGGGTGTTAGCGAGGTTGTTCAAAATCATGTGCATATGTTTACAGGTGTTGTTCAAGACTTGACTGAGACTAAGCGGGCACAGCAATCACTACAAGAAAGTGAAGAGACTTTTCGTCGTATGGCTAGTGCGGCAAATTCAGCAATAGTTATGCTGGATTACCAGGGAAATATTACCTTTTGGAATCGTAGGGCTGAAGAAATATTCGGTTGGGGGAGTGATGAGGTTATGGGTAAGAATGCGCATAGTGTAATGGTTCCTAAAGAATATATGGCTGATTTTGAAAAGGCATTTCCCTTGTTTCAGAAAACGGGTAAAGGAAGTTTTATCGGTAAAACCAGGGAGGTCACCGCACTACACAAGAATGGACTAGAGTTTCCCGTGGAAATAGCTTTATCAGCTGTTAATATCAATGGTCACTGGAATGCGATTGCTGTTATTAACGATATTACAGAACGAAAACATTCGGAACAGGCTTTGTTGCATTTAACTCAGGCGATAGAGCAAAGTCCTGTTAGTGTGATGATTACTAGTTTGGAAGGTGATATTGAATATGTTAATCAGGTTTTTACTGATAGAACGGGGTATTCAAAAGAGCAGGTTTTGGGGAACAACCCTCGGCTTCTTAAGTCTGGAAACACCAAAAAAGAGGAGTACAAAGATCTCTGGGGAACTATCAGAAGAGGAGCGAAATGGCGAGGGGAGTTGCTAAATAAAACCCAATCAGGCGCGGTTTTTTGGGAAGAAGCCGTTATTTCCCCTATGTACAATGCGAAAGGGGATATGACGCATTTTATTGCGATTAAGGAAGATATTAGTAAGCGCAAAAAAGATGAAGAAGAGGCTGTTCAACAGGTTAAAGAGATAGAAAAAAGTTATCGGGATCTGGAGAAATCTCGTCAGGCAGCCTTAAGTATTATGCAGGATGCCAATAGCCAGAAAAAACGAGCTGAAAAGGCTTTACAACAGCTGGCCAAATCACAGTATGCTTTGCATCAGGCAAAAGAACTAGCAGAGCAGGCTAATCAGGCAAAATCAAGCTTTCTTGCTACCATGAGTCATGAAATTCGCACGCCAATGAATGCGATTCTTGGCATGTCATA
>Ga0209707_1002051_pt1 | contig 10819 bp, 7 predicted proteins | sample EN4Hudsemesocosm_FD_184630 | JGI IMG/M metagenome (GOLD analysis project Ga0209707, IMG submission 184630) | Methane-oxidizing microbial communities from mesocosms in the Hudson Canyon - EN4B Hudson Canyon (SPAdes) (version 2) | ecosystem: Environmental > Aquatic > Marine > Cold seeps | place... | reverse complement strand
ATTGGTGTTTTTGTATACGATGCCAGAAAGGCGAATGAAATGGATATTAAAGGCTTCTTTAATGCTGAAAAACCAGCTGATAGTTTTTCGGCAGGCGCAGCATTGATTCAATCTATATGCCAAGTTAAATATTAAGTCTTATCCTGTATTGGTAGGTTGGAATAGCGATAGCGTTTTCCGACATTAGTTTACAGGTGAAGTGTGTGTGATTGTTTAAGGTGAAAAACGCTGTGCTATTCCGCCCTGCGATTATAGCTGTAGGCTAAGCAAAGCCCGCACCAAACGTCGATTACCTTGTACCACGGTATCATCGTAAATAGCTGAGCTGGCGTAGTGCTTATCCAATAAATTCTCGACATTAACTTGCAAGCTGAACCATTCAATTTGATAACGGGCAAACAAATCAGCGTGAATGTAGCCAGGTAGGGTAAAGCTATTAGCATCATCACCTTGACGTTTACCAACGAAAACCATGCCCCCACCAAACGCTAGTTTGTCATTAGCAAATAATTGCTCCAGTTGATACTTACCCCACAATGCACCGCTATGAGTCGGTGTGTTGCGCATTTTATTACCTTGATAGCTGGCGTGTTTGGAGAAGCGAGCATCAATTAAGCTGTAATTTGCACTGATAGAAAATTGCTCGGCAATTTGGCCAGATAATTGCATTTCAAAACCTTCGCTAGTTATCTCGCCATTGGTAATTAAATAATCACGATCGGTAGGATCGCGCGTGGTTAAATTATTCTGTGCAATATGGTAAATTGCACTAGAAACTTCGAACTTATGTTCAAAGAAATGAGCTTTCAAGCCAAGTTCGTAGAGTTGCCCGCGTTTCGCTGGTAAATATTCTTGCGTTTTACTCATGCCATAATTTGGTTGGAACGACTCACTATAGCCAAAATAAGTGCTTAGGAAATTAAAAGGAGTAAAGGATAGACCTGCGTTATAGCTGAGCGCATCATTATCTGTTAATTGCGTAGGTTGCTCATTTTGCACGCGTTCAGCAGTAAACTGACTGTAACGCAGACCTGCAAAAATATGCCATATTTCCGATAAATCGACTTGGTCATGCACATAATAACCGTATTCGGTAATATCTGTGTCTCGATCTAAGGGCGTAGTCGCTGGAATAGCGTGGTTAAAATCTGGCTGATAAATATCTAAAGTAAAGCCGCCGATATTACGTTCACTCGTTAATCGCGCATCGGAATCATTGCGCTCAAAACCAACAATTAATTGGTGCTGAGTGTTTAATAAAGAAAATGCGCCATGCACTTCAGCACGTAAATTGAATTGATCATACTTATCATGAATATCACGGTAATAACCGCTCAATGTGTTGTCATCAACAAAAGTGAAAAAGCCAAACAATACGTCATGACGCTGCGTATGGAAATAATTAGTCGAGAGTTGCACTGACCAATGATCATTAAGCTGTTGGATTAACGAGCTGCTAACTCGAAAATGTTCACGATCAGATTGCGCGCGAGGATCGACATAAGATTGATCAAAAACAAATTGCCCTTGCGTATAAACATTATCAAAGCGAAACGGCTGATTTTCATAGCTGTATTCAAACTCAATATTAAACACACCCGAATCAGCATAATGCCAAGTTAACGAGGGTGCAATGGTCGCTCGATCATTAGAGATATTATCACGAAAATCATCAGCTAATTGACCGACAACAATCACTCGATAGAGTAAACCCTTATTGCCATTGATAGGGCCAGTACTATCAGCAACTAAGCGATAAAAATCATAATTACCGACTTCAAAACTAAGCTGGTGTGTGCTTTCAGCGAGTGGTTTTTTACTAATATAATTAACCGAACCACCGGGCGAACCTGATCCATATAAAACTGAAGAATGGCCTTTTAAAATTTCAATACGTTCGATTAAAGCCTTGTCGCGTACCTGAAAGCGTTGATTATCCATCACTCCATTTAAAAAAGTAGCGCCTTGAGTAGAAAAGCCACGAATGACTAAGTCAGTATCAAACCCTGAATTATTAGAGCTTTGTTCTACGCCACTAACAAACATAGCGCTATCTTCTAAGCGATTAAAATTGCTGTCTTGTAATAACGCTTGGCTAACCACTGAGACTGAATAAGGTACGCCTAAAGAATCACTGCTTGATCGTGTCGCTGTTGAAGAATCTGGCGTTAAATAATAGTTAGCATTTTGACTAGATTCAACCACGATGGGCGTTAATTCGCGTGTAGTTAATTCTTCGGCAGACAAGTAGCTGCCGAAGAATAAGCCTAGGTAGAGAAGTCTAGTCATCGAGGGTTAGTTAGGTAAAGGTGGTTTCGGTATTTAACTGGTTTAGATAGGGTTTGCCTCGTAGCCGTCATGCCGAGGATAGGAGAGGTCTTTATCTTTGTAGTGTCAATAATCTTTAAAATCTCGCTTAGCTCCCTCTCCTGCAAAGGCTTTTAAACTTGTGTGGATACTTATGATGCTGGCGAGGAGAATAAAATAAAAGTTTTATTAATTTTCCTCATCATTCAGCCTTCTTCCTCTGGAGAAAGCGATTAGATCCTATGCCCTTTGTCAGAAATCAATAAACAGTGCTATAGCTAGATATAAAGAACCTGTACCAGACAAGACAAGCCCTCAATCGCAGGGAAAAACAGATTACCTTCCTGATCTGACATCTTCCAGTAGGAGATACAGCTACCTGGTAGCTGAGGGGCGGTGAATTCAACACTAATTTTCCGACTTTCACCGGGCGCTGAATCAGTAATAGCAACTTTGTCTTCTGTTGGAATAAGGCAACGCTGTGCCATCGGTGGCCGAAAATCAGGACTATAACTGGTTAACTCAATATGTTCATCGACACAACACAGAAATCTATTTGACCACTGGATCTGCCCCGTGTTTTGCACTTCCCAAGTCTTAATAAAGCGCTGCCCAGCTTTAACTATTGTATTATCAGGAATCGTAACATCTCTAATAAAACCACTTGCATCATAGGGTTCTAGCGGTAGGCAGTTGGTATAGAGAGGGAAATCAGTTTGCTCAAACATATGGCGTATTAATACCATAGGGTGAGTTTGTAGAGCATGAGCGAGTTTAACTACGGTTGAAATGCGTGCATTTTCAGCATTGCCCGCGAGTAATTTATATAAATTATGCCGGCTCATACCGCTCTGCTTAGCAATAAAAGAAAGCGAGACACCTAATTGATGGCAGCGCTGCCTTACATATTGCTCAAAGTCGTTAGTTTTCATAGGAAAGCCTGTTCATATAAGGACTGTATTAAATAAATTTTAGCCATAGTCATGCAAAACAGGGCGTGGGTTATACAAGGTATTTTTTGATTAATAATGCGGGCTGTAGCTCAAGTTGTCAACTAAAGTTGACAGGGCGTATGTTACGCTATGAAAAAATTTATAGTCATTGATAAGTGGGCGTTTTTAAACTTGCTTTGGCAGAACCAATAAAATAGCTGATATGAACATGAGTATAGTCAGATTTGAAATTATTAGTAATGAAATTAAAGGGGCGGGTAATGAAAAACTATAGTTTTGTATTGGCAATGTTAATTGCTTTAATCATTGTTGGTTGTGGCGGTGGTACGGACGAAGGAGGAAGTACAGCTGGAAGTAATTTGGTTTTACGTACTGTTTCAGGAACCGTAACAGATGATCCGGTTGTAGGGGCAACTGTTAAAATCTTAACTTTAAACAATATTGAACTTGGCTCAACTTTGACGGACAGTAATGGTAGCTATAGTTTAGACGTTGATGCAAATAAGTTAATCAGTGGCTTTATGCTTGAGGCGACTGGTGGAGTTATGAATGGTCAAGACTTTAGTGGCACGCTACGTTCTATTTATAGCTCAGGTGAAGATTTAGGACAAGCTAATGTCACATTAATAACGACGCTTGTGGCTCAGATGGCTATGGACGGTAGTGATACTTCAATAGAAAAGCGAGATGTTGCTCTTCAAAAGCTGTCTGATATGGGTATGCTTGAAAAATCTGATTGGTTTAAAGCTGAGCCGTCTTTGATTAATATGGTGGAACTTCGGAGTGTGGTTCAAAGTGATGGTCTTGATGATTGGTTACGCGGGATGGTTGCTGATTTAAATGACAGTCAATTGGAACGAGATAAAATGGCTGTGTTTGGTATGGCTCATGGCGGCTTATTGAGAGCATATACTGAAAACAGAGTTTTTGTATTTCCTGGAGATACAAAAAGAGTCTTTATTGGTGGGGAGACAAATAGTTCAGTTTCTGATGAGAATATAACCTTATCTTTTGATGGTGAAGTTCCTGCTTGGGTAACCATAGATAAAAATGCTTTAGTTATTGCTCCATCAGAGACTGAGGAGTCTTTACAGACAAAATCCATTGATTTAAATATTAGTAAAGATGGTGTCATTGAGGGACGAAAAGTCTCTATTGATATTTTATTAATGGAAAAGGTTATTTTAGTTGAGGGTAACTTAGGTATTGCAGGTGGAACTTTATTTAATGAGTGGAAAGATATTTCTATAAATTTTAATGCTAATGTTTTAGAAGGTGAGCATCACTTTAAATTAATTGCAGGGTTAAATAACCTTGGCACAATAGTTATTGATTATAAAGCTGAGCCTGAGCTTACGGACATGGAAGAAACGGGATTAAATTTATCTTTGCCAGAAGATGTAATTTTGAAAAAAAATTATTTTAATGGAGAGGGTGTGAATGAGACGGAAAGTCGAAGTCTAAGAAGCACAGTATTTTATGCGCCGAATATGTCAGAAATGCTAAGAGGGATTTGTCTTGACTCAGAGAGATTTCCTTCTTCTCAGTCACAATTTAATGATAATTTGACTATAAATGGTTTTTTATTTGATCATGTATGGGTAGGTAATGTAGCAAGATATAATATGGGGACTTATACAGGAACAGCAAATGGAGGCGTTCTTAGGATAAGCAATGGAACAGGTACATTAATGTGCTCTAGTAGATTGTGGAGTTTAAAAAGTACTTCTGGTGCATCATTATTAAATACTGATAAAGAGCCAGTATTATTAGTTCACGGATTCAATAGTACAGGCAGGCTTGGCTCAATGGATGGCGCCGTTTATTTTGGAAATTTTGCTAAAGTTTTAAATAGTACAAATAAATATGAACCATTTGAGTTTGAGTGGAGAACTAATGCACGATTTCAAGATGTTGCTTCTGAATTAAAAAGAGCGGTAACTATGATAGGGGATAAAACCGGAAAAAAAGTGCATATTGTGGCGCATTCTTTTGGGGGAGTTTTATCACGAACAATGATTCAGTTATTGGATAATAGTAAAGAATTTTCCGAGAATTATATAGCAACACTGACTACCGTTGGCTCTCCACATAGTGGCGTTTTTGATAGTACTACTTTAGTGAATGGAACTTTAAAGGCAGTGGTAGATGGTAGAGTTATTAACACTACGGTAGGTGCTGATAAAATATTCCCTAGAGGACAAGATGGGGTAGGAAGCTTTATTGAGGGGTGTAGAGCAATAACTTGCTATCAAGCCGGGGATAATGTTTCTTATCTTAATAACAATAATGCTTTTAAAAATTTTGGTACTTATAAACAGCAAGGGTCTATAGTTTATAAATTGGCTTCATCAATTAATAATTATCCTTCTGTTCCAACACAGGTTTTAATTGGGTTAGTTCCTAACGGGGTAGATCTTAAGGATCAAGGAAATAGTCAGGGGAAATTAAGGTATAATTTTACACCTCGTCTTGGTAATGTTAGCGGTGATCACTTAATTTCTGATAAAGGTCAACGAGTTACGCCTTTAAGTGGGTTTGGTGTTTATCAAGATGCTGTAGGATCTAATGTTAATATTGAAGAGCATGTACTTCATTTTAAATTGACAGAGGATGAAACTGACTTTAACAGAGGTGTCTATGATAGATTACTGGAAGAGTTTGATAGAAGTTTTGGGGAGAATTATTCTACTTCAGGAAGGGATTTTGACGGGTATTATGATTTCAATATTATTAAAAATAGCAGTGAAAATGCAGTTTATTTAGAAGAAAATGAATTACTGGGTTACGCTTTGACGGGAGGACTTTTTTCTTATAAAACTACCAATTTATATGATAAGTATATTTATGGTGTTAACCATAGGACGGGGCAATACAGAAAAGTTCATCATAGCGACCTTGGGATTTCTCTGTTATCAGAAGTAGGACTGCAAGATTGTGAAACTGCTATAGGTTGTAAAAACCCAACATGGCTTTATTTTAAAACATTTGCTGAAGCTCACCCAGCAGGAGCAATTAATCCACCAGTAAAAATCAAAGTTTCAGGAGATGTCGGTTTTATTGGCTCCATTCAACAAATAGATAGTCGTAGTTTAAATAGCGATATACCAGCTGTACCATTTCCTGTAACCATAGAAGTTTATACAGGAAGTATTGCAAATATTTTTTCTACCAATGAAAGAACTGTCCTAAAGGAAGATGGAACGTATGAGCTAGATGTGGCATATACCCCAGATACTAACTATACAGTCATTGCATATCCTGAAGGAGATACAGTAGCCAGAGTAGGTGCATTTGTTCGAGCGTCGGCAAGTAAATTTTTAACTACATTCTCGACATTGGAGGAGTCAACATTACATTTCCCTAAAATTACACTGACAGATGGCAGATATCAAGAAGGTAGTTTAGCTATTCGTGTAATTGATGGAACAAGTGGTGCAGAACTTAATAGCTTTAATGTTTCGGTGCTAAATAGCACACAAAATGAGGTGGATAGTAGTGTTGATGTAGGTACTGGGTACGTTACAACTCAAGCTAAAGGTGATTATACCGTTAGTATCGCTAAAGAAGGATATAATGCAGGTCAAGCGCAATGTACTGTATTGGCGGATGAAACGACACAATGTGTAATAAATATCGTGCCAAATACAGTTTTGGCTGATGGTCAAATAAGCGTCGTATTAAGTTGGGGGGCAACACCTGGTGATTTAGATAGTCATTTAGTGAGAAAAACTAATGCTGTTCAAGATTATCATGTTTATTTCGATGATGAATTCGCTGTAGATGCAAGTCTTGATATTGATGATGTTGATGGTTTTGGGCCAGAAACAATGACTATTACTAATGTTAGTCAAGAGAGTGTTTATACTTATTATGTACACAATTTTGATGGTGGAGAAGATAGTCTTCTTCCAAACTCTAGTGCCAAAGTAGAATTAAACTTCAATGGTAGTCAGCGTACATTTTATGTGCCTAGTGAGCTAGGACAATACTGGAAAGTATTTGAGGTTGACGGGGGGCGTATTATCCCTTGTATTACTGGATGTGTTCAAGTAGTTGAAACTGGGATCGCAAGAAGTTTTAATTTTAATAGAGATGCTGGACTTTTTAAAAATTTACCAACAAAAAGTATTAATCATTAGGCGAGGCAGGATGGGTAGGATTTTTGCCCACCGAAATAAATGATAATGGTGCTGGCGCATAATATGGTGGGCAAAAAAACTGCCCATCCTAGAATTGCGACAAATATATAAACTATCAACCAAAAACCACCTAATCCTGTCCAGGGTTAGGTAGTTTTTTATGAGCTCTGTAGGGTGGGCAATCTTTTCTGCCCACCAAAGCTTCGAAGCAAAAGCATCGGGAGGGAGCCTTTTGGCAAAGGCGCTTTTGGGAATATCAAATCCAAGATAATAACGATTACCAACGACATATGGATTATATTCATTACAATCCGGTTAAACACGGCTTGGTAAGTACGGTTGAATGAATGGCCGTATTCGACGTTTCATCGTTATGTTAATCAAGGCATATACCCGTATGCAATATTAATTTTCGTTTTTACTAATGAGATTTTTAGCTATGATTGCAAAATATAGGCCGTATGGTATTGCGTGTAAACTATTTCTGTTGATTTTATCAGCATTACTATTAGTACAGCCCGTGCTAGCTGATGATGACGGACGATATAGGGCGGTGGTGCTACATGAAGGCGGCCAGTCAGGTCAGTCGGGAAGTTTGACACCTAAAGTATTCGTTATTGATTCTCGTGATGGGCATATGTGGATTTTGGAGCAAAATACTAAGTTGCATGACCCAAAGGGGGGCTTTGCTCTTGGTTCGGTGTTGACTTATCAGGGGCAAGTTAAGCCGGGTAAGAAAATGGGTGAAATAGTTGAGCAGGGTGCTAGGTGGTAGGCCTCTTTAAGGTTTAGTCCGCATGTCGCGCGTAGTCATGAAAAAGTGACTGGGGGTATGATGAGGGATAAGTTTTGTTGGAGTGAAATAGTTAAAACGTGCCCCCTTTCCTAAAAGGCGGACTAAAGCCCGCCCTACAGACCATAATAAAATACTTTAAAAAGGCTTAACTACTGCCAAAATAATAATAATCACCAGAAATAACACAGGTACTTCATTAAACCAGCGATAAAATACATGGCTGCGTTGATTGCGATCAAATTTAAAATCTAATAAATAGCGATAGCAATAATAATGGTAAACCACTGCAAGTGCTAATACAGCTAACTTTGCATGTAACCACCCCATTGAGCTGTACATGCCCCAAGCATAATCAACCAGCATCCAGATACCAAAGATAAAAGTAATAATCATACCGGGTGTCATGATGCCGTAGAATAATTTCCGTTCCATCACTTTAAAACGTTCGTTGCTGATTTCATCATCACTCATGGCATGATAAACGTATAAGCGCGGTAGATAGAATAAGCCCGCAAACCAAGTAACCATAAAAATAAGATGTAGCGCTTTTAACCAGAGCATTATTTGCTTCCTTGTATGGGTAATAAAGATTCAATGAGAGTTTGCATGGCCTGTAAGTCGAAAATACCGGTATTTTGATAGATCACTTCGCCGTTTGGATTAATGAGTAAAGTCGTCGGTGTCAGGCTTACATCACCAAAGGCTGTGGCTAACTGTCCACGTAAATCTAGTACTATATCATAAGGTATTTGATAGGATTTACTGGTGTTAACGACATAATTAGGTCGGTCGTAGCGCATGGCAATGGCAAATAATTCTAGCCCGCGTTGATGATAGTTGTTATATAGGCTGATTAAGTGTGGGATTTCCTGTAAGCAACTTGGGCAATTACTCGCCCAGAAGGTCACTAATACAACTTTTCCTTGCAGTTGTTTGAGTGATACTTGTTTATTAGTAATGGTTTTAAAATGGGTGTTGGGCGCAGGTGTTGGAAATGTATTAGCTAACAGTCCATAGAGTGCAATGCTAATGATGATTAAACTCAGCAAAGAAAGCGTTAGGTATTTATTTGTTTTGCTGCTGGTCATAGTCTAGTGGTTGTACTGGATATTGTTGATAGGCATCACATAAGGCTCTATATAATGGCTGTGGATTAATTAATTTTGATACCCCTGAAGCAATAAACGCTGCCGCCATTATAGGGATAGAAATTTCGTGGCTATGGGTTATTTCTAATACGATGGAAAATGAAGTGAGTGGCGATTGTAGCATTCCGGAAAAATAGGCTGTAATAGTGAGTAAAATCATGACTGACGTTGGCGCGATAGGAAACCAGTGCGCTAGGTTTGCGCCAAAGCCTGCTCCTGTTGCAATGGCTGGAACGAAGATACCACTAGGAATGCCGCTAAAAAAAGTCGCGCAGGTCGCAAGCATTTTATACACGGGTAACATTGGGTCGATGGGAGCATCGCTGTAGATGATGCTTTTTGCTAATTGATAGCCGGTACCAAAACTGTCTCCATGGGATAAAAAACCCAGTAAAGCAATGATTCCTCCGCAAACGAAAGCAACTAAAACGATAGAGAATTGTAATTTTTTTAACAAATGGTTGCCACTGACAATGATGCGGCTAAAAACCCCACCTAACAGGCCGCCAACGACACCACATAAGGGAATGGCTAACCAGCTCTCGCCCCAAGGGAAAGCTAGGGCATTATCAGTAAAAAAAACGTTGTGATGTAAAATTGAATAGGCAGTCACACCGGAAAAGATAATAGCGGTTAAAACTAGGCTGCTGACTCGTTCTTCCAGGGTTCGTCCCATTTCTTCAATGGCAAACATAATACCGGCTAAAGGTGCGCTAAACATAGCGGCAAAACCAGCAGCACTTCCCGCTAATAGTAAGCCCTTGCTCATATAATGAGAGGGGAAATTAGCGGCCTTAGCCAGTGATGACATTAATGACGCGCCCACATGAGTCGCTGGCCCACCAAAACCAACCGAGGCACCTGATAAAAGACCTAGAATAGGTAAAAAGGTTTTACCTATTGCAATACGTAAAGAAACTAATTTAGAGCGATCATCTAAGGTGTAAGGGATTTCTAAGGCGGTTTTAACTTGAGGGATGCCACTACCTTGACTACCTGGGAAAAAACGAAAGGTCAGCCAAGCTGTAAAAGCGAGTCCAAAAGGGGCTACGACAAAGTTAAACCAAGGGTAAGCCAGTGAAGTTGTACGGTATAATTCTGCAGCCCACTCACTGAGTAAGGTCATTGCAGCGATTAATAAGCCTATAAGAATAGCGCCGAGCCAAAATACCAGCCGATATTTCCAAATGTTAGCGGATAAAAAGGATTTGTTGGGTTTAAACATGGATCATTTATCAATTTTCAGTGTAGTGATGCTAGCAAAACAGGTAAACTGTGGCGTTTACCCAGGCTATGCAATGCTGTGTTTTAGTCAGTAACGTTAAAGTTTACAGTTTAAATCAGTGCAATGTGAATAAAAAGTGTAATGTCCGAAGCTTTTTTTATCGTAAATTGGTATTTTTCTTTTTTCTAGAGACGTTTAGGGGGAACTGAAATATTGTTAGGTAGAGTGTACTGCTTTATAGTCAATTG
>Ga0209707_1002048_pt1 | contig 10831 bp, 9 predicted proteins | sample EN4Hudsemesocosm_FD_184630 | JGI IMG/M metagenome (GOLD analysis project Ga0209707, IMG submission 184630) | Methane-oxidizing microbial communities from mesocosms in the Hudson Canyon - EN4B Hudson Canyon (SPAdes) (version 2) | ecosystem: Environmental > Aquatic > Marine > Cold seeps | place... | reverse complement strand
AAACCTGATTTCAACCTTACCCCACAAAAAAGCCCCAACACTGAATTTAGTGCTGAGGCTTTGCTGTACATGATGGGCCCACAGAGACTTGAACTCCAGACAAAGGGATTATGAGTTCGCCATAACCAAACGTTCATCCAATATTAATCACAAATCTACCGTTCAAAGACTATAATTGGCACTTAACTGCCATCTGTTTTTTATATGCTTTAGTTACGTTTGATAAAATATGTAAGTAAGAATAATGAGTAAAGTTAACTATTAGCTATACTATCGCCTGAATCAAAACAACAGAAGGGGAGTTTTCTGTGACTAAATCTCGACTATTCCATCCCGTAATATTTTTCTTGCTTCTACTTCCTTTTCATATTCTGCTTAAGCAAGCTATTGCAGGCCCATCGATTACTATAAGTGTTGACCATGGTGATGGTGGAAGAACCGGTATTCGCTATATGCAAAGTCTTCTGACAGCTTTAAATACCAACGGTTGCAAGGCTGTTTTACATAATGCGGATGGATTAGGCCAGCTGTTGTTTGATTCTCGTCCGATATCTATTGCCAGAAAAGATCGTTCCGATTACCGACTCATTGCCCGTGCGAAAACGCTGGAAGGGAAGCTGACTGTACGTGGTGCTTTTTTAGTGCATGCTTCTACAGGTATTGAAGATTTGATTTCATTACAAGGAGTGCGGATTGCTTTTGTCGGCAAAGGATCATGGAGTGGTTATCACATGCCACTACGGTCATTGCATGAAGCTGGAGTGAAGGAGCAGATGAATACATTTTTTTATGTCGGTGATCATGTGGGAACGCTGAGCATGTTACTGCATAGTGATGTTTTTTCCGCCGTTATAGCGGCACCTCTTGCAAGACGTTGGGCAGAAGCAAATGATTTATCTATCGTAGCCCTCACCGAACAAGTGGAAACCGGAGGTTGGTGGATCCACCGTAATCTTTCTGAAGAACTAATAAAAAGTTGTGCTCTATCTTTGAGTAAGCTGGAGCGCTCTCAGGTCAGAGCATTACCTGCATGGATTGATGGTTTTGAAATCAATTTGAAATAATAAAGACTTACAAAATATAATTACCTGTTAATTAGCTACGCTCGTTATTACAGGTCAGCAGTGCTTAAGTAATAAATATTTGTCTTTTGAACGTCTTTTACTGACACATAATTGACATTTCAACTCTAAAAATAAAAAGCCCTCAATTACGAGGGCTTTTTTAATCTCAACTTTTGTGGAAATGAGCGTTTGGCTTTCTAGTTAATCCCACTTAAGTGCACCACCTGTCTGGTACTCGGTGACTTTGGTTTCGAAGAAGTTTTTCTCTTTCTTCATATTGGCTTGTTCATCAAGCCACGGTAGGGCGGCTTCTGCGCCTGGGAAGGGTTCGGCAAAGCCTAGCTGTTTTGCTCGGCGGTTGGCGATGAAGCGGAATTGTTCAATGTGGTCTTCTTTTGAATATCCGAGGATTGGATCTCGCAAGATGTAGCTGGCGTAGATGCGTTCTGCTTCTTCTGATTCTTCGAACATCGCTTGGATTTTGGCTGGGTCTAAAACCACATTTTCTTCTTTGATGATTTGTTTAACAACACGAATACCAAAAGAGGCATGCAGCACTTCATCACGCATGATGTATTGAAGTTGTTCAGCAGTACCTTTCATCAAACCACGACGTTGCAATGCAAATATTGGGCTAAAGCCGTTGTAGAACCAGCAACCTTCAAAGATGGCGCCAAAGAAGGCATAGGCCATGACGAAGTTTTCTAGTTCGTCACGATCAGTCAGATCGATGTCGCTTCTCATGATTGAACTAAGACGACGGTTCGCCAATTGAATCTTTTGGTTGATTTCAGGCACAACACGGTAGCGATTGTAGATTTCGCCTTGATCGAGACCAATGGTTTCGATGCAGTGTTGGTATGTCCATGTATGTAAGGCTTCTTCATACACTTGGCGCGCCTGATAGATTTGCAATTCAGGTGCTGTCATTTTTTCCATTACAGCAAGACCGATATTACGCATCGCTAAAATGTCAGACGTGGTGAGGTAGGCCATGACGTTTTCATAGACATGACGCTCTTCTAGTGTCAGTTTATGACGGTAATCATGAACATCTTGTGCCATATTGATATCAAGCGGTGTCCAGTGATTCTTGTTGGCATTAAGGAAATATTCCCATGCCCAAGGATATTTGAACGGTGCTAATTGATTCACATCCGTTTGGCCGTTAACCACACGTTTATCATCAGCATTAACCGGTGCAACATTCGCATGTGGCAATGACATTGCTGGTGCTGATGCTGTATCAATCGGTACACCTGTAACATTCGCTACGACAGGTTCATTGGCGGCTACACTCTCGCCTATATCTTCTTTGTCAGCCGGAGCTGCAAAAGGATCATCCCAATCTAACATTATTGACAAGCCTCGCAGTCTGGTTCAAGAATTGAGCAGGCTTGGGGTGCTTCTTGTCCTTCACCTAAGACAAAGTCATCTTCTTCAACTGCTGCTGTTGTAACAGGTGCTGGAGCAGGGGCAACAGAAATAGGAGCTGGAGCCACTGGCGCTACGACAACGGCTGCTGGTTCTGCTTGCACACTGCTTGTTTTCTCAGCAGCTGTGGCACCCATAGAGCGGAGGTAATATGTTGTTTTAAGACCACGTACCCAAGCTAGTTTGTACAGGTTGTCCATCTTCTTACCTGATGGTTCAGCCATGTATAAGTTCAAGCTTTGAGCTTGATCTAACCATTTTTGACGACGTGATGCTGCTTCAATTAACCAGCGTGCATCCATTTCAAATGCAGTAACGTATAGGGCTTTTAATTCATCAGGTACACGGTCAATAGATTGCAAGCTACCATCGAAGTATTTAAGGTCGTTGATCATGACGTCATCCCACAAACCACGTGCTTTCAAGTCGTCTACCATGTAAGGATTGATAACGGTGAACTCACCCGATAAGTTCGATTTAACGAATAGGTTTTGGTACGTTGGTTCAACAGATTGACTCACACCACAGATGTTTGAAATCGTTGCTGTTGGTGCAATCGCCATTGTGTTTGAGTTACGCATACCTTGCGATTTGATCTTGCTACGTAATGAATCCCAATCAAGTGTTTGGCTTTCATCTTGTTGCAGGTAATCGCCACGAGCAGCTTTAAGGATTTTGATAGAGTCGATTGGCATAATGCCTTGGCTCCACAAACTACCTTCGTATGATTTATAGGTACCACGTTCTGCGGCTAAATCAGATGATGCTTCGATGGTGTAGTAACTCACTGCTTCCATTGATGTATCAGCAAAGGCAACCGCATCATCAGAGCTGTATGGTAGGCGCATTTTGTATAGTGCATCTTGGAAACCCATAATGCCTAGACCAACAGGACGATGTTGTAAGTTAGATTTACGTGCTTGAGGAACACTGTAGTAGTTGTATTCAATAACGTTATCTAACATACGCATTGCAGTGCTGATTGTGCGTTGTAGTTTTTCTAAATCTAAGCCGTTTTCGCCAATATGTTGTGGCAAGTTGACTGAACCTAGGTTACATACTGCGATTTCATCATCAGATGTATTGAGCGTGATTTCTGTACAAAGGTTTGAGCTATGTACAACACCTACATGCTGTTGTGGGCTACGCAAGTTACATGGATCTTTAAATGTAATCCAAGGATGGCCTGTTTCAAACAACATACCTAACATTTTGCGCCATAAGTCATTGGCAGGGAATGTTTTAGTATTACGAAGTTCGCCACGAGCTGCTTTAGCTTCATAGGCTGTGTACGCAGCTTCAAACTCTAATCCAACAAGATCATGTAGATCGGGCACTTCTTCTGGAGAGAATAAAGTCCAATCAGCATTTTCAGCAACACGTTTCATGAATAAATCAGGGATCCAGTTCGCTGTATTCATATCATGAGTACGGCGGCGATCATCACCTGTGTTTTTACGTAAATCTAGAAATTCTTCAACATCAATATGCCATGTTTCAAGATAAGCACAGACAGCACCTTTACGTTTACCACCTTGGTTTACGGCTACGGCAGTATCGTTAGCTACTTTTAAGAAAGGAACAACACCTTGTGAGTTACCGTTAGTGCCTTTGATATGTGAACCTAAACCACGAACACGAGTCCAGTCATTACCCAAACCACCTGCATATTTAGATAAAAGTGCATTGTCACGCATTGCATCATAGATACCACCTAGATCATCAGGAACTGATGTTAGGTAACAAGATGATAATTGTGGACGTAATGTACCGGCATTAAACAGGGTAGGGGTACTACTCATAAAGTCGAATGATGACAATAAGTTGTAGAACTCGATAGCACGTTCTTCACGATTAAGTTCATTAATCGCCAAGCCCATTGAAACACGCATGTAAAATGCTTGTGGCAATTCAAAACGAGTATTGTCTTGGTGGATGAAGTAACGGTCATACAGTGTTTGTAAACCTAGGTAGGTGAAGTTGAAATCGTTTTCAGGTTTCAATGCTTTACCGAGTTTTTCAAGATCGTATTGAGCAAGTTCAGGTGTTAATAACTCGAGATTAATAGCACGTTGAATATAGTATTTGAAGTAATCTTGATACACGTCTTCCATATCGTGTTGTGATGCTTGACGAGGTTGTTCGTAAACAAAGGTCAAGGCTTCACGACGAATACTATCCATTAATAGACGAGCTGAAACGCTACTGTATTCTGGATCTTTTTCGATGAAGGTACGCGCTGACATGATGAGTGCTTTTTCAACATCGCTTTCAGCAACACCATCAAAAATATTACGTTGTGTATCACGCAAAATTGCTTCGCCATCTACACCAGAAAGCCCTTCGCAGGCTTCAGTGATGAGGTTTTGTAAGCGAACAATATCAAGAGGTGCTTTGCTGCCATCTGCAGCGATAACATTGATTGTTGATTCTGTTACCGCATGAGGATGCTGTTTTTCTTCTTCAACACGTTTTTGATTTTGTTGATCACGATATAAAACGTAAGCGCGTGCAGTTTTATATTCACCAGTACGCATTAACGCTAATTCAACTTGATCTTGAATGTCTTCAATATGAACGGTACCGCCATCATCTAGACGTCGAGTTAAGTTTTCTGCAATTTGGGCAGTAATACTGGCAACTGTATCGTGAATACGACGGCTATCTGCGGCTGATTCGCCTTCAACGGCAAGAAATGCTTTAGTGATTGCTATTGCAATTTTGCTGCTATCAAAGTCGGTGACTTTGCCGTTACGGCGAATGACTTGATATTGAGAATTTGAAAGCGTCTGAGCTACTGATTCGCCGGCCATAATGATATTCCTGAATATATGTAGTTAAAATCCATAAACCACAAGCTGTAGTGGTTTTTGAGTTATTGAACCACAAGATGATGTGGTTTGGGAATAGCGATCGGTGGATAAATTGGGGGTTTTCTGTGGATAACTTTAGGTTGATCTGATGTTAACTCAGAGGGGGCGCGGGCTTAAAAGAGTGTGAAAAAAGATGCCCTGTCGAAAACTTTTTCTTCAGGGCATTTTGACCTTAAAGTGCTTTTACAGCATCTAAAACCTCGGCAAGGTGTTCTTTTACTTTAACCTTACGCCATTCTTGTCGTAAAACACCTTCCTTGTCGATTAAGAAGGTACTGCGCACAATTCCCATATATTCTCGGCCATAGTTTTTCTTTAGGTGCAAAACATCGAAAAGGGCGCAAGCTGACTCTTCTTCATCGGAGAGTAAATCAAATGGGAATTCTTGTTTTGCTTTGAAGTTTTCGTGTTTACGGATACTGTCGCGTGAAATACCAACGATAACGGTATCATGTGCTTCAAACTCGGTAATATTATCGCGGAAGTTTTGCCCTTCTAATGTACAGCCTGGCGTACTATCTTTAGGGTAAAAATAGATAACAACATTTTTACCTTTATAGTCGGATAAGTGGAAGATTGTATCGCCAGTGCTCGGTAGCTCAAAGTCTGGTACGTCATGGTCAAGTTGGACTGTAGTCATCGTTATTTCCTGTCATATATAGGGATAACTAAAAATATACAGGACAACACTCCGTAATTCCACAGTATTTAATGACACTGTTCTTGTTATCTTGTAGCTGGCAAAGTACCATGGTCGTTTATTTATTGGAGTCTCCTGAACATGTTTAGCGGCAGTATGGTAGCGCTAGTTACGCCAATGCAAGCAGATGGTTCGCTTGATCGTGACAGCCTAAACAACTTGATTGAATGGCATATCAGTAGTGGTACTGATGCTATCGTTGCTGTAGGAACAACAGGTGAGTCTGCGACTTTAACGGTTGATGAGCATTGCGACGTGATTCGTCAGGTTGTGACACAAGTTAATGGTCGAGTTCCTGTTATCGCTGGAACAGGTTCAAATTCAACAGCTGAAGCAATTGAATTGTCGCAACATGCTAAAGACTTAGGTGTTTCAGGAGTTCTATTAGTTACCCCTTATTATAATAAGCCAACGCAAGAAGGTTTGTTTTTACATTATAAGGCGATTGCTGAAGCCGTAGATATTCCACAGATTCTTTATAATGTACCGAGTCGTACTGCGTGTGACTTATTGCCAGAAACAGTGGCGAGACTTGCTGATATTACAAATATTGTTGCTATCAAAGAAGCAACAGGTGATGTTAGTCGTGTTAAAGCAATTAAATCACTTTGTGGTGATAACATTGAACTTTATACGGGTGATGATGCCAATACTGTAGATTTCATATTAGCAGGTGGTGTAGGTGCAATTTCTGTTACCGCTAATGTTGCTCCTGCAGAAATGCATGCAATGTGTGAATATGCCTTAGCGGGTAATGAGCAAGCGGCTAAAGAAGTTGACCAAAAATTAGTGTTATTACATGAGCGCTTATTTGTTGAAGCAAACCCAATCCCTGTTAAATGGGCTTTGGCTGAAATGGGGTTAATCCAGACAGATTTACGTTTGCCAATGACTATATTATCAGAACAATACCATCAGCCAGTGCGTGAAGCATTGAATGCTGCTGGAAAATTAAATTAATTGTGAGTGAATTTAACTAGATGAACTATAAATATTCTTCTTTAGCAGTATTACTATCAGCCGCTTTAACTGCTTGTGGTTCTCTACCTGCACTTGATGAGGTTGTTCCTGACAATACACAGGAGTACCGTAAAGCGGAAACTATGCCGCCTCTTGATGTACCTCCTGATCTTAGTACTGCACGTATTAATGATGATATTGCAGGCAATCAAAACAGTACTGCAACATATTCAGAGTTTGAAGAAGCGGCATCTAATCCACTTGTTAGCAAATACAATATTACGCCAGAGACAAAACCATCATTATCAGGTGACGGTGAAAAGCGCCATTTAATGGTTCCTGGGGACCGTGAAGCTGTTTGGCAAAACCTTTTGGACTTCTGGTCGCAAAAAGGTATTGAAATCAAACGTAAAGATAAACGTATTGGTTTGATGGATACTGTTTCAGGCAGTGATGATTATGCATATCGTCTAAAACTAGAACGTGGTGATACAACTAAACAATCATTAGTTTATGTTGGTGTGGCTGGTTTTGAAGCTAATCCTCAGAAGAATGAAGCAATGCTACGACAAATTGCAGAGTTCCTTGGAGGTCTGCACCAAGAAAAACAAGCTGAGATAAAAGCTCAACAGCAAAGCCAACCACATGTTTCAACTGTTACAGCAACAATTGTAGATGAAACGGGTGGGCATCAAGCGATACTCGTTGATCAAGACTTCTCAAATGTATGGCGTCAAGTAGGTCGGGTTTTAGATAGCAAAGGCTTTGCTGTTGAAGATCGTGATCGTTCAAGAGGCACTTACTTTGTTCACTATTTAGACCCTTTTAACGAAGCTGAACAAGATGAAGAAGGGATGTTAAGTAAATTAGCGTTCTGGAAAGATGATGCTGAAAAATCGCCTGAAGAATACTACTACATCAAGTTAATCTCTGATGCAGCATCGACAAAAATCATCATCTTGGATGCTGAAGAAGTCCGTACATCATCAGATACAGCTAAACGTTTATTAAGCTTAATTCAGGAACAATTAGCTAACTAATGCGTTTTGCCTCACTGGGTAGTGGTAGTCGAGGTAATGCAACAGTTGTTTCACATGGGAATACCACGTTATTAGTTGATTGTGGTTTTTCAGCGAAAGAGACTGAAAAACGTTTACAACGATTTGAACTAGAACCAGGAAAACTGTCAGGTATTGTTGTTACCCATGAACATGCAGATCATATTAATGGTGTACGTGTTTTGGCTAGAAAGTATCAATTACCAGTGTATGCGACGGCAGGAACAGCTTCTCACTTGGCTGCTGATGTAATAAGTTTAGTTGAAGAGTTTAGTTGTCATGAAGTCTTTAGCGTCGGTGATATTGAAGTTCAACCTTTCCCTGTACCTCATGATGCTCGTGAACCCAGTCAGTTTGTCTTTTCTGATGGACAACATCGTTTAGGCTTATTAACGGACGTAGGTATGAGTACGCCTATTATTGAACAAGCATTATCAGCATGCGATTCGCTGTTACTAGAAGCTAATCACGATATGGAAATGTTAGACAATGGTGAATACCCAGATCATTTGAAATATCGAGTTTCAGGACGACTAGGTCACCTAAATAATATTCAATCGGCTAAAATACTAGAAAATATAGATACATCACGTTTACAACATATTGTTGCAATGCATTTAAGTGAAAAAAATAATTCGCCAAATATCGTAACCCCATTATTCTCGCAAGCATTGAACTGTGAAGACAGTTGGATAGGGGTTGCTGAGCAAGAAAGTGGTTTCGCTTGGCGCGAAATAACTAAGTAATATAAAACTACCCTTTAATAGAGAGTAAATGATGGAAAAACAACAACTACTGTTTACAGGTAAAGCAAAAAGCATTTATGCGACTGATAATGAAGATTATGTCATTATGAGTTTTCGTGATGATACCTCAGCGTTTGATGGTGAGAAGATTGAACAACTGAGCCGTAAAGGTGAAGTCAATAATAAGTTCAATGCCTTTATTATGCAGCAGCTTGAAAATGCAGGCATTCCTACGCACTTTAAAGAACTATTTAATGATACAGAATCTGTCGTAAATAATATGCAGATGATGCCTGTTGAATGTGTGGTTCGTAATGTGGCAAGTGGTAGTTTATGTCGTCGTTTAGGTGTTGAAGATGGCATGGAATTAAATCCACCAGTGTTCGAGTTTTTTCTTAAAAATGATGAACTTCACGATCCAATGATTAATGAATATCATATTGAAACATTTGGCTGGTCAAGTGCTGATTCTGTTAGAAAAATGAAAGAGTTAACGTTTAAAGTTAATTCTGTTTTGACCAAGTTGTTTGCTGATGCAGGCATGATTTTAGTCGACTATAAATTAGAGTTCGGCCTATTTAAAGGTGATGTTATTTTGGGTGATGAATTTAGTCCTGATGGTTGCCGTTTATGGGATGCTGAAACACGTAAAAAACTGGATAAAGACCGTTTCCGTCAAGGCCTTGGTGGCGTGATTGAAGCCTATGAAGAAGTGGCAAAACGCATCGGTGTAACAACGCTGTAATTAATTTTGTAGGAGCGGCTTTAGGCCGCGAAATATGATTATGAGCAAGACAAAAAATACCCAAATCAATTTGGGTATTTTTTTGTCTTGAATTTTTATTGTGCTTCCAAGTTATCGTCATTTCCGTTTTAACGGGAATGACGTACGGAATATTGAGAGTTTAAGAAAATTTCCAATTGATTTGTTGGCCCGCTCGCATTGGAATTAAATCTTGGCCAGCAAAGTCATAGTTATTTGGCACCGTCCATGATTCTTTGATTAGTGTGATTTTCTTACTATTTCGAGCTAATCCATAGAAATCTGGGCCAAAGTGGCTAGCAAAGTCCTCAAGTTTGTCTAATGCATCTGCTGCTTCAAAGGCCTCAGCATAAAGCTCAAGAGCGGCATGTCCACTATATATACCCGCACAACCACAAGATGTTTCTTTAGCATCGATATTATGTGGCGCGCTATCTGTTCCTAAAAAGAATTTAGGGTTACCACTTGTAGCTGCTTTGATGAGTGCTTGTTGATGTGTATTTCGTTTCAATACAGGTAAGCAATAATTATGTGGGTGAATGCCGCCTACGAGTAAATCATTACGATTTAGCAGTAAGTGATGTGGCGTTATCGTTGCAGCAATATTGTCACTACTGTTCATAACAAATTCAACAGCATCAGCAGTGGTGATATGTTCAAACACAACTTTAAGCTTAGGATAATCATTTAGTAGAGGGCTTAATACTTGATCGATGAATACTTTTTCTCGATCAAATACATCAATATCAGCATGTGTAACTTCACCATGTACCAATAGTGGAAGTTGTAAACGTTCCATTTCAGCTAATGGTTCAGCACAGCATTTTAAATCTGTTACTCCCGCATCAGAGTTTGTTGTTGCGCCAGCAGGATAAAGTTTAACAGCATGGATAATGCCGCTTTCAACAGCACGTTTTATTTCTTCAGCGCTGGTATTATCGGTTAAATATAATGTCATCAAGGGTTCAAAAGTATTCCCCTCAGGTCGCGCTTGTAAAATACGCTGGTAATAACTTTTAGCTAATGCCGTTGTTGTTACTGGTGGGCGTAAATTTGGCATAATAATAGCGCGTGCGAAAGTACGTGCAGTATCGGGAACAGTGCGATTTAATGCCGCATCATCGCGCAAGTGAAGATGCCAATCATCAGGCTGAGTAATTTCTATTTGTGTGTTTTGTGTTTTAGTCATAGGTCGAATTATGACATAGCTAAACAAATAAGCCGATATCTATT
>Ga0209707_1002040_pt1 | contig 10859 bp, 13 predicted proteins | sample EN4Hudsemesocosm_FD_184630 | JGI IMG/M metagenome (GOLD analysis project Ga0209707, IMG submission 184630) | Methane-oxidizing microbial communities from mesocosms in the Hudson Canyon - EN4B Hudson Canyon (SPAdes) (version 2) | ecosystem: Environmental > Aquatic > Marine > Cold seeps | place... | reverse complement strand
CATAATATACCCGCTCAAATGTTAGCAATAGCAGATGCTAGCGGTTTAGATGAATTACTCCCGATACAATAGAATATGATGGAAGGTAGATGGAAGCTTTAGATATAAAAAAACTGATTGAAGCAGGATTGCCTGATGCGGCAGTTGAAGTGTTAGGTGATGATGGCCAGCACTTTGATGCGATTGTTCAATCTCCTTCTTTTTCAGGAAAAACATTAATAGCCCAACACAAAATGGTTTATGCCACATTGGGTGATAGCTTTGAAGGTGCATTACACGCACTATCTTTAAAAACTTCTGCACCGCGATAAGCGCGGTAGCAAAATAACATTTGAGACTGCATGGATAAATTAATTATCACAGGCGGAGGTCCTCTTGATGGGGAAATTCGTATTTCTGGTGCTAAAAATGCTGCATTACCTATCTTAATGGGAGCCTTGCTGGCAGATTCACCTGTAAGTATTGGTAACGTGCCTCATCTACACGATATTACAACCACGCTTGAGTTGTTAGGTCGTATGGGAGTATCACTGACGATCGATGAACGTTCTGGTGTTGTGATTGATGCCTCAACACTAACAGATACAGAAGCACCGTATGATCTTGTTAAAACGATGCGTGCTTCAATTTTAGTATTAGGTCCTTTGCTGGCCAAATTTGGTAAAGCTGATGTTTCATTACCAGGTGGTTGTGCTATCGGTTCTCGTCCTGTGGATTTGCATATTCGCGGATTAGAGCAAATGGGTGCTGAGATAAAAGTAGAAAATGGCTATATTCGAGCCACCGATGGCGGTGGTTTAAAAGGTGCTCATATCTTCTTTGATCAAGTTACGGTAACAGGCACAGAAAATCTATTGATGGCAGCAACGCTCGCAGAAGGTACCACCATTCTTGAAAATGCTGCTCGTGAACCTGAAGTGGTTGATTTAGCAAACTACCTTAATGGTATGGGCGCAAAAATTAGCGGTATTGGTACTGCAACCCTTGAGATTGAAGGGGTTAAGGCACTGCATGGTGCTCAACACAATATTCTGCCAGATCGTATTGAAACAGGTACTTACCTTGTTGCGGCAGCGATTACACGTGGAAGAGTAAAATTAAAAGATACCGATGCGAATCAGTTGGAAGCGGTTTTACTCAAGCTTGAAGAAGCGGGTGCAGATATTGAGATAGGTGATGATTGGATTTCGCTTGATATGCATGGCAAACAAGCTAAAGCTGTGAGTATTAGAACGGCACCTTACCCTGCTTTTCCAACAGACATGCAGGCTCAATTCACTGCTTTGAATTGTGTGGCTGAAGGTCAAGCAACCGTTGTGGAAACGGTGTTTGAAAATCGCTTTATGCATGTGCAAGAGTTGCAACGTATGGGGGCTGATTTACAGATAGAAGGTAATACGGTGATGTGCAAAGGTGTTGATAAATTAACCTCCGCACCAGTAATGGCAACTGATTTACGTGCTTCTGCGGCATTAGTATTAGCGGCTTTAGTTGCTGAAGGCGACACGGTCGTCGAGCGTATTTATCATATTGATCGTGGTTACGAGTGTATTGAAGAAAAACTACAACAATTAGGGGCGAAAATTCGTCGAGTCCCTAGTTCTGTAAGGGGATAAAATGCCTAATATGTTAACTTTGGCCTTGTCCAAAGGACGAATTTTTAAAGAAACCTTGCCACTATTAAAAGCAGCAGGGATTGAACCAATTGATGATCCAGAAACAAGTCGTAAGCTGATTTTAGACACTAATCAGCCTGATGTCCGGCTAATTATTGTGCGAGCTTCTGATGTGCCGAGCTATGTTGAATTTGGTGGTGCTGATATTGGTGTGGCAGGTAAAGATGTTTTACTAGAACATCCTGAAGCTGATCTTTATGAACCTGTTGATTTAAGAATTGCGTGTTGCAAATTAATGACAGCAGGTCGTGTTAATGAGGCTCCTATAAAGGGGCGTCTAAAAGTGGCCACTAAGTTTGTTGAAAGTACACGACGATTTTATGCTCAGCAAGGTCAACAGGTCGACATTATTAAATTGTATGGCTCAATGGAGTTGGCACCTTTGGTTGGCTTAGCTGATCGCATCGTTGATGTAGTTGATACAGGGAACACCTTGCGTGCCAATGGACTTGTGCCAATGGAACATATTGCAGAGATTAGTTCACGTTTAGTCGTGAATAAAGCATCGATGAAAATGAAACATACACGGATCCAACAATTTATCAGCCAGATCCGAACAGCAGTTAAAGAGCAGCAGAATGATTAATATTAAGCAGTTAAACAGTAGTGATAGTGATTTCCAACAGCGTTTAGATACGTTGCTTGCGTGGGAGTCTGTATCTGATACTGCTGTGACAGATACGGTAAAAGAAATTTTAGCCGAAGTTAAAGCGAGTGGTGATCAAGCTGTTATTGATTATAGCTGTCGTTTTGATCGTTTAGATGTAAAAACAATGGCTGAGTTAGAGATTCCATTGTCACGTGCTCACGCATCATTAGAACTTATTCCTCAAGAGCAACGTGAAGCACTAGAAATCGCCGCTGCACGTGTTCGCAGTTACCATGAACATCAAAAACAAGAGTCATGGACTTACACTGAAGCTGATGGCACTGTCCTAGGTCAACAAATTACGGCATTAGAACGTGCTGGTTTATATGTGCCAGGTGGTAAAGCCGCCTATCCCTCGTCAGTACTAATGAATGCCATTCCAGCTAAAGTAGCAGGTGTTGAAGAGCTTATTATGGTCGTACCTACACCTGATGGTGTGGTGAATGATTTAGTGTTAGCAGCCGCTGCTATTGCCGGTGTCGATCGTATCTTTACAATTGGTGGTGCCCAAGCTGTTGCTGCATTAGCCTATGGTACGGAGACTATTCCTCAGGTTGATAAGATTGTTGGCCCAGGTAATATTTATGTAGCTACAGCAAAAGGCATGGTATTTGGTACAGTTGGTATCGATATGATTGCAGGTCCTTCTGAGATTTTGGTTATTTGCGATGGTAAAACCAATCCTGAATGGATTGCGATGGATCTGTTTTCACAAGCTGAACATGATGAAGATGCTCAATCTATTTTGATTTCGGATGATGCTGATTTTTTACAGCAAGTAAATGATGCAATAGCGCGTTTATTACCGACAATGGAGCGACAAGAGATTATTTCAACATCATTGAATGATCGTGGTGCATTAATTTTAGTTAAAGACTTGGATGAGGCTGTTAAAGTCAGTAACTTTATTGCTCCAGAACATTTAGAACTATCTGTTGAAGATCCAATGACAATGTCTAAGAAGATACGCCATGCAGGCGCTATTTTTATGGGACGTTATACTGCAGAAGCTTTAGGTGATTACTGTGCAGGACCTAATCATGTTTTACCTACATCTCGAACTGCACGTTTTAGTTCGCCATTAGGTGTGTATGATTTCCAAAAACGCTCAAGCTTAATCCAAGTCTCTGAGCAAGGAGCTCAAAGCCTAGGTCAGATTGCATCTGTGCTTGCGCGTGGTGAAAGTTTAACTGCCCACGCACGTTCTGCCGAATATCGCTTAAAAGACTGATATGAGCGAACTCTGGAGTCCAATAGTCCATCAATTGGACCCCTACGTGCCAGGAGAGCAACCTAAGGTTGCTAACTTAGTTAAGCTCAATACAAATGAAAATCCTTATGGACCTTCACCAAAAGTATTAGAAGCCATTCGTCTTGGAGTGAGTGATCAGCTACGTTTATACCCTGATCCCAATGCAACACAATTAAAACAAAGTATTGCTGACTACTATGGCGTAGATACTAATCAAGTCTTTGTGGGAAATGGTTCTGATGAAGTTCTGGCACATATATTTAATGCCTTATTTCAGCATGATTTACCTTTGTTATTCCCAGATATCACCTATAGTTTCTATCCCGTTTATTGCAAGTTGTATCAGATTGATTATCAAACGGTAGCTTTGGATGAGAATTTTTCAATTAATCTCCAAGACTATCAGCGAGAAAATGCAGGAATTATCTTTCCCAATCCTAATGCACCAACAGGCTGTTTAGTTGCTCTGAATGATATTGAAGAATTATTAAAAATCAATACTAAATCAGTTGTTGTCGTAGATGAGGCCTATATTGATTTTGGTGGTGAGAGTGCTATTTCATTAGTTGATCACTATCCTAATTTGCTGGTAACGCAAACATTATCTAAGTCTCGCTCTTTAGCTGGAATGCGGATAGGTTTAGCGATTGGTCATCCAGATTTAATTGAAGCGCTTGTTCGAGTTAAAGATAGTTTTAACTCCTATCCAATGGATAGTTTAGCGATTAGTGCGGGTGTCGCCGCCTTTGAAGATCAAGATTATTTTGAACAAACATGTCAAAAAGTAATTGCTAGTCGAAACTGGTTAATGACTGAATTAAGTGAACTTGGCTTTGAAATACTTCCCTCTGTAGCAAACTTTATTTTTGCAAAACACCCGAGTTATGATGCGGGCGAATTAGCTTTAGGACTACGCCAACAAGGTGTGATTGTACGTCATTTTAAGCATGAGAGAATTGATCAGTTTTTAAGAATTACACTAGGAACACAAGAAGAAAATCAGCAGTTTTTAATGGTTTTGGATGGCTTGGTTTAAGTTAGTAAGACTGTTATTCGGTCACGCCAAGTAATTGTTTTAATCGTTCAAAATCAGAATTATATTGCTGAGTGAGTTGTCTTTTCTCTTCATATGATCGATTAATAAATGCCTTATTATTGTCGATTTCTTTTTGAGCATTTGATAGCTGTTTATTTAAGGCTTCACTGACTTTACCACCAGAAATTTCAAGTTCAGCAGCTTTAGTTTGCAAGTTTACTAACCTTTCCTTATTGTTCTTTAATGATTTACTCACATCATTTATTTGATCTTGACGATAGTTAAGATCTTCATCGCGAGACTTTGTGAATACAGCAAGTGATGGGTAGCTGGCAATTAAGTTTTTATCTCTAATACGCCTGTCTAGGCGACGTTGCTTTTCTGCTTCTATACGCTGCTGTTTTTGTTCCTGTTCTTGATCTTTGATTTGGTCATTAATTTCTTGTTTTTGCTGAAGTTTAATCAATTCTTCACGAGTGTGAACACGCTCAATTAAGCGTAGAGAAGACTCATCGAGGATATCGTAGCCTTTTTGTGCTGCATAAGGGGGGAGGCTTTTACTTAATGTCGAGACACCGTTATTATCTGTGTAACGATATATTTTCCCAGCCTCTGCAGGCAGACTGATTATTAATAATAAGCTTAATAGTGTGGTTATTCTCATATGACTCTATTCTATAAGGAGTTTCACAAAAGGTGAACCCAATCGATCAATTAGTCCTATTTTTTATTTCATTAGTTGCAAATACTTTTTCTGCTTTTAGCGGTGGAGGTGCTGGTTTAATACAATTCCCTGTCCTCATCTTTTTAGGATTAACATTTTCAGTCGCTTTAGCAACACACAAGTTAGCAAGTGTTGCCTTAGGGCTTGGTGCGGTAATTCGCTATCGTTCTTCTAGCAACTTAGATCGTAAATTTGTATCGATGATACTTGTTGCGGGATTGCCAGGAGTCATTTTAGGCGGTCGATTAATTTTGGATGTACCTGAGCATATTTCTATTTTGGCTTTAGGTATTTTAACGGGATCTTTGGGACTTTATTCGATTTTTAAACCTACATTAGGCCAAGATGATTTAGTCAAACATAGAAATTCGAAAGGCTATTTAATTGGCGGCATTATTTTATTTGTATTAGGCGTGTTAAATGGTTCGTTAACATCAGGAACAGGCTTATTTGTGACGTTATGGCTGGTAGGGTGGTTTGGACTAGATTATCAGCGTGCAGTAGCCTATACGCTTATTTTGGTTGGCGTATTCTGGAATGGAGCAGGCGCCATCACCTTAGGTCTTCTTGCAGATATTCATTGGCAATGGTTACCTGCCTTGCTGCTAGGATCTTTAATAGGAGGCTATATCGGCTCTCATCTCGCTATCAAACATGGAAATCGCTGGATTAAGCGATCATTTGAAACGGTAACCTTATTAATATCATTTAAGCTGATTTGGACCAGTATTGCTGTTTGAGTAGTACCTAGCTTTCAACACCATATTGTTGACGATAGGCTTCAACAGCAGGTAAATGCTCTGCAAGCTCAGCATTATTTTGTAGATAGCTTAATAAATCATCTAGGCAAATAATACTGACAACAGGAATGTGGTGTTCTGCTTCTACTTCTTGGATAGCTGAGCGGCTATCTTGGCCACGTTCTTGTCTATCTAAGGCGATAATGACACCTGCAGGTATAGCATTCTCAGCCTTGATTATAGTGACTGACTCACGCACTGATGTGCCTGCAGAAATAACGTCATCAATAATGAGTACTTTTCCATTAAGATCTGCACCCACTAATTGGCCACCTTCACCATGGTCTTTCTTTTCTTTACGGTTAAAGACATAAGGCACATCACGTTGATGTTGATCTGCAAGGGCAACAACTGTTGTTGAGGCTAGAGGAATACCTTTATATGCAGGGCCAAAAAGCACATCATAATCAAGGTTTGATTCAGTAATAGCTTGAGCATAGAAACGACCAAGACGAGCAAGTGAAGCCCCCGTATTAAACAGGCCACTATTAAAGAAGTAGGGACTAATTCGGCCAGACTTTAAGGTAAATGAACCAAAGCGTAAAACACCTGTTTCGAGTGCAAATTCAATAAAATCTTGTTGGTATTGTTTCATTATTATTTTTTCTTTATCTGATAAAGGGCAATTTGACCAAATAGATTGGGCAATAAGCGAGTCCCCAATGTGTCTTTATGTTCGTGGTTAACGATACTGCGACTGAGTACTTTGATCTGTTTATTTGCACAGAGCTTGTCAAAATCTTGCACGGTACAAAGGTGAATGTTCGGTGTTTCAAACCATTCGTTAGGTAATGTTCGTGATAGCGGCATATGGCCGCCTAAGGCAAGTTGCATACGACATTGCCAGTGACCAAAATTTGGAAATCCTATGATCCCCTGTTTACCAACACGCGCAATCTCTTGTAATAAAAAATCGGGTCGTTTTATGGCTTGTAAGGTTTGAGACAAGATAACAAAATCAAAACTTTGATCAGCAAATTGCGGTAAACCTTGGTCAAGATCAGCTTGAATTACATTCACGCCAGCTTTAATACAATCGGCAAACTTACTATTATCTATTTCAAGACCATAGCCTGTCACACCGCGTTGTTGCAGGTGTTTCATCAAGGTTCCGTTATCACAACCTAGATCAAGCACGCGTGCTCCATCTGGGATCCAGTCACTGATAATTTGTAGATCTACACGTAAGCTCATACCGTTTCACACTCTTGGGCAATTTGTTGCATATAGGTCTGTACAATGTCTATATAGCGAGGAATAGGCATTAAAAAGGCATCATGACCTTGATGAGCCTCAATTTCAGCATACGTCACGTGTTTTCCTGCACTTAGGAGCGCATCAACAATTTCTTGTGAACGTGCTGGAGAAAAACGCCAATCACTGGTAAATGAAATGACTAAGCTGCGCGCTTGGATATTAGCCACAGTGGCTGCAAGATCATCGTTGAACTCTTTTGCAGGGTCAAAGTAGTCAAGTGCTTTGGTCATTAATAGATAGGTATTAGCATCAAAACGTTCAACAAAATTACTACTTTGATAACGTAAATAACTTTCAATTTGGAATTCAACATCATAGTCATAATGAATCGTGTCATGGCGTAGTTCACGGCCAAACTTCTCCCCCATTGCTTCATCAGACAGATAGGTAATATGACCTAACATGCGAGCCAAGCCTAAACCTTGGCGCGGTAATGTATTGTGCTCAGCATAATAGCCATCATGGAAATGAGGGTCAGACTTGATGGCTGTTCTAGCTACTTCATTAAAGGCAATATTTTGGGCTGATAATTTAGGTGCAGAAGCAATAATTAATACATGACGCAACCGTTCAGGCAAACTAATCGCCCATTGCATTGCTTGCATCGCGCCTAAGCTTCCACCGATAACGGCAGCCCACTGTTGAATATTCAGATTGTCTGCAAGTACTGCCTGACTATTAACCCAATCAGATACGGTGACAAAAGGAAAGTCTGGACCATATGCTTTATTCGTTTCAGGATTAATGCTTGTTGGGCCTGTAGAGCCTTTACAACTGCCTAAATTATTGACACTAATAACATAAAACTTATTGGTATCAATGGCTTTACCTGGACCTATAGCCGTATCCCACCAGCCCGGTTTTTTATCTTTGATACTGTGGTAACCCGCTGCATGATGATCGCCAGACAGAGCATGACAAATAAGAATGGCATTAGATGCATTATCATTAAGTTTGCCATAGGTCTCATAGACAAGATCATAGCTCGGCAAAATACGACCACACTCTAAGGTGATGGGTGTATCAATGTGCAACGTTGTAGGTGTCACCAAACCGACTGAATCAGCTGGTATTTTTTCTGGCATGGTACTGCTATTCCTAATTTTGTTACGGTATTATATACGGTAGCTAAGACACTGAAAAATACTTATTTAAATATGGCCGACAAGCAAGGGCAAAATCAGCATCGATAAGACTTGTAATGCGAGTAAAACAACTAAGGGTGACAAGTCGAAACCTCCCATATCAGGCAGCCTCTGACGGACTGGACGTAGCAGTGGGTTATTCATACGACTTAGTAAGGGAGTAAGCGGATTATGCTGATTATGTGGGGATATCCAGCTTAAAACTGCTTGAATAATAATACTGGCAGAAAATAGTGTGATAAACAGTGAGAAAATATCTGCAACCGCTAATCTTAAAACTAATATGGGGTTTAAGATTCCTGTTTGCAAAGACATGATAAGCAATAATTTTATCAGTGCTAATGCAAATAACAATACGATGGTTGCGCTATCCCAACGCCCCATAGGTGGAACAAACTGGCGTAGAAACTTCACTGGAGCTTGACTTGCTTTAATAATAAATTGCACCAGTTGATTATGATATTCCCACTGTGCCCATTGCATAATAATGCGTAATGCAACAATGCCCATATACAGACCAAATAATGTGTCGATCAGGAAAATAAGAGGACCACTAAAGTAAGTGCTAGGCATTATCTTCGCCAAGTTGGTTGGCAAGTTCACGAGAGCGAAGTGCTGCTGCAACAAGTGCATTCTCAAATAAACCGCGAACACCGCCATCTTCTAGCTCATGTAATGCACGCTCTGTTGTGCCTCCAGGAGAAGTAACACGTTCACGTAGTGTCGCCGTGGACTCTTCACTTTCTAAGGCCATTTTTGCGGCACCAAATGCTGTTTGTAAGCATAGTAAACGTGCTGTTTCTGCATCCAAACCCATTTCTGTAGCAGCAAACTCCATCGCTTCCATGATTAAAAAGAAATAGGCTGGGCCGCTACCTGATAATGCGGTCACGGCATCCATTTTTTCTTCATCTTCAACCCATAATGCTAAGCCAACAGATCGTAAAATAGATTCAGCTAATTCATGTTGTGGCGTTGAGACAAAGTCATTGGCACAAAGTGCTGTTGCACCCGCTTGAACTAATGATGGGGTATTGGGCATGGCGCGAACAATAGCGGCATCATCGTGTTCTAGCCAACGAGAAACATCATCAAGACGAATTCCTGCTGCAATTGAAATTAATAAGGTGTCAGAGCGCCATTCTGCGGCTAATTGCTTGACTACCGATTGTAGTTGTTGTGGTTTGACTGCAAGAATTAATACGTCACAATTTTGTGCAGCTTTAAGGTTGCTGCTGTAGGTATTGATGGGATATTTGTCGCCAAGAGCCTGCAAACACAAAGGTTCAGGATCAGACACATGGATATGCTGGGGATTAAACCCATCAGAAATCAGTCCACCAATAAGGCTACGAGCCATATTGCCGCCGCCAATGAATGTGATTTTACAGTCTTTCATAGTGTTGCTTCCGTAATCAGGTCTGGGTAGATAGCTATAGTCTACTTGTTATTCGTTTACTGGGGTATGTCTGTTACCAAAAAGTGCTGTACCAATACGAACCATGGTACTTCCTCCTTGTATTGATAGCGCCATATCTGCTGACATGCCCATAGATAACGTATCTACAGAAGAATATAAAGCGACAAGTTGTTCAAATAAATTATGAGCCTTTTGAAAGGAGTGTTGCTGTATTTCTAGATCATCTGTTTTCTGGGGAATAATCATTAAACCGCGGAGCAACAAATTATCTAATTGAGAAATTTCTTTCGCTAGACTTAATACATTGTCTGAATTAACACCTGACTTTGTCGATTCATTATCAATATTAACTTGAATGCAGATATTTAATTTTTCAAGATTTTTAGGACGTTGATTTGATAGTCGACTCGCTATTTTGATGCGGTCGATACTTTGTACCCAATCAAAATGTGCGGCAATATCTCGTGTTTTATTAGATTGAATGGGACCAATGAAATGCCACTCGAGGTCTAAATCAGCGAGCGCAGCAATCTTTATTAGTGCTTCTTGTAAATAATTTTCCCCAAAACAACGTTGACCTGCGTTAGCTAGCTTTCGCAATTCTTGTGCCGGCCATGTTTTGCTAACAGCCAGTAATTGCACACTATTTGAAGGTCTATGCGCTTTATTAGCAGCATCTTCTATCGTATCAAGAACTGTATTAAGTTTAGTTTTTGTCTCTGTCATCTTGCAAACCTGTAGTGAGCGCGCTACCTTTACGTTATGTACTTCCCAATGGAAGCGAGTGATATAACTTATAAATGATTAGGGAATGGAATGGATATTACTGAATTGCTGACCTTTAGTGCAAAAAATAAAGCATCTGATTTGCATATATCAGCCGGAGAGCCACCTATGATT
>Ga0209707_1002038_pt1 | contig 10862 bp, 12 predicted proteins | sample EN4Hudsemesocosm_FD_184630 | JGI IMG/M metagenome (GOLD analysis project Ga0209707, IMG submission 184630) | Methane-oxidizing microbial communities from mesocosms in the Hudson Canyon - EN4B Hudson Canyon (SPAdes) (version 2) | ecosystem: Environmental > Aquatic > Marine > Cold seeps | place... | reverse complement strand
CGTTCTTCGGAGGTGATATGGTTGGCGGTTCAGCTACCCAGGCAAGCACTACGAGTACCTCATCATCAAAAGCGCCAGGCCAGCCATTTCAGGCAAGTGAAGTTGCTAAGGCCAGCTTAGCAAAAAGAGTTCATGGCAGCCGGTTGTTGACCATTCCAGAAGCGGTTGGCCATGCAGTGGGTAAAAGCAATAGCCATGCTAATCGTATTGTGATTAAAGTGCTTGTTGAGAAAATAACTCGGGATACCATCAAGGCGACCCCTAAAACTATTGATGGCATTCATGTTGAGCTTTGGGAGGTAGGAAAGATTACCGCTTATTAGGGGAAAATTTGTATATTTATTGAACAGATTGCTTTTTGTACTATACTTAATATAGAGGGACAGCACTTAGACATGATGATAAGTGTCTGTAGCGACAAGGGCTGTTTCGCTGGGGCATGCAGATACATGCTTCGTTCGGAAAAAGGTCATCTTCTTGAGGTGGCCTTTTTTTATTTGCCTGAGAAGGCTCTATTCCACCTGGATGTATTGAATAGATTTCTTAATCATAAGTGTTCTTTGCCCTTTTCTGACAGTAGGCTTACGATTACAAGGTTAAGAATCTAAAAGGAGGTATTTGTTATGTCTATGGCTCCGAGAATTGAAGCTCACTTGGGAAGAGTGGGTATTAACTATAGTGTGGTACATCATCCCCATTCAAGTACAAGCCTGCAAAGTGCTCGCGTGGCACACGTGCCTGCTTCACAGGTTGCAAAAGCCGTAATGACTCATGACGGAGATAACTATCGACTTTGTGTGATTCCTTCTACTCACCGGTTGGTGCTGTCGTGGCTAAATAAATATATGGACGGCCATTTCCGCCTTGCCACAGAAGATGAGTTGGAAGGTTTATTTGATGATTGCGAAGTTGGCGCAGTGCCTGCGTTAGGGCAGGTGTATGGCTTACCTGTGATTTGGGATCAAAGTTTAGCGAATATGAAGGAGATATATTTCGAGAGCGGTGACCATGAAAACCTAATTCACCTTGATCAAGGTGCTTTTATGGAATTGATGGGTTTACAGGAGCACGTTGTTATTAGTTGTTTAACTGAGGTTTACGAGCACGATGCAGAACTGGTGCATTGAGCGATTTTAATAACCCGTTAATTCAACATATCCTAGTCCCCGGTGGCTGCCTTCGACGTTAACTGCGCCTTCCCAGTAGTTAACCGATAAACGCATTTCTTGGTCTGCCACTTTGGGGGTTAGGGTAAGTTTTATCTGGTGCTTTGGTAACTCAAACAACCATTTAGCGGGATACTGCTTACCATTGGGGCTAACCCAGTGTGACAACTCCGTCAGAGCAATGTTTGAAGTATCAACCGGGATTTTATTTCCCTTTGGGTCGATGAGGGTAATAGCTTGTGTCGCACTCTCTTTGTGGGTGCTTCTGATTCGAAAGTACATGAGGTCATAGCCATTCTCCAGTTGTAGTGAGAACCAATCCCACCCTTGCTGATTGCTGTTTAGCGCACTGGTGCTCCATTCATGGTCAAACCAGGAACGGCCTTCTACTGGTGTTTTAGTATCGTCCCACTTCACGCTCCCCGAAGTGCCTAGACGAGTGTAAGAGTAGTAATAAGAGGCATTCCCTGGCTCGAAGCTTTTCTTACTTAACCCTTCATTACCTTGAAGGATGAAGGTTTTCTCTGGAGCCAACATTAGATCTAGGCTGATTTTATGCGTGTTATCTGTTGTTATAAGCCTTAATGGAAACAGACTGTCTGGCTGCACAGATTGTAATCGCCAATTTTCAATCCAGAGGCTTAGCGGCTTTAATGACGTGCCTGCTAAGCCCGGCCCCTCACGGCTGAATTTTTCAGTTGCCCGGTGTGAGTTCTGCTCTATATTAGTGATGGCGAAATGAGCCATATAGAGCTGCGGCGTGCTCCAAGGGCTTGTCTTAACTTGAGGTGGTGTCACGGCCTGTCTAAACAAGGTGAACTGATAACCGAATGTCTTCTGGGGGGATTGGGGGTCGCTTAAATGACCGGTGAAATACCACCACTCACTACGAAAATCCGGGTGGGCGAGATGGTCTTGGGGAAAGCTGAATGCTTTAGGGTTAAGTGCTTTTTGAAAGGCGTTATCATTAGAAACTGATGCTCGGCTTAATAAATCAGAGAGTTCAAAAAAACGGGTTTTTACCTCTCGTGTTGTTGGTTGATTTGTGAAAGAGGAAAACACCCAATAGAAGATAGTGCCTAAGCAAATAGTAATCAGTAATGTAATTAACAAATTGCTTTTATTATTCATATTGCATAACCAAAGTTTCATTCAATTACTGCGGGAGCATTTCGTTCACTCCCTGAGCGAGTGAGTTTCCACGCGGGATAAATACTTGCCAGTATTGATGCGGCCAGCGCTAGCAGTAAAGCTTGCCATAGTATATTACTAGAGAAATACAGGGGAATGCTCCACCCGAAAGCACGAAGATTAATAACGTCTGTTAGTAACCAAGCAAGCGCAGCACCTACGGGAACCGCCAGCAGCCCCGTTAATGCACCGAGTAGCAGTGCTTGTAATAGCATCAGTGTTATTAGCTCACGACGATTAAAGCCAAGTGCATTGAGCACCCGTAACTCACTCTGACGCTCTAACTGAATGGCCATAAATGCACTCAACACACCGCTAAAAGCCACAATAATGGCAAGTAGCCTCAATACATCGGTAATCGTGAAGGTTCTTTCAAATATTTCTAATGATAATGCCAATATCTCACGGGCACTGATAATACGTAGATTTAATGCGTGGCCCCAACGTTTCTGTATTTGATCTATTAGTGCCGGTTGATTATTAGGGTTATCCAGGTAAACGCCAATTTGGCTAATGGGCACGGTAGGCCAATGGGTTTCAAATACATTGTTAGAAAGCAGTGCTCTACCACTATCACTACCGTAGTCAAAATAGATACCTGCCACCTTAAATGAGGTTGACTGTTGCCCGACTTTGAAGTGAACGGTCTCATTGCGAGCGATATCAAGGTGATTCGCGAGTGACTCACTGATGATTAGCCACCCCGGCGAGCGCCACTTTTTCCATATAACAGCGGGGTCAGCTGAAAGAAACTGATAAGCTGACTCTCCTTCAGTAGGAATATCAGCCCCTATAACACTGACTTTTCGCTCCATCATTTGTTTAGACAACGTTTGTTTAGAGAGTGCTTGCTTAGATACCCATGTGTTAATATAACGAAAAGATGATAAGGATATGACCTCAGGCTGATTAAGAAGCTCATCCATTAAGGTCATCGGTAGTTTACGTGCTTCCCCTTGTGTTTCGTAAACTCTGGAAATATAAAGGTCTGCGTTTAGTCGCTGACTTAACCAGTCCTCCAGTGATATTCGAAAGCTGCTAATCATCACATTCATGCCAACGGCGGTGGCAATGGCTACCATTAAGGCCATTGAAGCCATTCCAGTGCGGCTTAAATTTCTATAGGTGTCTCGAATGGCCATCGTCAATATTGGATAGACTCCTTCAGATCCCCATTTAAGTAGACGTTGCCCCAATGCCTGGCAACTGGCTAATATAAAGGGTGGTGTCATTAGCGCCGTTGCTAATAGCCAACAGGCTATTGCTATATAGCCTCCCAGTAGCCCCCCTCCATTCCAGCTAGAAAATACAAGGGCTGAAATGATCAGGGTACATGAGGTTTGCAACTGTACTCTATGAGTTTTTTTGGTTGAAATCTCCTGTTCTACGCGTTGCTGGGTTCTTATGGCTGGTGCATTAGCCGCTCTTCGGTAGGGGAGCCAGCAAGCGAATAGGCAACCCATAATACCTACCGAAAGAGCTTTGACTATTGATAAGGGAGAAATCCACAGATGGTGGATTGGCGTAGCAACATAAAGATCAGAAAGGGTCTGGGTTACCAGACTCATTAACAAATGAGCCAAGGCTACACCTACTAGCACACCGAGCAGGGTGCCCAATACACTAAATAAAGCATACTCCATTAACAGGTAGTTGCGAATGTGGGTGGCGGATAACCCCAGAATACGAAATTGGGCCAGCATTGGTGCGCGTTGCAAGAGTGAAAATGATACCGTGTTATAAATCAGGAACAGCCCCACGGCTAACGCGAGTAAACTGAGCATACTAAGATTTAGCTGAAATGCTCTGGTTAACTGTTCTGATGCCTTTTGCTGATCCGACGGCGTTTCTATCCAGGCGTAGGGTGGTAACCAGTCGCGAATGGTCTGCAATTGCTGTTCATCTACAATAACAAGGTTGATGTAACTGAGCTTCCCTGAGAGTCCCGCTAGCTTCTGAGCCAAGCCGATATCAGCAATAATTAATTGCTGATATCGAGGGTCATCGGTTGAGCCTGTTTCGGAGGTGCCTATCAATGACAATGCATGTAACTGAACAGCGCCATGATTCGTTAGCACACTGAATTGATCACCTGCTTTTAGCTTAAGTTTCTCTGCAGAGGAGTGATCTAATAGAATGCTATTCTCAGATAGCATAAATGAGCTGAAATGAGTATTTGAATCACCCCAAAACTGGCTTAGATTGGCTCGAAAGCGAGTTTCTACTATCGGGTCAATGCCAATTACCTGAAACAGTATTCCTAGGTCTACGTTGTCTTTGGCATAACTGTTTATTACCGGTGCTGCAATAACGTCAAAGTGTTTTTTTAAGTCGACATAGAGTACTTCAGGGAGTGATGTTTCTCCTACAATGCGATGGGTTGCTTTTCCCTGAATGCGTTCATTGGCGAGTCTAAAATTAGTTTGTGCACTTTCATTAACCAGATCAATAGCTACGATGACTGCAACGCCTAGCATTATGCCAAATAGCAGTAATACAATTTGCCAGCGGTGTTGCTGATAATATCGCCTATTAGCCCTTACCAAATAGTGATACATAAGTTAAATGGCCGTGCTGTGTGCTTTAAATTGAACTAGTGACCCCTGTTGTAGCGTGAGAACTCTGTCAGCGAGAGGAATAAGGTCGTGATTATGGGTGGCTAGTAACAGCGTTTGCCCATGCTCATGCGTCTGTGAAAAAAGCAACTTAATAACTTCGGTTGCCGTTTTGTTATCCAGGCTGCCAGTGGGTTCATCAGCTAGCAAGAGGGTAGGTTGATGAACTAGCGCTCGACAGATGGCCACCCGTTGTTGTTCGCCTCCCGATAGCTGTTCTGGAAACTTATGCAGACAATGAGCTAAGCCCACGCTACTTAGTAATTCATCAGCTAAATGTGCTTCTTTAAGTTGCTTATTCAGTTGTAAGGGTAACCGAACGTTTTCGGTAACAGTAAGGGTGGGGATTAGGTTAAAAAACTGAAAGATAAAACCAATATGACGTCTTCTAAAAGCCGTTCGTTGTTGTTCGTTCATATCACAGATATTTATGTGGCATGAATGTTCGGCCTGGAAAATAATCTCACCTTCTTCTGCGGTATCCAAGCCTGCAATCAGGTTTAATAGTGTGGATTTTCCAGAGCCACTTTGTCCTAAAATAATGACTGTTTCACCTCTCTCCACAGAGATGTCCAAATGTTTAAATACCATTTGAGACGTATTGCCAGATAGGAAAGACTTACAAATATGCCTAACCTTGAGCAGGTTTTGCGTGTTTGAGCTATTCATATAAATGAGGATAGCTCAGGTTGGCCCCTTGTGTCAGGATAGTTGTCGTCCTGTGTGACAACTATCCTGACATAGGAGGGGGGCGCTATTTTCTACAAAGCAAGACACCACATTCAACATGATGGGTATAAGGGAATTGATCAAACAGCGCGAAGCGTTTTATCTCATGAGTCTGAGTGAGTATTTTTAAGTTATTGCTGAGTGTTTCAGGGTTACATGAAATATAAATAATGTTGTTGTAGTTTTGTACTTGTTTTACTGACTCGTCATCCAAGCCTGCGCGTGGAGGGTCAACTAATACGCTATCAAACTGATAGTCAGAGAGTTCTATCTCTTTCAGGCGACGAAACGCTCGTTCACCTTGTAGTGCCTGCACAAATTCTTCGCTAGATAGACGGGCAATAATAAGGTTGTATATGCCGTTTTCCTGAATATTGTATTGCGCGGCATTAACTGATGTTTTAGATATTTCAGTGGCTAATATTTTTCGATAGTGCCCAGCAAGTGCGACAGAAAAATTGCCGTTACCACAATATAACTCAACCAGGTCTGAGTTCTTGTTTGGGTTGATGATGTCTGAGCAAGACTGTGCCCAAGTTAGCATAGCCTGGTTCATCTCACCGTTAGGTTGAGTGAAACCACCTTCTATCTGTTTGTATTTATAGTTCTTATTATCAACTGTAAGCTCTTCAATCACGAAGTCTCGATCAAGCACTACTTTTTGTTTTCTTGCACGACCAATAATGGATACGCCCAGTTTTGTTTGTAACGCCAAGGCAAGTTCTTTCCATTCGTCATCAAGCTGACGATGGTAAATTAAGGTAATTAAAGCATCACCACTGAGTGTGGTTAAAAACTCGGCTTGAAATAAACGACGCTTAAGGATTGGGGTATTGTTTAGTTCGTGTAAAAGCTCAGGCATCAAACGGTTGATTAATTCAGAGGCAATAGGGAAGTCGATGACTTCATAAATATTCTTTTTATTGCCTTTTTCTGTCATCGCATAATGGCAGCGGTCATCGGTATGCCAGATACGAAACTCTGCACGTAAACGGTAGTGACTGGGCTTACTAGCAAATACTTCTAATTCAGGAACGGTGAATCCAGCAAAGGTTTGTTTAATTTGCTCAGTTTTGCTATTGAGTTGATCAGGGTATTGGCTAGTATCTATAGTATTCATTCTGCAGGTGCTTACAACGTAGGTATAGTTAAAAAGACATAGTTAAACGGGTAGCTGATTATACGCTAATTTGAAGTACGTTGCTTTCATTTGTCTCCTGACTGAAAAAACGCCTTAACCCCGTCGTTCACATGATTGCTGAATGTACTATACTTTCCGATTGTGTAATCTGAGTAACTTACCTGTTCAATAAATTAATCTGGAGATCACAATGAAAAGTATATTAATCAATTCATGTGTTTGTCTTGGTCTATTTGGAGGAAGTTTGGCACTAGCTGGCGATAAGAATAGTATGATTACCAGCGCCGAAAGCGCAGGCCCTGTAGCCGTCACCTCGGCTGCTACCATCAAGGCTCCCGATGGCACGGTCTTGCGTAAAGGTACAAACAGCTACACTTGTTACCCTCAGCAGGACATCATCGGTCCGATGTGTAATGAGCCAGTTTGGGATTCCCTCATCGGCGCGATGTTGAACAAAAAGAGCTTTAAATCTAATAAATTTAGCGTGTCTTATATGTTGGCTGGAGAAGGTAGCGCCATAGGGGTAAGCAACAGTGACCCTTATGCTTCTGATCCTGGCAAAAGTGATGATTGGGTGAAGGAGGGGCCTCATTTGATGATTGTAGTACCAGACCGCTCAATGCTCGAAGGTCTATCCACAGACCCGAATGACCCAGTGTACGTGATGTGGAAAGATACACCGTATGCGCACATTATGGTTAAAGTTGCCGCCGATAAGTAATAGGCATTCACGGTAGGTTCGATAAAAAGTAGTAAAGGGGGTCTGTGGCAGATTGTAATTATTATAAATTGTTACCGACCCCTTTTTAAATTGTTAACAATGGACCTATATGTAAACTTTATTCAAGAATGTTAATACCACCATTCTGATTAATTGCTCGAACTGCTTCAACAGTTAGTGAACCTTTACCTACCAGGCCTGTGGCCGTAGCACTACCTGATCCTGCTGTTGTGTCAGTTGATATTACGGCTTCTACAGAAATCGTATGGTCTCCAGAGGTTAGGTTAGGCGCTACAAAATTAAAGTGGTGAGCCGACATGGTACGCTGAATCAGCTCAATTTCTTCATCGGTCACAATGCAGTCATCTTCGACCGTAATGGTTAACGAGTCATCGACAACCCCATCACCATCCTGATCAGTACTGAATGTGCAGGACTCAATAACACCACCCAATACTGCATTAAGGTCTTGTTTACGTTGATTAAAAGTAATGGTTCCAGGTTCGGCAGGTACACCATCGATATAGACTGTTACGTCGATACCAGCCATTGCATTGGCTGAATCGCTATTACCATTTTTACCTTTTACTTGTGTTTGGGTATAAAGACCTGTTTCCAGTGAAACGCCAATTAGTAACTCTTTTTGATTGGAGGTATGAATCATAGTTTCCATTATGGTGGCTGAACTATCACTGCTTTCATTCATCAATGCAGTTTTACTGAGAGTGGTGGAGAATTTGGAGCCTTGTACAGCTAAAGCCGATGTAGAAATTACACTGAACACGAACGCTGGAACTACAATACTGGAAAAATTCATAATACTTACCTATCTGTTTATTTGATTCAAATTGACTATCTCCTGATTTATTAGTTTTTATTTCCTTGTTTTGTAGGATTGATATTAAAGACATATCGCGGAGGAATCGGTTAACGTTGTCACGAAAGATATGTGAAACTGATCATAATTTGATCAATTATTTTGCAATGTTTTACATTTGAGCGACTCACTTAAGGTTTGACCGTCAGAGTTTTATCAGCAATATATTTTATCAACCAAGGGAGGGGGTGGTTGGCCTGCAAATATAATGAGTGGGTATGTTAGGCCAAGCGGAGTTGGCTTTTGTGGTTATGAATATTGCTTACGTACAACATAATATTATGTCTGCGGAAGCATTCTATACACTAATGCTGGTCTCATTTTTATTGAATTGCTCTTTACCGTTATCCATAAGGTGGTGGAAATCCAGGTTTCAATAATAAAGCAAAAAGCTCCCCGGGTGGCGACTAACCTAAACAATTGCGGTAACCTATTTAGTAAATACGATAATGAGTAATTGAATTATGAATCAAGAAGAACATTTCCATTGTCTTGAAAGTATGTATGCAGCAGCACCTATTAATGAGTTTTATAAACCCACAATGGAAGTTAAAGAAGGCGAAGCTACGATAGAAATTGATATTTCAGAAAAATATCACCACTCAGCGGGTGGCGTGCATGGATCTGTCTATTTCAAAATGCTGGATGATGCCGCTTTTTTTGCAGCAAACTCTCTTGAGAATGAATTTTTTGTTCTTACGACAGCCTTCACTACGTACCTTACTCGACCTGTATCATCTGGTAAGCTCAGATCAGTTGGTCGAGTTGTGAATCGTAACAAGGTGCAATTTATTGCTGAGGCAATTGTTTATGATTCTGAAGGTAATGAAGTAGGTCGAGGAAATGGCACTTTCGTTCGAGGTAAACTCCCCCTCAAAGATGCTGCAGGGTATGCAGCATAGTTATATTTCAGGAAAGCTAGCTACCTAATAAATGGCGTCGGCTTTTCTATTTCGTAGATAGCATCGTTAATAGTTTCTAATCTTTCTTCTAAAACCGATTGAGCATCACGGAGACCTTGATTGTAGAAAAATGAGCCAACTTCTTTAGAGAAAAAATCTAATAGGAAGTTAGCATCAAACTGGCCTAGGTCTTGATCTAGTTCATCTTGGAAATAAGTTTGAATTTTATCAATTAAAATTTCTTTTTCTTCTTTCGAAAACTTAATTTCAGCCATTTTTTTACCATTTGTAAAGTGAGAAACAATGCTGTTTTTACTTAGCTGGAATCAGTAACTCTTCTAGGTTTAGTTTTTCAGGTCGGTAACTATTTACTTTATCCTCTTCTGGGTACCCTAAGGCCAAGCCGCAAACGAGTTTGTACTCTTTGGGTATCTTAAAGTGCTTTTCAATAGGAGAGCGCCAAATACCTAAGGCGCCTTGAGCACAGGTGCCTAAGCCTTTATTTGTTGCTGCAAGCATTAGAGATTGCAGCATTATGCCTGCATCTAACAATGCCGTATGCTTCATTCCTGGATGAATGAATACAAAAATGGCCACGGGGGCATCAAAGAATGTGAAGTTGCGAGCCATTTGCTCATCGCGTGCTTTCTTATCTTGTCGCTCAATGCCTAGTACTTCATATAAGCCCATACCGGTTGCAACACGTCTTTCTTGAAATGTAGGAGGGTATTTCCCCATTATCGGCTTAAAATCACCATCAGGTAAGGCATTACTGGTAATGGCAGAGATGATTTTTAATGGTAACGGCTGTTTTTGGATTTTATGAGACTTTTGATAATTAGATAACAGAGCATTACCTAGCTTTTTGCATGTTTCTCCCGTTGCTACAGCCAGCTTATAAGGCTGTGTGTTAGAGCTGGAGGGAGACTCTAAAGCTTCACGTAAAATATCATCAAGAATGCTTTGTTCTACCTTTTTGTCAGAGAATGCCCTAATACTTCTTCGGCTTTTTAGTACGTCTAGAAAATCCATAAACCTGTTCCAAATATTATTTTTAAATGTATAGGGTATACTTTAATGCATTGGGAGCGTTTCATTAAGTGCTTCTTTTTCAGCATAACAAATAGCTTCTTTTTGTGTATTAAAGCTTTTCTGTAAATATCGATTATTACCTGCTGAGTCTTGATACTCTATATACAAAAACCACTTATTATTCGTTTTGATAAGCCCCTGTGCTAGCCAAAGGCGGATAAGACAGAGCTGCTGATTATGCTGGCAGATAGCCGTTTCCCCCTGAGACAGGGTCAACGAAATACCAGAAAGTAGATAATCTGGGCTGTTGGGTTGTGAGTCATTACGTGGTGAATAGTTGCTTTGCGAACAGTTGTATAAAGTAGCTTCTTCGAACATGATTTTCTCCAATGAGCTTTTAAGCTTGCATCAGAGAGCAGAAAGGGAGAGCGCCTGCTTAGTTGCCACATTACGTTCTATTGTGGCCACATCTTCAGATATATATCTGA
>Ga0209707_1002037_pt1 | contig 10866 bp, 6 predicted proteins | sample EN4Hudsemesocosm_FD_184630 | JGI IMG/M metagenome (GOLD analysis project Ga0209707, IMG submission 184630) | Methane-oxidizing microbial communities from mesocosms in the Hudson Canyon - EN4B Hudson Canyon (SPAdes) (version 2) | ecosystem: Environmental > Aquatic > Marine > Cold seeps | place... | reverse complement strand
GAAACAAGCGTGCAACGTTATATTAATGCCTTACCAGAAGCTGAGACTCAACTCGCAGTAGAAAGCACGCCTACCGATATAGAATCAAATATAGAAACAAGCGTACAACGCTATATTAATGCCTTACCCGAAGTTGAGACTCAACTCGCAATAGAAAGCACGCCTACCGATATAGAATCAAATATAGAAACAAGCGTACAACGTTATATTAATGCCTTACCCGAAGCTGAGACTCAACTCGCAATAGAAAGCTCGCCTACCGATATAGACTCAAATCTAGAAACAAGCGTACAACGTTATATTAATGCCTTACCCGAAGCTGAGACTCAACTCGCAATAGAAAGCACGCCTACCGATATAGACTCAAATCTAGAAACAGGCGTGCAACGCTATATTAATGCCTTACCAGAAGTTGAGACTCAACTCGCAATAGAAAGCACGCCTACCGATATAGACTCAAATCTAGAAACAGGCGTGCAACGCTATATTAATGCCTTACCCGAAGTTGAGATTCAACACGTGGTAGAAAGTACCCCTTCGTTTGCTGAAGGTATTGATCCTGAAATTGCAGAAATATTTATTGAAGAAGCAGACGAAGTGTTAGAAGAATTAAATATTCTTATTCCTCAATGGGAATCTCAACATGATCTTGAAGTCCTAAGAGAAATTCGCCGCCATTTCCATACTCTCAAAGGTAGTGGAAACATGGCGGGGGCCACCATTATTGCTACTTTATCATTGTCTGTCGAAAATCTATTAAATAAATCGATTGATGGCGTGGTTCCTCTTACAGCAAAAACAGATCGCCTTGTTTCTGATAGTTATCAACTTATTCCAGACCTATTAACTGCGTTCATGCAAGGAAGCAGCACTGTATCAGAGCAAACCCAGTCACTCATAAATACTGGCAAGGCTCTAGCAGAAGCAGAAGCAGAAGCAGAAGCAGAAGCAGAAGCAGAAGCAGAAGCAGAAGCAGAAGCAGAAGATTATCTATCTGAAGATGATGAATTACAACAGATTTTTCACCAAGAAGCAGAGCAGCATATCGCTACGTTCAAACAAGCCATTGAACATGCCAGCACCCCTTTCAACTTAAATAAAGAACTGCTTCGTGCCGTACATTCGCTAAAAGGCTGTGCCAACATTGCCCAAGTCATGCCTGTCGCAGCAGTTGCTACACAACTTGATCACTCTTTAAAGACGCTATATGAACATAATATTTCGCTTGATGAACATAAGCTAGCCTTATTATCAGAGGCTATGGAAAGTTTAGAACAGTTTGTTGTCCACCTAAAAACACCAAACTCTGATGAGCCCGATACTCTTTCTTTATTAGAAAATTTAACGCAACTACACGATAGCAAGCAACACAAAGAAACAGATGAAGAGAAATTAATTGATCCTGAGTTCTTAGTTGTTTATCTTGAAGAAACGGATGAATTATTAAATAAATATTCGCAAGAATTAGAGCAGTGCCAGCAACAGCCTGATAATTCAGATTCTAGAGATTCTATTAAAGCAACGCTTTCTAGCCTTGTCGACAATGCAGAATACGCTAAACGCCCTGTGCTTGCGGAACTCTACACGCTTCTAAGCCAGCTATCCCAACAACAAGATATCAATGATTCAGAGGTTTCAACATTACTAGAACAAGGTTACGAAGAAGTTAACGATCAAATTGAGAACCTTATTCAAAATAAAGCACCTGCGGAGATCGGTGACTTTAGGCAAAGTGTTGATGCTCTTCTAATCCGTTTAGAAGAAGAAGCGGCTGTCCGCGACATACCAACAGAGTGGTTTGAAATCCCAACTGAAGATCTAGAATTGCTCGAAGCATTCACCGAAGAATGCATGGAACTACTTGAATCCAGCGGTAGTGCAATCTCTAATTGGCAAAAAAATCATCAAGACTCTGATGCTGTAATGCAGATCCAACGGGTGCTACATACAATTAAGGGAGGCGCCCGCTTAACCGATCTACGCCCAATTGCAGACCTAACGCATCATACCGAGTCTTTAGTCTTCTTAGTTGCTGACCAAAAACAAGAACCTGACGATAAGTTCTTTTCTTTATTACAGCGTTCTCAAGATCGCTTGTCTGAAATGCAAGAATTATTGGCTCGTAAAGAAAGAATCTCATTTGCCCATGACTTATTAGCTGACATTGCACGCTTTACTGGGCAGTCCGCTCCGAAACAAGTATTTCCTCAAGCCAATCTTGTTGAAGAAGAAGCGGCTAACTCAAGCCAAAACACTGCTGCTTCTGCTGGCTCTGAACAAATCCGTATTAGAGCAGACCTCCTTGATTTTCTTACCAACTTTACGGGTGAGGTCAACATCTCACGTGACCGAGTTGGTCAGCAGAATTCTGCCATTAAGCAACAGCTAGCTGAAATGGAATCAACTGTTAGTCGGTTACAAGATCAATTACGTAACTTAGAAATAGAAACGGAAACACAAATTTTATTCCGCTATGAGGATGAACCTCAAGATCAATCATCTGACTTCGATCCACTCGAATTTGACCGATTTTCAATGATACAACAGCTATCACGAAGCTTAACTGAAAGTGTGAGTGATATGACTGAAATCACACAATCAATTGATGATTTAGTGCGTGATTCTGATGCAATTTTACTGCAGCAATCACGTCTAAGTGCCGACCTAGAACAAGGTCTAATGAATACGCGTCTACTACCTTTTACAGGATTAGTTCCTCGTTTTGAGCGTATTATTCGTCAAGTTAATACTGAATTGGGTAAACAAACATCTCTAACAGTTCATGGTGCAGATCGAGAAATAGATAGAACAATTCTTGATCATATCGTTGCCCCTATCGAGCATATTGTCAGAAATGCCATTGCTCATGGTATCGAATCACCTGAACGACGAGCAGAATTAGGAAAAGATGAACAAGGTCAACTCACTTTAAGCATCACACGAGAAGGTTCTGAAATATTACTTTCTTTATCTGATGATGGCCAAGGTATTAATGTCGAAAAAGTTCGCCAAAAAGCCTTAGATCAAAACCTAATTAATCCTGATAATATGCCATCGGATGAAGAGTTAATTCAATTAATTCTTAACTCTGGATTCAGTACTGCTGATAGTGTTTCCCAATTAGCGGGGCGTGGTGTTGGAATGGATGTCGTTAGTAATGAGATTCGAGCACTTAAAGGTCGACTTTCTATTCAGTCTATTGCTGGACAGGGTACAACGTTTAATATTCGTCTTCCTTTAACACTTTCTATCATGCAATCATTGATGGTTAGCAGTCATGATGAACAGTTTGCTATTCCGTTGGCCTCCATTCATGCGGGAGCACGCATTACTGTTGCTGAAATTCAATCAATTCTAAACCAACAAAATGATGCTCAATATGAATTTAACGGTGAATATTACCGCTTTATACCCTTAGCTAAATTACTGGATCAGACGTTCTCTCTCCCTGAAGATCCTAAATTACAGCTACCTGTATTATTGTTCCGCTATGGTGATATGCAAATTGCTTTACTCATCGACTCAATTAACAGTAACCGTGAAATAGTACTTAAATCAATGGGTGAACAGTTGAGTCATATTAACTCGGTCACGGGTGCCACTATTCTTGGTGATGGTCAGGTCGTCTTCGTTCTCGACATTCCTACACTTGTTAATACAACAGATGCTGCAGCTAATGAAGAAGGCAGGTCTGATGATGTTCGCTCCCCTGTTGAACAAATAGATAGAACACCTATTGCAATGGTTGTTGATGACTCTATTACAATGCGTAAAGTATCTGGAAACTTGTTAAAACGTCATGGCTTTGAAGTCATTACTGCCCGTGATGGTATTGATGCGGTTGCCCAATTAAATGATCAAATCCCTGATATTATTCTACTCGATGTTGAAATGCCTCGAATGGACGGTTTTGAGTTCGCAACCTTGGTTCGAAATACTGAACAATATAAAGGATTACCGATTATTATGATTACATCTCGTACAGGTGATAAACATCGTAACCGGGCAAAAAATATTGGTGTAAATGCTTATCTAGGAAAACCTTATCAAGAATTAGAGCTGGTAGAAAAAATGCAGGAACTACTTGGCAATAACTATCCTCACCTCAAGAAATAAATTAGGGACTTTCCATGGCTGATAATACTTCTGACTTTATTCCTTGTATGCTGATCCCCCTTCAACAGCATTATTTATTATTGCCAAATTCAACTATTGCTGAAGTTATCCCTATGCCGCGTTTACGTCCCTCTGACGATAAACCTGACTACTGGGTAGGCCAATGTGACTGGCACTCTTTGCAGTTACCTGTCATTGACCTAGAAAGCCTGGTAGAAAATGAACCGTATAACACCAGCGATGCCAATAAACTATGTGTACTTCATGGCATTAATAGCAATGCCTCTGTAAGCGTTTATGCATTACCTTGTTATGGTGTGCCACAACTCATTCACCTCAATGAGTCTGCTTTGAAATTTGCCCAAGATACTGGTAGATCTGATTACCTACATTACCAAATTCAGATTGGTAAAAAAGTGGCTTATATTCCCAATTTAGATAACGTGGAAATGACACTCAGTCAATAAGGTTACGTTTAATGGATACTAAGCTAACAATGTCATTTCTAAAGCTCATTCTCCTAGGATTTATATGTTTTTTCTTTCCTCAAACTAGCTATGCCACACCAAATTCTTCCCTGACAGCTCAACGTGTTCTATTTCAACAAGCACAAAAAGCGTTACAAACACATCAGATTACCCGGTTCAAAAAACTCAAAGCACAACTCAAAACATATCCCTTACATGCCTATTTAGATTATCTCTACCTACGCCATCGGCTCGATCACAATAATAATTCGACGATTGCTGCTTTTATAAACAAAAATAAAGGAACTTTTTATGCAGATAGATTACATAACGGCTGGTTAAATCGCCTTGCTCGAGATAAAAAATGGTCATTATTTCTAAGCCATTACAAAGAGTCAACAGCAGCATCAAGACAGTGCCACCGTCTGCAAGCTCTGATTGCCACAGGGAAAACACAACAGGCTTTAGTAGAAACGTCGCCACTATGGCTTGTGGGAAAATCACAAAATAAAGCCTGCGATCCTGTTTTCAAATATTGGCAAGATCAAGGTCAATTGACGGATGATCTTCGCTGGCAGCGTATTATGCTGGCCTTAGCTGATAATCAATTTAGTCTTGCTCAATACCTTGCAAAATCGCTTTCCAACCCTACCGAAGCTAAAGATTTAATACAGCGATGGCAGCAAGCGCATACCTCTCCGCTGACATTCTTAAACAAACTTAATAACAAGAAAAGCCAAGATACCGCAATACACCGTGAAATGATTATCCATAGCATTGAACGACTTGCTCGAAAATCAACAGATAAGGCATTTGAAGCATGGCAAAGATTACAAGCTAATTACTCATTTAGTGAGCAAAATAAACTCAATATCCACCGCTATATTGGTAACCGTGCAGCACTAAGCCGTGAAGATCGTACTTTAGAGTATTTTGCAGGCGTTCCAGCTGAAACATGGCGTGCTCGTGCCGCTTTATGGCAACAAGATTGGCAGGCTGCAAAAGAGGCCATTTTGGATCTCAATTACACCGATCAATATTCCTCACGTTGGCAATATTGGTTGGCACGAAGTCAGGCCGCATTAGGTAATAAACAAGCTGCAAATGAAACATATCAAGCATTGATTATGGATCGCGATTTTTATAGCTTTCTTGCAGCCGATCAACTGCAACAACCTTATCAAATGAATCACAACCCGATCCCATTTCAACCAAGCGAATTGGATGAACTTTCGCAACGTCCAGCGGTGATCAGATTAACAGAATTCTATGCGCTCAATATGGGGCTTGAATCACGTCGACAAGCTTATGCACTAAAAATAACACTTTCACCTTATGAGCTGCAATTGCTTGCCACATTAACCCATCAATGGGGTTGGCATAATCAAACTATTGCTCTATTAGGTAAAGCACGATATTGGGATGCCTTAGATCTCCGCTTCCCTATCGTTTATGACACTGCAATATTAAAAGCAAGTCAAAAGAATGGGCTTGATCCATCATGGTTATTTGGCATTACTCGCCAGGAAAGCGCATTTAATCCAAGCGCCCGATCTCATGTAGGCGCCACTGGCTTAATGCAGCTAATGCCTAAAACAGGACAATTAATTGCCCGCCTAATTAATCAACCTCTTAAAAAGACATCTGAACTCTTAAACCCTGATAGGAATATACAATTAGGCAGCGCCTATTTACGTCGAATGTACGATCAAAACCAGCACAATCCTGTATTAGCCACAGCATCCTATAATGCAGGGCCTCATAGAATAAAACGTTGGCTTCCCACACAGGATCTTCCTGCAGATATATGGATTGAGAATATTCCTTTCAAAGAAACACGCCATTACACACAAACCGTCCTAAGCTATGCAGCTATTTTTGACTATCAACGAAAACAAACGATTAAACCTTTAGCTGATCGTATGCCTGTAGTAAAAGCAAAAATACCTTAAACTACTGGCATGAAAACATATCTTGTAGGCGGAAGTATCCGCGATCAATTACTCGGCCTAGCCACTAAAGATCAAGATTGGGTTGTTGTTGGTAGCACTCCAGAAGAGATGATTGCAAAAGGTTTTCAGCCTGTTGGAAAAGATTTTCCTGTTTTTTTGCACCCCAAAACACACGAAGAATACGCTCTTGCTCGCACAGAGCGAAAAACAGCTCCTGGGTATCGTGGTTTTGTGGTTCATGCCGCACCTGATGTTACCTTAGAACAAGATCTTGCTAGACGCGATTTAACCATCAATGCCATTGCTCAAGCAGATGATGGTAGCTTGATTGATCCCTTTAATGGTCAGCAAGATCTCAAAGATAAGGTTTTACGCCATGTATCTCCTGCATTTACAGAAGACCCTGTCCGTGTATTACGTATTGCACGTTTTGCTGCACGTTTTGGTTTCACTATTGCAGATGAAACTAAACAGCTTATCCAACAAATGGTCGCCACTAATGAACTTGAACACTTAGTCGCTGAACGAGTATGGCAAGAATTAGAAAAAGCCCTGACGACTGATCAGCCATCGTTATTTTTTATGGCATTACGTGAAACGGGGGCGCTTGCTAGTATTTTCCCAGACATTGATCGGCTGTTTGGTGTCCCACAAGTCCCAAAATGGCATCCAGAAGTAGATACGGGCATACATGTCATGATGGTACTTGATCAAGCTGCAAAGCTGAGTAACGAACTCACTGTTCGCTTTGCTGCGCTTTGTCACGACTTAGGAAAAGGAACGACTCCCGACGATGTTCTACCACAACATATTGGACATGAAGCTAGAAGTGTAAAATTGACAGCTGACTTTTGCCAACGTTTCCGTGTACCAAAGGATATACAGTCCTTAGCATTAAAAGTAGCCGAATATCACACCCATGTTCACCTTCTATTTGAATTACGTCCCGCTACAATTCTTAAAGTGATCGAAGCACTTGATGCCTTTCGACGCCCAGAACGGTTTGAACACTATTTACTTGCTGGCGAGGCTGACTTTCGTGGTCGTCCTGGTTATGAACAACTACCCATGCCAGAAATAGCAGCATTTAATCGCTGTTTTATAGCTGCAAAATCAATAACAGCTAAAACATTTGTTGAATCGGGTTTGCAAGGGCCTGCCATTGCTGAAGCCATGCATGAGAAACGTGTTCAGGCCATTGGGAAAGTAATGCATGAGATGATGCATACTGAATAAAATTCGAGTGAGCACACTCGATGCTACATGACGTATAATTAACCTTTTTATCGATACAATTTAGGACAATACCTATGAGCAGCTCTATTTCTGCCAACTGGACAAGCGTTAATGCTGCATGTCAGCCTTTAGTTGATAGCCTAATTGCTGATGCACAAGCACTTCAGCTTGAAATTAGCACATTAAGCAATGGTACTCGTATTGTTGATGCAGGTATTAACTGTGTGGGTGGCCTAGAAGCAGGTCGTTTGATTGGCGAAATTTGTATGGGCGGCTTAGGTACTGCAACCTTAGGTACAAATAGTGGCTTTGACAACTGGCCTTGGTCTGTCAATGTCCATGCAAAAACACCTGTTTTAAGTTGTCTTGGTAGCCAATATGCTGGCTGGAGCTTATCTCATGAAAAATTCTTTGCTCTAGGTTCTGGTCCTGGCCGTGCTTTAGCAGGAAAAGAAGAAGTCTTAAAAGAATTTGCTTACAAAGATGAAGCAAAAACAACTACGATTGTATTAGAAGTTGATTCATTCCCACCTATTGAAGTCTCTGAAAAAGTTGCAAAAGACTGTGGTATCAAACCAGAAGATTTAACCTTCATCTTAACGCCAACATCAAGCCTTGCTGGTGTGATGCAAATCGCAATCCGCGTACTTGAAGTGGCGATGCATAAAGCGCATACCTTACATTTCCCTATGGATAAAATCATTGATGGTTTTGGTGTGACACCTGTTGCGCCTCCTGGCGGTGACTTTATAACAGGTATGGGCCGTACTAATGACGCCATCCTTTATGGTGGAATGGTGCACTTATTTGTTAAATCAACAGACGAAGAAGCCCAAGACTTAGCTGAAAAACTACCCAGCAATACCTCTTCAGACTACGGTCGTCCATTTGGTGAAGTATTCAAATCTTATGATTATGACTTCTTCAAAGTTGATCCAATGTTATTCAGCCCTGCAAAAGTAATTGTGACTAATGCCAATACAGGTAAAAGCTTCACAGCAGGTGAGTTAAATAAAGAATTACTAACAACATCGTTTGGTTTATAAGTTTACTATTTCTGCAGCAGTATCAAAAAACTGAAACTGCTGCAGATTTCTAATATCAATGTCTTTACCTAAAATTGTCATTTTCAATGATACCCATGGCTGGCACAGTACGCAGCTAGTTGATGCATTTCAATCCCTAGGAATTCAAGCTGTCCTAACAGACTTAGCTGACTGTGCAATTGATCTCAGCCAACCAACAGGCTTGATTATTCCCGGATTTGAAGACTCTCTGCCTGCTGCGGCGATGGTTAGAGGTATTGCTCCTGGAAGTTTAGAACAAATTACTCTACGGATGGATGTATTACATACCTTAGCTGAACTCAATATTCCTGTATTTAATCCTGCTAGCGCCATTGAACATACTGTTGATAAAGCACGCACATCATTACGATTACACCTTGCAGGAATTAATACCCCGAAAACATGGGCATGTGAAAATAAACAGCTCGCACGAGAGATTGCCACTCAACAGTTTGCTGAAGGCATCACACTTGTTATCAAACCTCTGTTTGGCTGCATGGGTAAAGGCATTGAAAAAATCACCGATATAAATCAGTTTGATACAATTCAAGCTGTCGGCAATGCCTTTTATATGCAGGAATACATTAGTCCATTTGAACAAGGCCATTGGCAAGATTGGCGGTTAATGGTCATCGATAATAAAGTGTGTGCGGCAATGTCTCGTCGCTCTCAACATTGGATAACAAACTTTGCCCAAGGTGCGGAATGTTTCTCAACGACAGTTACTGCTGAGATGGAACAACTTGCCATCAAGGCGACTCAAGCCGTACAAGCTGATTATGCCGGCGTGGATCTCATCCGAAATCAAGATGGTAGTTACACGGTTTTAGAAGTTAATAGCGTTCCTGCATGGAAGGGCTTATTCCAAGCCACAGGACTCAATGCCGCCACTTTTTTAGCGCAAGCACTCGCCAATCGCATATCGTCACCAAACAACAGAACTGTTGATAATGTTAACTACTAAGATTATCCAAGACTGCATTATTTGGGCATGTGAACAAGAAGTCTCAGCCCCTAAACCTGGCAATGTAAATCGCAATAGTGATGGCCATAATATGGAAGTTGAGGACTTTATTAAAAGTGCTCATGCGATAGCACCAGCACTAACAATTAGAAACACATCTGTAGGGCAACGAATTCTCAACGCTATTCAAGCTACGCAAGATGTTGTGGACTGCAATACAAACCTAGGTATCGTTTTATTATTTGCTCCATTATGTGTTGCTATTGAGCAATGTGATAATTTTGACAGCTTGCCTGCAGAATTAGCGATAGTACTGAAAAACTTGAGCATTGAAGATGCTGAATCATGTTATCAGGCTATTCGATTAGCCCATGCTGGCGGTCTTGGAAAAGTAGAAAATCAAGACATTAATGATATTCCAACCATTACACTTTTACAGGCGATGGATGCTGCCAAAGAGCGCGATACTATCGCAGCTCAATACCTTAATAATTATCAGGATATTTTTCAATTAGGCTTACAAAAGTTGACAGATTCGATTAATTGTGGGGAAAGTGTTGAATGGGCTACAACTTTCGCGTATCTTTATCTCTTATCATCAATTCCAGATACCTTGATAGGTAGAAAGCAAGGGAAGAAAACAGCACGCATCGTGTCTGATAAAGCGAAATCATTTTTTATCAAGTCCAATGAAAGCAATAGCTTACGTAAGATGTCGCCTGCACTTAATGTCTGGGATAAAGAATTAAAGAGGGATGCCATAAACCCTGGTACCACCGCTGACTTGACCGCAACAGTCTTACTATTGCACGCATTTCAGCAGGCATTCACCTCGAAAAGAATTTCAGTATGATGCTGCTATTTTTAGCAACAAGTACTGAGCAGGACATACGTTCCTTAATTACGTATAAGCTCTCCTTAGTAATAGGGCGAGTATAAATGGGCCTTTTTAATAAAATTTTTGGAACAGGAATAAATAACATGCCAGTTATCGATCGCGTACTTGTAGGTGAATCTTTAGTCATTGAAGATGGTGACTTAGACAATGTATCTCACATTGACTT
>Ga0209707_1002036_pt1 | contig 10868 bp, 10 predicted proteins | sample EN4Hudsemesocosm_FD_184630 | JGI IMG/M metagenome (GOLD analysis project Ga0209707, IMG submission 184630) | Methane-oxidizing microbial communities from mesocosms in the Hudson Canyon - EN4B Hudson Canyon (SPAdes) (version 2) | ecosystem: Environmental > Aquatic > Marine > Cold seeps | place... | reverse complement strand
ATGTAGCGCTTAAGTATATGAGCGCTGAGCAAGAAATAATAAGGGAACGCTTTTGCTCAACTTCGTTAGTTATCACGAATTTCAAGCTGGTTGAATTATCCTGAATTACGCAAGGTCGCTAAGAGACTGCTTAGGTGCGAGCTTAGGACAACCCAGAAATAATTTCATATATCTAAAAGCCTGTTAAAAAAGTACTCCTGAACAGAAATCCTAGTGGGTAGTTCGAATCTCGATTGCTCTCTATTTGTGAAAAATTTCAGAGGGTGGTGGATGTTTAATTGTCAGGGCTCTCTCTTGCTAAAGTGCTAGAGGAAACCTCCCCCCTCATTCACAGCTAGCCCACAGTTTTAATTTTGTCCATGTAAAAAGGCAGTCATCCCATGAAAGGCTATAGAGACTTCCCTCCTGCGCTCGAACTCGCGATAGTTTTTAGTGTGCTAGCCAAAAGTCCTAATCCACCAGTGGTTGAGATAAAGTGATTTGCATCAAAGGGACTTAGGTTTTATAGAAGACCATAAAGGTGGGCTCTTCTGATAGTTCTGTTGAGGATGCGCAGAGATTCGATTCTTCTCTATTTAAGAAAATAGTCTCGCTTCGATTGTTGTCTAATAATTAGTAACTTAGCGTCACAACTAGAGTTACAAAAAAATAAATACAACCAGAAACAAAACACTTGAATTATAATTTCGGATTTCAATCCTAATTTGTCTATCAGGTTGATGTAATGACGTGATATTGTTTCTGGTCTAAAAAATAATAAAACAGGGAGAAAATATGATGAAGAAGCTTTGTGGTGCGGTCGCACTTTGTTTGTCAGTAAATGTTAGCGCTGGCGTTATGGACTTATACGAAATTGACTACTTGGCAACTGGCGACAAACTCGTTACATATGACTCCACAACCGGCCTTGAGTGGCTAGATTTATCCTATACAAAAGGTAATTCAATTCTTGATACTGAAGCAGATGCAAGCATATGGGGCAATGGTTGGAATTGGGCATCATCAGAACAGATCTATGCGCTATTTAGTCATGGAGATAGCACTAATGGCGAGCTAAATTATGGCATTGTAAGCAAGCTAGGGCCGATTAATACATATGGGATCTCTGGAGAATACATTGGTCACTTTGTTGCTGGTCTTTCTCGTAACGTCCTAGAAGAAGGATTCGCTAGACCTTACCGAGAGATTCGGATGGAAGGCTACATCGATCTAAATCCAGGTAGATCTGACCCCATAGGAGCTATCGGTTGTGAAGACGAAGAAGAGTCTTGCGCCACAATTATTCAGCCACTTCATTCGGAGACGACCTCCGGTGACTACTTTGGTAGCTGGTTGGTTCGAGACGTATCTGCAACAGTACCAGAACCTTCAAGCATCACTTTGTTGTCTCTCGGTTTGGCAGGCCTTCTCTTTGGTAGGCGTAAAACTAAGAGTTGATGTTAACTCAATTTAGCGGAAAGTTATTTGTAGATTAACATTTGAAATCATTTCCGACCTATTGAAGTTGAGTGATTTGAAACCACTCACTTAGCTTCTATTCTTATTCGAACGATTTCATTCATAACGCCGGTGATAGCCTGCTTTATTTTGAAGGTTTCGCTGTGGAAGCCTTTGAAGGTCACACTATTTTATTGTTGTGCGGGGTTTGTTTTCTGGATTTTGGCGATAGGATGTGTGCACTATAAATAACAAAGAGCTTAGGTACATCCCTGTTAAGCGTTTTACACGAGATAATGGTAGGACATTGATGTTTAAATTAGGGTTTGATAATTTTAACCACAATGCTTATCAAGAGCCATCAAACAGAATTTGGAAAATGTTAACTGAGTAAATAATACATGTGTGGTCGACTAGATATTCAAACAACAAAAATATCTATTCCTGTATCTGAGATTATAGGGATTGAATTCACGCCGGTTGAAAACCGAGACCTTAGACCTACCCAGCAAGTTTCAACAATCACATCATTAAAGGGCAGAATCCAGCAACTCAACACTTCATGGGGAATAAAACCCTCTTGGTCAAAAAAGCTTCTTATCAATGCTCAAGCTGAAACCGTTTCAGAAAAACCAACATTTCGAAAAGCATTTGCTGATCATCGCTGTATAGTGCCATGTTCTGGCTGGTATGAATGGAGTTCAAAAGACAGCAATAAAAAACAAAAATATCTGTTTAGCCTAGAGAATGAAAAACCTGCTTTTATGGCTGGTATTTGGTACCCATCATTTGATGATAACTTACCTCAATTAGTAACCCTAACCACATCACCAACAGATACCTGTAAACAATATCATCACAGAATGCCGTTACTAATACCTGAACAATCCATTAACGACTGGCTGACAATGCCATTAAGTGAAATACCGATCCTATTATCTAACACAAGTGAGTTTATACGGGTTTGTACGACCAACTAATAACTTTTATGATAGCCAATAGCTGATTGAAACTAGCTCGTCCACTTCTCCTAATACTTCCGGCTGGTTTACTGCTTCACCTGCTGAATTAGCTCTAAATATTCTTTATGATGCTGCCCTATACTTAATTCTGAATGAGTTAAAAAATGGCAAAATGGGATGAAAAAGAAATTCCGGCTTTTATATGGTAAGTACAATGCAGAGAAAAGGCTTACTCTGTTTTTTATAAGGCTGTGAGTAAAGATTACTTATTAGGGTGACTCGACTTCAAGCTGACTAAGCATGACCTGAGGTCGAGTTGCAATAAAGTCCTCAAGCATAACAGCCAGCTTTTCTCATGCTACTGTTAGAAATGCGCCTGATTTTGTAATGACTAGCATTAGCGGTAAACCCCTTATTTGTGATAACTGAAGATACAGTTAAGAACGACAGCACAATGAAAATGCTGGTAATAAATGGATAGCTCGACATAGTCTTTTCCTTTTAAAAAATAATTTATTTGAATGTTTGGTTCTCAATCTGAACCTCTATATGCTTACTTACCTCTGAGCGAAACAAGATAGCGGTGTCGCAGTTCTCCGACGATGACGGTTGCAGTTAAGATACCTATTGCGATTAAAACGTTCATATTTATATCCTCTTTATAGAGTCCTGTCTGTTCAAAATGGCCTAGCCCAAATCGCCGGCCTCTAAATCAAAATCGATGCTGTCATCGAAACTATTAAACCCAATCTCATGATCGATCCAATTCAAAAGTGCTTTGATTAAGTTCATAAAAATGTCCTCGTATTAAGTTAAGTTACAAAAGCTAAGTCAGTATGAGTTGGCTTAACTACCAAGGTTCCATTATGAAACCTTGAAATTATTATAGGGTTCCAATTTGGAACCTGTCAATATATAATTTCACTAATTTAAATAAACCCTTTTTATTTGAATCCGAATAAAACGGCTTTTTTATCATTCGAGGTTGCTATGCGTTGGGAAGAAATAGATACACAGGTTTGCTCCATTGCAAGAGGATTGGCTATTTTTGGAGATAAATGGACCTTATTAATTGTTCGAGATGCCTTTAGACGTGTGCGACGTTTTAGTGATTTTCAAAAGTCTTTAGGTATTTCCAAGCATCGACTATCTGACAGACTAAACCGCTTAGTGGAGGTTGGAATTTTAAATAAGGTACTCTATGACGAAAAGCGTGCTCGTTATGAGTATCGTCTAACGCAAAAAGGCATCGAGTTATACCCTGTATTGATGACTGTGGTGCAATGGGGCGATAAATGGGTCTGTGATGGGGATGGCTCACCAGTAGTATTCGAACATAAACTCTGTGGTCACGAAGTTCAGCCCAAGTATGTTTGTGACCAGTGTGAAAAGGATATCACTGCGAGAGACATCGTACCCAAAATAGGCCCGGGTATCGAAAGAAAGCTACTTCGCGGCGAAGCGGTTTCCAGAGATAGTATTGATGTGAAAAGTATTACCAACTAGATAACAATCAAACCTGCGTGTTTTCTATTTAGTGCTTTTTCATTGACCATCTGACAAGCTGTATTAACGCGTTATTCGCATAGTTGTATTGATCTATTATCAATGTATCTTTGGTTATTCGGACAGTTCTAATTAACTCTCTGTGAACGCCACTTCCCAGAAATTGAGCAACCCACAAGCTAAAACCGTTAGAATTCAACTCCAACATAACTGACTTGTCTGAGAGCGTTTGTGATAATGATAAGTACTTATCTGAAAGGAAGAATTCCATCTCTTCCTTTTTTGATAAACCTAGGTCTGAAGAGTACATGTCAAAGTTGAGTGATAGCTCTTTTGAACGTCTAAGCTTTACCTCCAATTCTGCTTGATACTTGTTTTTTTTCAGCTTTGGATTGGATATTTCACCCCTACATTCTGTAAACAAAGCCGTCCCTTTCCAGTCACCCTTAATTTGCAAAAACATCTGTTCAATATCGCGGTGATCATGCTTAGTCAGCTGATTTTTATTCAGGTGAATTCCAGTTGCTCTGGGCGAGGCAGAAAAGCAGGTTTCTAACTCGGGTAGTTTTGATTTTAAGATGCCAGGGTTTCTATCTGTCTCTGTAAGGGGTAGCTTCGGATCTCCGTTGGCATACTTATTGGAAGCTGGGGTGACTCTGTGCTCCAAGCGATTTAATTCCGGCAGCTGAAGCAATTCGGATGTTAACCCTCCGTCAGTCGGCGGCGTATCACTGTAATGCGTATTTCCATGTTCATCCGTCCATTTGAAAAGTTCGCCAGATGCCATAGAAACCGTCGCAAGGCCCACTAGTAATAACATGACCATGCTACTCATAAACTTATTATGCATAAAATGTTCGCTCATTCAGGTGTCGTTGTTATTGAAGTGTATCGGGAAATATAAGCCTGGTTTCTATAGACCCACACTTTGGATTTTTATTTATATGGTGTTTTTGTATAGAACGTAATTGCTAACATGAGTCGATGGATAAAGCCTAATTGTACTCCTGTTGGCCGGAAACTAAAATCTTCTCAGAGGTATTCAAAATCGGTCTTTCTCCAATATTCACGTTTTGGTCCATCAAGAAAATGGTAAAATCCAAACTCTAATTAATATTGAAATCAGGCTTATAGTATTTCTGTAAGCACTATATGATTAAGCAGCCATTGGATATACCTAATAGGATCAGCCTACATGAAATTGCCTCTTCGTATTGCTAATATACCTAGCCTAATACTCTTCCTACTAGGCGCTCTCGGAATCATCGCCACACTTTATAGCTTAGTTGTAGGTTTGCGGCTAATTCCACCTGAGCATTTGAAAATTGCCGCGGGCTCTAAAGAAAGTGCTTACTACCAGATTGCAAAACAATACCAGACCATTTTGTCTGAAGACGGTATCCAACTTGAAATTATTGAAACGGCTGGCTCAGTGGATAACAGCCAATTAATGGATGACCCAAGCAGCGGTGTAGATATAGCGCTCATACAAGGAGGCATCGCAACCAGTAACCTCAGCCTTAACGCATTAGCCGCTGTCTTTCCAGAACCATTACTTGCTTTCGCACGAGTCGATTCAAAACTAGAAGGTAATCCATTTTCCTGGTCCAATAAAAGAGTTGCTCTCGGCGCAGAAGGCAGTGGTACTAGGGCAGTCGTAAACGAACTGGCAAAACTCACCGATGCCCCAGTTTTAGCAACACGCACTGGCGAAGCAAAAAGTCGTATGGGCGGTTCAAAGGCTTCTGAAGCGCTACTTCGAGGTGAGCTAGATTTGGCATTCTTCGTTGCGCCATTGACCGCGCCCTACCTGCAACCCTTATTGAATGACGCTTCTATTCAACTCTTGCCCATTAATCACGGTAGAGCCCTCGCCAGTCAGTTACCCGAAGCACATTATGTCAATTTATATAGCGGCGCCTTACGTTATCACCCTCCCTACCCTGAAGAATCAGTTCCATTAGTCACTTTAGTCGCCAAACTAGTCGCACGGGATAACCTTCACCCAGCCCTAGTGAATCGTTTGGTACATGCGATGAAACGAGTTCATGGAAAACGCGTTACGCTGGTCATGCCTGCTCCTTTTCCGAATACGAGCCTACTCGACATACCCTCAGATGTTTATGCTGCAAAACTACTGAGAGAAGGCTTCAACTCACTGGAGAAAACACTACCTTATTGGATCGTTGCCCAAATTAATCGATTTGCACTTTTGTTATTACCGATCATTTTCCTTCTACTGCCATTATTTAAAATACTACCTGCATTGTTAGCATGGCGAATGCAATCACGAGTCTACCGATACTATGACCGTCTACATGAGATAGATATGAAACTATCGCGCATACAACCATCTCCGCTGGATAATGAAGAAAAAATGAAACTCAAGCGGGAGCTAGATGAAATAGAAGCCAATTTGCGCTCAGAATCGCTGCCGCTAAAATACCGAGAGAGCGCTTACACAGCAGAGCAGCACGTTCAACTTGTGCGTAATCGCCTCTGATCATTTCAGGCACACAATAACACTGCAAAATCATGACTCAATTTTGCTTCGTACCAATAATAAGCAATATATATTTGACATTAAATGCATATGCATTTATATTTCAAATCATGAACATTGACTTTGAACCCTGCATCGCCTTAAGTATTCGCAAAGCGGATCGAGTAATTAGCCAGATATACTCTGACTATTTATCGCCACTTAGCATAAAATCAACACAATTTACCGTGTTACGCGCTCTGCATATTTTAGGTACAACCACTGCCAAGCAGTTGCAGGAAGCATTGGTCATGGAGCAAGCGACTGTCTCTCGTGCACTGAAGCCATTAATTCGTGATGGCTATATTGTAGCGCGTGAAGGCAATGATAAGCGTGAAAAAGTAATATCACTCAGTAAAGAAGGCCAAGCGCTGTTTGGTGAGGCGGAGAAACTTTGGCTCCAAGCTCAGGCGCATATCCGGAAACAACTCGGTAGCGATTCTGAACAGACATTGCTGAATTTAAGTAATCAAATCGTTTCACTAAAATCATAAGCCCTTTATTTTAAACCTAATCAAAACCAAATTTTAAGACCAAGAAAAGCAAGATAAATCAAGCACCACAAATTACATGCATATACATTTAAAGCCAATTACATGCGTATGCATTTTAATACAAACACCCTTAAGAGGAATAAAAGAATGACAGCCCAAAAGCCCAGCCAACCACGCTTACTCTTTGAGTGGATCGTTACTCACCCAAAAAAACTTATGCTAATAGGCATACTGATCATCAGTACCTTTATAAGCTTTTTACCGCAACTGGTAAAAGACACACGCTCGGATGCCTTTCTTGCTCCCGATAATCCCGCCCTACTCTACCGACAACAAGTAAAAGAAACCTTTGGACTTAGCGACCCAATGGTCATTGCAGTAGTGGCTAATGAATCTATTTTCACTCCAGAAGGCTTAAACACTATTGCTCAAATTACCGATGCGGTTCGTAGCATTAAGAATGTTGACCCTGATGGCATTACGAGTCTTTCAACAGAAAACAATATCACCGGCACCTCCGAAGGCATGGAGGTAGAGCCATTTTACGATAATGAAATTTCTGATAGTAAACAAGCCATTGCGGTACGAGATGCGATTCGAGATTTCCCTTTATATCAAGGATCTTTAGTCGCACGAGATGAATCTGCTTCGCTTATTATTCTGGAAATGCTTAATGAGAATGATGTTGAAGAAACGTACTTAGCCGTTCTAGAAACTATCAACAATCTAACAACCCCTTCTTCTCTTAAGGTCCACATAGCAGGTGAAGGCGCCGTATCCGGTTACATGGGAAGCTACATTGATGCCGATGCTTTCAGATTAAATCCAGCGGCAGGCCTGATCATTACCATCATCGTATTTATAGCATTCAGACGATTCTCTTCAACACTACTGGCCAATTTCATTGTTGCTGCATCAGTCATTACAACAATGGGTGCCATGGCAGTCAGTAATGTTCCCTTCTACGTCATTACCAACGCGATGCCGGTAATCCTCATCGGTATTTCAGTTGCTGACAGTATTCATATTTTCAGTGAATACTTTGAACGACGTGCACGTTTTCCAAAAGAGTCATTTAATGAGGCGATCGTTGAAAGTATGTTAGAAATGTGGCGGCCTGTCACGCTTACCACCCTGACGACTGCGGCCGGATTTATCGGCCTCTATTTCGCTGCTTATATGCCTCCGTTCCAAGCCTTTGGTTTATTTACCGCCTTTGGCGTCACCATGGCGTGGTTCTTTTCATTATTTATTTTACCGGCTGCCATGAGCCTAATAAAAGCGGAAGTGAACCCCGGTTTAGCCAAGTTACTCGTCAAAAATAATCACGATATTTTTGCTACTTTGATGATCAAGCTCGGTACTTTCACGATGCGTTATGCCAAAGGCGTTGTGGCAGTTTCTGTCGCATTAGTCGTAGTCGGTGTGATCTCAGCTAGTAATATTATCGTGAATGAAAAACGTATTGATACCTTCCACAAAAGTGAGCCTATTTATCAAGCTAACCAGGTCATCAATGAGCACTTTAATGGTACGAACAATCTTGATATTGTGATTGAGACCAATGAGCTAGAAGGTATTTTTGACCCTGCCGTTCTCAACAAAATTGAAGCCCTGCAACTTTACGCTGAAACCTTACCTGATGTACAAGGCTCGACCTCTGTTGTCGATTACCTAAAGCAAATGAATAAGTCTCTGAATGAAGGTGACCCCGCTTATTACCGCTTACCCCAAGATAAGGACTTGGTTGCTCAGTATTTCCTTCTTTATTCGGCCTCGGGTGACCCAACTGACTTCGAAGAAGAAATCGACTTTGATTATCGCTTAGCCAATATCCGTGTCACCTTAAACGAAGGCGCTTTTGTACGAAACAAACTAGTCGTCGAAGCTTTGGATAACTATCTGCTAACTGAATTTAATACGCCAGATGTTACCGCTCATTTAAGCGGTCGTATGAACCTGAGTTACCACTGGATTAAAAATTTAGGCATTAGTCACTTCACAGGCATGGCCATTGCCTTATTCTTAGTCTGGTTAGTGTCAGCCATTTTATTCAAATCATCAGTGGCGGGATTGTTTGCATTAACACCAATCGCGATCAGTATCTTGTTCGTATATACCTTTATGGTGCTCTTTAATATTAGCCTTGGCATGGGCACGTCTATGTTCTCTGCGGTTGCGATAGGTTTAGGCGTCGATTTCGCCATTCATACGATTGATCGCATCAAATCCATTCATCAGAAAGTCGGCTCGATTAAAGAATCACTGGTCGCTTTCTACCCGAGTACGGGACGCGCGTTGTTTTTTAATCTGCTCGCACTGGCACTTGGATTTGGCGTTCTGATTTCAAGTAAAGTGGTGCCACTAAACAATTTTGGTTTAATCGTTGCTCTATCAGTTACCACAAGTTTTCTCGTAAGCATGACCTTATTACCTGCCATGATTATGTTATTAAAACCACGGTTTGTGACTGGAAAAGTAACAAGGGAAGCAACTCAAGCTCTTGGCTCTACCACAGTGCTAGCGCTTGCTACAGTCACGGCTTTTTCAACAGTCAGTTTAAGCCCTGAGACTAATGCAGATGAACTACCTGATGGCCGCTGGATAGCCGAACAAATTAATCATGTCGACGAAGGTCAGTTACGCACTTCTCATATACAAATGACTCTGACAGATCGTCGAGGGAAAGAGCGTGTGCGCGAAACAAAGGTCTTTCGTAAATATTATGGAGAAGAAAAACGTACCGTTCTGTTTTATCTCTCACCTCGCAATGTCAAAAATACCGGTTTTCTGACCTACGACTACCCCGATGAAAAAGTCGATGATGATCAATGGTTATATCTACCTGCTCTGAGAAAAGCCCGCCGAATATCTGCCTCTGACCGAGGTGACTATTTCCTTGGCACGGACCTGACGTACGAAGATATGAAGAAAGAAGGCAAACTGAATTTAAGCGATTACCACTTCAAGACATTAAAACAGGAGCAGGTAAAAGACGGTGAGTTACTCGTATTAGAATCGACCCCAATTAATGCAGAAGTAGCCGAAGAGTTAGGCTACGGCAAAGTTCGTATCTGGGTCAATCCTTCTAACTGGGTCATCATGCGCGCTAAATATTGGGACATCAATTTGAATGAACTCAAATCCCTGAAAATCGATGATGTTCGCTTAGTCGATGGTATTTGGACACGTCACTATTTAAAGATCGTGAATCATAAAACGGGCCACCAGACACAATGGCGCGTTTCAAATGTCGATTACAAACAAGACATCAATGACAAACTCTTTACCAAGAATGCCTTAAGCCGTGGTGCACCCAAATGATCAAGATATGTGAAGAAGGACTGATTATGAGAATTCAACAACACTATCGCACAGTCTTAGCCATCTTAATTACGACGACCTTACCTTTCAGTTCGGCAGCCGATGCTGTCGAACTGGGCGGCATGCTGAAAACCCAGAGCAGCTACAACACGGTAGAACATGACTGGCAAAAACAGGACTGGCAACTGGACTTGGAACTCAATACGGTATTAGGTGCAGGCGATCTTACCGCCATTACACGCCTAACGATGGATACTGAAGACCAACTCAACCATAGCGAAAAACAAAATACTTATAGCCAATGGGCCAACCCCAGTATCATTAAGCAGCATGGTGATGCAGCACTCAGGGAGTTTTACTGGGTTTATCAGGGGGACACTGTTTTTTGGCGTTTAGGAAAACAACAAGTCGTCTGGGGAGAAGCCGATGGTCTCAAATTATTAGATATTGTAAATCCGCAGAATTATCGGGAATTTATACTCGATGACTTTGATGATTCCCGCATTCCGCTCTGGATGGTCAATGCCGAAGTAAATGTCGGTGATGATGGCTTACTTCAAGTACTCTGGATTCCAGACACAACGACTAATAGTCTGGCACCAG
>Ga0209707_1002031_pt1 | contig 10885 bp, 6 predicted proteins | sample EN4Hudsemesocosm_FD_184630 | JGI IMG/M metagenome (GOLD analysis project Ga0209707, IMG submission 184630) | Methane-oxidizing microbial communities from mesocosms in the Hudson Canyon - EN4B Hudson Canyon (SPAdes) (version 2) | ecosystem: Environmental > Aquatic > Marine > Cold seeps | place... | reverse complement strand
TAAAAGAATAGAGATGATGATTACATTAATTAAGCACATTCAAATTAACCTCCTCCTCGTATTATTAATACGCGGATAGGTTATTGTTGCTTAAGAAAAAGTAAAGAAATAATTAAAACCCGCGCTAACTATCGCGGGTTTTTTTATGTCCGCAAAATTGATATTAGCAACCTTTTAAAATGATATATGTACAAACGATTAGGACAAAATAATGGATACCACCCAAACGATACAACAGTCAAATAATAAAGCTGATAAAGACAGAGTTATCATTTTTGATACAACCCTACGTGATGGCGAGCAGGCACTTAATGCCAGTTTGTCGGTACACGAAAAGCTTCAGATTGCCTTATCGCTAGAACGCTTAGGGGTTGATATTATGGAAGTAGGATTTCCGGTATCGTCTCCTGGTGATTTTGAGTCGGTTCAACAAATAGCTAAAACCATCAAAAACTCCCGTGTTTGTGCATTAGCTCGTGCGGTTGAGGGGGATATTAAAGCTTGTGCTGACGCCTTAAAAGTAGCGGATCAATTTAGAATTCACACCTTTATTTCAACTTCAGATGTACATGTTCAACAAAAACTTAAAAAAGAGTTTTCAGATGTACAAGCTATGGCCGTACATGCCGTTAAATATGCGCGACAATTTACTGATGATGTCGAGTTTTCTTGTGAAGATGCTGGCCGCACACCTATTGATAATTTATGTCGTATGGTAGAAGCGGCCATTGATGCAGGCGCTAGTACAATCAATATCCCAGACACTGTTGGCTACACCCTACCCTTTGAATTTCAAGGCATAATTACTAATTTATTCAACCGTGTACCTAATATTGATAAAGCCATTATTTCAGTGCATTGTCATAACGATTTAGGACTTGCCGTTGCCAACTCTATGGCAGCTGTACAAGCGGGTGTTCGTCAAATTGAATGTACCATTAATGGTATTGGTGAAAGAGCTGGAAACTGCTCATTAGAAGAAGTTGCGATGATAATGAAAACTCGTGCGGCTTTATTAAACGTAGATACTAATATCAATCATCAAGAAATTGCTCGTACCTCAAAATTAGTCAGTACATTATGTAATATGCCGGTGCAATTAAACAAAGCGATTGTTGGCGGCAATGCATTTAGTCACTCGTCAGGTATTCATCAGGATGGTATGTTAAAGGCTAGCAATACTTATGAAATCATGACCCCTGAAAGTGTCGGTATCGCAAAAACCAAATTAAACTTAACTTCTCGAAGCGGCCGTCATGTTATTAAACACCGCATGGAAAGTTTAGGCTACCTGGAAACTGATTACGATATTGAACAATTATATGCTGACTTCTTAGCTTTAGCTGATAAAAAGGGTCAAGTTTTTGATGATGATTTAGAAGCCTTAGTATTTAAGTTACAGCAAAAAGATTTAAAAGATTTCTACCGTATTGAACAACTAAACGTTCAGGCAGGCAGTGGCGACTTTGCTACGGCAAGTATCAAGTTATTAGCTGGTGAAGAAAACCACATTACTTCGGCAACAGGTAATGGGCCAGTAGACTCATTATATCGCGCAATTAAGCAAGCTGTTGACATTGAATTTGAAGTAAGCGATTACAAAATATCAAATAAAGGCTCAGGTGAAGATGGTTTAGGGCAGGCCGATTTAGTGATCACATGGCAAGGCAGAAACTTTCACGGTTATGGATTAGAAACCGATGTTATTGAAGCATCAGGACAAGCATTAATTCATGCGCTAAATAGTATCCGCAGAGCGATGACTATTGCTCAATTGAAACAAACGAAAAAAGAGAATTAGATAAAATTTATGGATTCCCGATTAAAAACTTCGGGAATGACGACCTAGCTTTGTAAGCTAACCGAAGATTGCAAAACATCGTCATCTTCGAAGTCTCTGAGCGAAGAACTATTTTTTATAACAAATTTAAAATTTAACGAGAACTAACAAATGTCGAACATAGCAATATTAGCCGGTGACGGAATCGGCCCAGAAGTCATGGTTGAGGCGAAAAAAGTATTAACCACAATCTCAGAAAAATTTGATATTCAAATTAACACCAAAGATTTTGATATTGGTGGTGCAGCTATTGATAATCACGGTAATGCGCTTCCTGCAGACACATTAACGGGTTGTGAAAACAGCGATGCCATTTTATTTGGCTCTGTTGGCGGCCCTAAATGGGCAAGTCTACCACCAACAGAGCAACCAGAGCGTTGTGCATTATTAGGTTTACGTGGCCATTTTGATTTGTTTTGTAATATGCGACCTGCGACATTACAACCTGCCTTATCATCGTTATCAACACTTCGAAGTGATATATCTGAGCAAGGTTTTGATGTTTTAGTTATTCGTGAACTAACAGGCGACATCTACTTTGCAGAGCCCAAAGGTCGCAGAGGAGAAGGCGAAGAAGAAACAGGTTTTGATTCAATGTTTTATTCTCGTCGTGAAGTGAAACGTATTGCTCATCTTGCTTTTCAAGCGGCAAAAAAACGTAATAATAAAGTTACCTCTGTTGATAAAGCTAATGTGTTAGCTACTAGCCAACTATGGCGCCAAGTGGTTGAAGAAGTTGCTGTAGAATACCCTGATGTAACTTTAGAGCATTTATATGTTGATAACGCAGCAATGCAATTAGTGCGTGATCCTAACCAATTTGACGTATTACTTTGCCCTAACCTTTTTGGTGATATTTTATCTGACATTTGCGCCATGATTACCGGCTCAATGGGGCTATTACCTTCTGCCAGCTTAAATCAAGCAGGATTTGGTATGTACGAGCCTGCAGGTGGCAGTGCGCCAGATATTGCAGGACAAGGCATTGCCAACCCTATTGCGCAAATATTATCTGCGGCATTAATGTTACGTTACAGCTTAAATGAAGATAAAGCAGCTCAAGCTATTGAAGATGCGGTGTCGAATGCATTAGATAATGGAGTATTAACTGCCGATCTTTTACCAAGCGATAAACGCGCTCATGCAAAAACCACCGGTGAAGTCGGTGATTATATTTGCCAACAAATTAGAAAGGAGGCAGTGTAATGTCTAGCACTAGCAACTCAACTAACGCTACAAACAACACAGTAGCCACTACACTTTATGAAAAATTATGGCAGTCTCATTTAGTGGAAGAAAAAGCAGGTGAAACTCCCTTACTTTATGTTGATCGTCATTTGATCCACGAAGTAACCTCTCCTCAAGCTTTTGCTAATTTAAAGTTTCATAATCGCCCTGTCCGCCACCCTGAGCGTACTATTGCGACTATGGACCATAATATTTCAACACGCTCAATAAAAATTGATGCCGCTGGTGAAGGCGCTGCCAATCAACTTCGCACTTTAGAGAAAAACTGTAAAGAATTTGGTATTGAGATATTTGGCATGGGCCACAAAAACCAAGGTATCGTGCATGTTATTGGCCCCGAGTTAGGTTTAACATTACCAGGCACTATTATTGTTTGTGGTGACTCTCATACAGCTACTCACGGTGCATTTGGCGCACTAGCCTTTGGTATTGGTACCTCTGAAGTTGAGCATGTCTTTGCAACACAAACCCTACGTCAAACCAAAGCCAAAACTATGAAAATTGAAGTTAAAGGCTCTGTTGGTGTTGGTATAAGTGCTAAAGATATTATTTTAGCCATTATTGGTAAAACAGGCAGTGCAGGCGCTACTGGCTATGTAGTTGAATACTGTGGGGAAGCCATTGAAGCCCTTACCATGGAAGAGCGGATGACCGTTTGCAATATGAGCATTGAATTTGGCGCAAAAGCCGGTTTAATTGCCCCTGATGCAACCACTATCGCTTATGTTGAAGGCAAAGAATATGCACCAAAAGGTGATGTTTGGCAACAAGCAGTAACTGAATGGAAGAAATTTAAAACTGACGACGGTGCGGTATTTGATACGGTTCTAACGTTAGAGGCTAAAGATATCAAAGCGCAAATTACTTGGGGTACAACGCCTGGGCAAGTAACCTCTGTTGATACAGTAGTACCATCACCGGATGACTTTAGCGATGCGGTTGAGAAAGACTCATGTGTTAAAGCACTTGCCTATATGGGCTTAACTGCGGGCATGAAAATTACCGACATTAAAATTAATAAAGTCTTTATTGGCTCATGCACTAACTCCCGTATAGAAGACTTACGTGCTGCTGCTGGCGTAGTTAACAAATATAAAGGCCAAAAGGTTTCAGCTAAGGTTGACGCTATTATTGTGCCAGGCTCTTACCGCGTAAAAGAGCAAGCTGAAGCTGAAGGTTTATCGCAAATATTTATTGATGCAGGTTTTGAATGGCGCTTACCGGGCTGCTCGATGTGCTTGGGCATGAATGACGACGTACTTAATGCAGGTGACAGATGTGCCTCAACAAGTAACCGTAACTTTGAAGGTCGTCAAGGTCGTGGCTCTCGTACTCATTTAGTCAGCCCTGAAATGGCTGTTGCTGCGGCAATTGAAGGCCATTTTGTCGATATTAACGCCCATTTATCTCAACAAAGCGAATCTCAACCAAGCGAAAGCGCATAGGAGAACATCATGGAAAAATTTTCCCAACACACAGGTTTAGTAGCTCCTTTAGATGCCGCTAATGTTGATACCGATCAAATCATTCCAAAGCAGTTTTTACAAAAAACTGAACGTGTAGGTTTTGGCCAGCATTTGTTTCACGATTGGCGCTATTTAGATGCTGCTGGCACACGAAATAACCCTGAGTTTATTTTAAATGCTCCACAATATAAAGGTGCAAGTATTTTACTAACCCGTGAAAACTTTGGTTGTGGCTCTAGCAGAGAACATGCACCTTGGGCACTTGAAGAGTATGGATTTAAAGCCGTTATTGCTTCAAGTTTTGCTGATATCTTTTATGGTAATTGCATCAACATTGGCTTAGTACCCGTTAAATTATCTGAAACTGAAATTGAAGCGTTATTCGTAAAAACTCAAAATGAAGATATTACCATCACTATTGATTTAATTAACAATAAAGTGATTGCTGGTGAGTCAAGTTATGATTTCAGCTTAGATAGCTTTCATCAATATTGTTTAGAGCAAGGTATTGATAGTGTCGGTTGGACATTGAATAAACTTGATACCATTAAAGCATTTGAATCAAGAATGCCTACATGGCAATAAGTTAACCTTTGTAATTCATTAAAAGTCTAGTACTAACTTTAAACAGTAGTGCTAGATTTTTTGATTGGACAATACACGTTATTCACTTACCAACTTGAAAGCGCTGGTAAACTAAAGCGCTCACCTTGATAATTTAACTCAACTTTCTGTGGCAGTATTTTATCTAGAAACAACCCTTCTGAAATTTTATCACCTTCATACCTATCCCTACCATTTACTCGCACCCATCCTTCACCATCACTGGCGTATATATGCATATCAAACTCTAAACTCGGTACTGCTTTTTGCACCCAAGTTGGCATATTTGTAAGCGTAGGAACAGGTTGAGATAGTTGTTTAGCTGATTGATCTTCAGTTTTTTGTTCATCAGCAGTTTCATCAATAGCAGATTGAAAACGAGCGAGGAATTCATCAGAGACTCCGTCAACGGCATTTACGCTATAGTTTGGGTTTGCCTCAACAGAATCGCTTTTAACATTCATTTTGATTTGTGGCGTAGCCTCAGTGGCTACTTGCTCAACATCTTCTTGTTTTTCTATCTTCCGATCAAATTTTTTCACCAAAACGTCAGTATTTTTCTCAATAGCGTTTAACTCAACTACAACAGAAGAGCTTGTTTGTTCAAGTACAGGTGCTACTAATTTATTTTTATCAATTAATGACTTTTTCTCAGCTTTAGATTCTTTCAAAAAAACAGGATTATCCACTTCTTCAGTCACACGGTTTTGTAATGGCAACGAAGTACTTTCTTGTAGTAAGTCATAATTTGTTCCCCACCAAATGCCCACGAATAAAAAAATAGCAAGACTAGTAAATAATAAACTCAACTTAATTGACTTTTTTTGCCACCAAAATTCAGACTGATACTCTTCACCCAATGCTTCTACTGAAGCTTTTATTACGCACTTTCTATTTACCACGGCATCATTACTGTTGTATGCATTCATTAGCGAACGATCACACAGCAAGTTGATTAGTCGAGGGATGCCCTGCGATAATTTATGGATCATTTTTACCGCACTGTTATTAAATATAGAGCGATGACAGTCAGTAACTGATAAACGATGTTTAATATAACTAGCCACTTCGTTTCTATTTAAAGGTAATAAATGGTATCTAGCAGTTATTCGTTGTGCTAACTGGCGTAAGTCACGTCGTTTTAATAACTGCTGTAATTCTGGCTGGCCTATTAAAATCACCTGCAATAACTTTTTTGTATTAGTTTCTAGATTAGTCAATAAGCGAAGTTGTTCAAGCACCTCAGGTTGAAGGTGTTGGGCTTCATCAATAATTAATAAGGTATTAATATCATTTTCATGATTGGCTAATAGTTTATCTTGAATTTTATCGGTGAGTGTTTTTAACGTAGCGCCAGATTTACGGTATTTAACTTTTAGTTCATCACAAATCGTCGCCAGTAACTCTTGACTAGACAATGTCGGATTTAAAATAAATGCGCTTTGAATATTTTCTGGCAACTGCTCCATCAGACATCGACTAAGGGTTGTTTTCCCAGTACCAACTTCCCCTGTTAATAGGACAAATCCACCTGTGTCACCTAAGCCATAAGTTAAGTGCGATAATGCCTCTCGGTGACGATCACTCATATATAAAAAACGGGGATTAGGTGCAATTGAAAAAGGCACCTCACTTAAAGCAAAAAAAGCTGTATACATAGGAATAATCGACGAGTAAGTATGTGAATAAGTAAATTACTGAAAATAACGTATTGAAATTACCTACTTGTTGACTGGATGTCAAAGAGCTTACATAAATATTATGATAAACTTTAGCTATCACTCAATTAATAGATAATTTTCTTTTGCCCAAACTCAGTAGCAATCAAAGCAATCATTCAGTACTCACTCGCTTTTTAGTCGGTGGAGCGGTTCGCGATAAACTACTTTGTCGACCTGTTAAAGATAATGACTATTTAGTGGTTGGTGCTACCGTTGAACAAATGTTGTCATTAGGCTATACACAAGTTGGCAAAGATTTTCCTGTTTTTCTTCACCCGCAAACAAAGGAAGAATATGCCTTAGCAAGAACTGAGCGCAAGCAAGGACAAGGTTATACCGGTTTTGCTTGTTATGCAGAGCCTGATGTCACAATTGAAGAAGATTTATTGCGCAGAGATCTTACTGTCAATGCGATGGCACAAAGTGATGATGGTATGATTATCGATCCTTTTAATGGGCAAAGGGATCTCAAGGATCGAGTTTTACGTCATGTCAGTGACGCCTTTATTGAAGATCCACTACGAGTATTAAGAGTTGCTCGTTTTGCTGCTCGTTATCACAGTTATGGCTTTACTATTGCCGATAAAACCCTATCACTGATGAAAAAAATTAGCTTAAGTGGTGAACTAGCTTCATTAAGCGCTGAAAGAATCTGGCAAGAAATGCAGTTAAGTTTGTCAGAAGACCACCCCGAAGTCTTCTTTGAAACATTACGAAACTGTAAAGCTCTTAAAATGATGTGGCCTGAGTTAGATATACTTTGGGGAGTACCAAATCCAGCTCTATGGCATCCAGAAGTTTGTAGTGGTATTCATACCATGATGGTATTAAAACAAGCGGTGTTATTAACGAATAATCTCGATATTCTCACACCAACAAAAATTTCTATTCGTTTTGCCGCACTTTGCCACGATTTAGGAAAAGGGCTCACTCGGTCAGATAAGTGGCCAAGCCATCATGGCCATGAAAAAGCGGGTTTGCCATTAGTCGAAAAAATAGCTGTTGAGCTGAAAATCCCTAACCAATATAAACAACTTGCCTTTAAAGTTTGCGAACATCATCTACATTGTCACAAAGCATTCCAGTTAAAGGCGAGTACGCTATTAAAAATATTTAATCAGCTAGATGTTTGGCGAAAGCCTGAAGAATTTGATGCATTTATTATTGCCTGTAAAGCTGATTTCCTTGGACGATTAGGGTTTGAAAACCGCCCTTACCCGCAGGAGCAATATTTAAAAGACGCTATGACGGCAGCCAGAAAAGTTAGTGCAAAAGTGTTTGTTGTGCAAGGGTTGAAGGGAATTGAAATTAAAGAAGCTATAGCAAAAGCTAGGCTTAGTGCAATACAAGTGATTAAAGAGCAATATGAATTGGCTGTTTAGCTCCATTAAAAGTAAATAGTAACTCTAAGCCATTTAAGTAATTGCTTTAGAAGGACTCTACCTTCTGAATTCACTCAGTCATTGGCCCGACGTAGATTTCATCTGTGAATAAAACAAAAAACCAGCCGAAGCTGGTTTTTTACTAAAGTAACTTAGATATTAAAAGTTATAAGTCGCTTTTACGTAGTAGAAGCCACCGCTATAATCAAATGGACCACTTTCGTAGTATACGCCGCTTACAACACCGTAAGCACCACCATCTTTTTGTAACTCTTGTGCTTTAGTATCAAGTATATTGTTAGCACCTGCAGACAATACCCAACTATCACTAACAAAATAGCTAACTTCAGCATCTAAAGTAAACGATGAACCAACAGTTTCTGACCAACCATAAGAGCTATCAACATCAGGCTCGTCGGCATGGGTTGCGAACCATTCACCGAAGTAGTTAGCACGAACAAACATACTGACACTGTCCCAAGTTTGCGCCATGGTTAAAGTACCACGATGTTCAGGAATACCTTCCTCTAAACGACGGATTTTAAAATCAGAGGTAAAATCACCAGCATCAGAAACTTCAGTTGAATTATAGTTATAAGCAAGACTAAACGTAGTATCACCCTTCATTAATTCCATACCGTAGTTCATGACTACATCAACACCTGTTGTTTTGGTATCGAAATCGTTAGCAAAGAAAGTCACTGAACCGCCCAATAATAATTCTGGACTTGGATATTTACCTTGTAGCTCATCAACATCATCTTGAGTGATAAATATTTTATCTGTTTGTGCTACACGGTCGGTTACTTCAATACTATAAGCATCAACTGTCATAAAGAAATCACCGTTTTGGTAAACAGCACCAACTGCAAAACTTTGTGATTCTTCTGGCTCAAGTTCAACACCACCTAGTTGTGCAGACACAACGTGTGTTGGCGGATAGGTTGCCGATTGAATTAATTCACCATTTACAAGTGACGTTTGAGTATTAACAACATTGGCTTGACCAACAGTTGGAGCCCTAAAACCTGTACTATGCGAAGCACGGAGTGAAAGCTCGTCGTTTACTGAATATTGCGCTGTTAACTTGTAGTTTACTGTACTACCAAAAGAAGAGAAGTCTTCGTAACGAACAGCAGCACCTAATAAGAAATCTTCAGTAATATATGTTTCAACATCAACGTAGGCGGCAATACTTTGACGAGAGCTTATACCTTGAGATTCAGGTGAGAAACCAGCAAAACCATGAGAGCCGACACTAAAACCTTGACTAGCTAGATGACCCTGTTCCCATGATGCTTGTTCGCCTGAAATTATTTCAAAGCTCTCTTGACGCCATTCAATACCTGTTGCAAAGTTCATATCGTCGTCTAAACCTACATCAATACCTTTCACTAAATCAGCATTAAACGATTTTTCTAATTGAATATAAGAACCATTTTCAAATGCATTATTCGGTTGATCTGCATTTAATGCCCCCATCGATGGGTTAACTGTGTTTACTAGTGTATAAGTTGATTTATTTCGGCCTACAGAGCCGCTAATGTCATAATAAGATTCATCTAAGAATCCGCCTTTAATTTCTCCTTTAGTCCCCATAGTTAACGAAGCATCATTAATTACCCCAGTAAATTGTGGCGTATAACCACCAGGCATTAATTCATTAAATGTCCAACAATCATCATTATTCGCTATGCCAGAAATATATGCAGGATCATTTAAAACATTGGCTTGAGATGCATCAATAATAGGACAATTACCAGACATATCACCCGTTGAATCACCTACTAATAATGGATTATCGATCCCATCATAAGCAGTAGGGTCCATTGCTAAAATGGCAGGGTTTATACCGGTAAATACACCGCCACGATTCTGTGGGTTACGATAGTAGTAACCACCTGTCGCTTTACGATCAGAGTAGTTACCAAACATATAGAATTCTTTATCATTACCTAAATCAAGACCGACATTACCAAAGATGGTAATGTCGTCTTCTATTTCAGGATTACCCCAAACCATTGCAGGATTATTGATATATTGATTACCGGCATCTTCCAATGCTTGAGCATCTGGGCGTTGAACGCTTCGGCTAGTTGCTTCTGCTGTTTTATACTGGAAGCTTAGGTTAGCAAAACCATCATCAGTAAACGGCATACCGACATTACCATCAACGACCAATAACCCACCGTCACCTTCATAATACTCACCAGCTTTAACAGACACAGAACCACCGTCAGCACTGTCTTTTAAAACAAAGTTCATCACACCAGCAATGGCATCACTACCATACTGTGCAGCAGCACCATCACGAAGTACTTCGACTTGTTTTAAAGCAACGCTTGGGATTACCGAAATATCTGGACCTTGAGCACCATCATTAACACCACCACCTTGAAAGGCAATTACAGAAGCTCTGTGGCGTCGTTTTCCGTTAAGTAAAATTAACGTACTGTCTGATGACAAGCCACGTAAGTTAACCGGACGAATAAAAGAGGCAGCATCAGATATTGGTTGTTGGCGAACATTTAAAGAAGGTATTGCGCCTTGAAGCATATCAAGCATATCACTCGAAGCATTTTTACCCAGTTCATCACCACCTACGATGTCAATTGGCACTGGCGA
>Ga0209707_1002030_pt1 | contig 10887 bp, 8 predicted proteins | sample EN4Hudsemesocosm_FD_184630 | JGI IMG/M metagenome (GOLD analysis project Ga0209707, IMG submission 184630) | Methane-oxidizing microbial communities from mesocosms in the Hudson Canyon - EN4B Hudson Canyon (SPAdes) (version 2) | ecosystem: Environmental > Aquatic > Marine > Cold seeps | place... | reverse complement strand
CAGGATCAGAATGTGATGGGATTTCAACGATAACATTGATATCACTAGGAAGGTTTTTGCCAGATCCAACGCGATCAAGATTCATAAACGAATGACTCCAAGGAATAAAAAAGCGCTAATTATATACCTAAAGTCATTGCTAATGCAGGTTTAACCATTCTTTATCATCCTGAAAACAAAGACTAAGATGCTAAGAGTATTGAGTTAATTTTGTTAACCTCACGCTATGACCAGCATCCGGTCGACTCTGGCGTAAAATGTTGAGATTCACTAATCTGGTATTTATAAGGACTACAGTGATCATTTAGTCAGACAGATTGCGCAAAGATTACTCATTAATTTCGTAATTCACATATTTAAACTGCTGTTTTAACAGCGTAAACGACGAGTTGATTAATCATTATTCATAAGCAAATTCATCGGCAAGAGTACGCCACAATCTAGGTAATGCCACCTCACTATCAAGCAAGTGCCTATAAATTAAAATAAACGATGTTCTTTTGGCTGTTTTTTGAAAAATCTCTAACAAATCATGATGAAGTGCTAAATGTTTGGGACACTCTAAGATCGCTTTTTGAAGAATGATGATGGCTTCATCATCGCATCCTTGTTCGACATAGTGTTTAGCTTCATCCATGGCAGCCATAGCGTTATCATTTACGTTACGCTTTATCTTTTCTACCAATGATGCACCTTTAGACTCTTTTGATAACAATGATGTTGGACAGGTATTTATAGTAAGACCTATCGCTAAGCTGTTTTTTAAATGGTCGAACTCGTGATCAGTTAGCAATGAGCGAGCATTGATTAGCAGCCTTTTTCTCAGCGGTAAACCTCGTTTATCTAAAACAAAAAATAGATCGACTAAGGCACCATAGATCGCCTCTCTATTTTGCTGTTTTATAATACAAAATATACGTTTAGTATGACTTCTCAAATCAGAAGGGATATTTATTATTTGAGTGGCTAGATAGTCTTGGCTTAGAGTCTGTGCATCGCCATCCAATCTAGCACTTTGGTCTTGTGTTAAAAAAGAAGTATCCATCACTCCTTTTTGTTCATTTACAGCTACTGGTATATCCATATGCGTTTGGCCATCCTTACCAAGCTTATACTCGAAAATTCCTTTTTCAGTCTGGAGAATAATCCAAATTGCTCTCTAATAGCAATGTTTACGGCCAAATCTAGTTCACTTTTAGTCTAGTACACTCATTTTAAAATTTGATTTCCCTACACCACAATCAGGACAGACCCAATCATCTGCTATATCTTCCCAACGGGTGCGAGGTGGAATCCCTTCACTAGGAAACCCCTTCTCTTCATCATAAACAAAACCGCATAAAAGACAGATCCACTTTTTCATCATATTTTCCTAAAAGGGTTAGTTAATTAAATATACCGCTACCGCAAATAATACCAATGAAAACATCTGCTTTAGCACCTTAACAGGTAAGGTTCTAGTTAACTTTGCACCCAAAACAGAAAATAAAGTACTGGTACTAATAATTCCCAAAAAGGCTTGCCAATGGATCGGTCCCACTACCCATTGATTTGACTCTATTTCTAAAGACTGACCAAACAACATAAAACCGATAACTGCAGCAACTGAAATAGGAAACCCACATGCAGCTGAGGTACCAATTGCTTGCTGCATCGTATGTTTGGCCATCATCAGATAGGGAACAACTAATGATCCGCCTCCAATACCTACTAATGCAGATATGCTCCCTGCTGACAGTCCAAACAAGGCCAAGACCTTTTTATCTAATAGACGTTTACTACCCTCGGGTAAAACTGGCAGCCACATTCTAATCGCAACAAAAAGCACATAGAGAGCAAAACACTGTTGTAATAAATGACTTGTGAACATTGTTGCAATATAAGCGCCTAGTAGACCGCCAATAACCAAACTAGGTGCGAGTGACTTAAACAGTGTCCAATTTATGTGTTGATATTGATGATGAACATAGCTTGACGAGAGCGATGTCACAGTTATTGTCATCAATGATGTACCTACTGCAATATGCATGAGTGATGTATCTGATATGCCCTGCCAAACAAAAACAGCCATCAAGCTGGGTACGACAATCAGCCCTCCCCCCAAGCCCAGTAATCCTGAAAAAACTCCTGTAATTACACCAATAAGTGCAAAAATTAACCACTCAATCATATTTACCCAATTTGTATCCTTTATTTAGCTAACTTTACACATTGCCACAATACAGGTATAAAAACGTTTGCACATCAAGTTTTCATTTTTTGGAGTTACACCGCAACATCTTTTATCTAATTTTATAAATAGTGAGGTTTAGCCTATGTCATCGTTAAGTTACTTTCCCGTAATACTGGGAGTTTTTGGTTTATTTTGCGCGTTTCTTGTTTATGGCAAGATGAAAGCAGCCCCAGCAGGCTCAGGAAAGGTTGTTGAAATTGGAGACCAAATTCATTTAGGTGCCATGGTGTTCATGAAGGCAGAATACTCACGCCTCGCTATTTTCTGTGTGGTTTGTATCGCAGCTCTTGGCTTTTCAGATTTAGGTTGGAATACGGCTTTTGCCTTCTTCCTTGGTGCCATCTGTTCAGGTAGTGCCGGCTATATTGGTATGTATTCAGCAACTCAAGCAAATGTACGTACGGCAACGGCAGCTCAAGATGAAGGTGCATCCTCTGCATTAACGGTCGCTTTTTTTGGTGGTTCTATTATGGGGCTGACCGTCGCTTCAATGGGCTTGCTCGGCTTAGGCCTCTTATATTTAGTCTTCGGTGGTGATCCACATACAGCACACGTTCTTCACGGCTTTGGTATGGGCGCATCATCTGTCGCCTTATTCTCTCGTGTTGGTGGTGGTATCTTCACTAAAAGTGCCGATGTCGGTGCTGACTTAGTCGGTAAAATTGAAGCCGGTATCCCTGAAGATGACCCTCGGAACCCTGGTGTTATTGCTGATAATGTTGGTGATAATGTCGGTGATGTTGCGGGTATGGGATCTGATATCTTTGAATCATATTGCGGCTCAATGATTGCCAGTATTGCTATTGCATCTACAATGAGTGCTGCTGCAATAGCAGTACTTGCAGATAATCAACAAACCCTTATGTTTATGCCTTTAGCATTAGCTTCTATTGGTTTGTTATGTTCAATTGCAGGTATATTCGCCGTTAAGGTTTTCTCAGCTAAAAGCCCCGAAGTTGCTCTTCGCATAGGAACGATGGGCGCTTCAGTATTATTTATTGCTGTTGCCTATCTTCTTATTACACAACTTGGTGGTACTGCTGATTTATGGGTTGCCGTTTTAGTGGGTGCTGTTGGTGGCATTATCATCGGTTTAGTTACTGAATATTACACGGGTGGAGCGCCTGTAAGAAAACTAGCTAAAGATGGTGAGACAGGCCCAGCAACAGTGCTAATCAGTGGTTTAGCACTGGGTATGCAGTCTGTTGCTATCCCCGTTATTACAATTGCAGCTATTATCTTTATCTCTAGTCATTATGCAGGTTTATATGGTGTGGGTATTGCTGCTGTAGGCATGTTGGCAACAGTAGGTATCACCATGGCAATTGATGCATATGGTCCTGTTGCTGATAATGCAGGCGGTATTGCTGAAATGGCCGGCATGGGGGAAGAAACTCGTGAAATTACCGATTCACTAGATGAATTAGGTAATACGACGGCGGCTATCGGTAAAGGTTTTGCCATTGGTGCCGCAGCGTTAGCTGCATTAGCCTTAATCAGCGCCTATATTGAAACAGTTAATGTTGAATCTATTAGGCAAGGTGGTGAAGCAATGCAACTACTAATCAATGATCCTATTGTTTTAGTTGGTATGTTTCTCGGTGGTATTTTCCCATTCTTAGTCAGTGCCATGACCATGACGGCAGTAGGTGATGCTGCATTTGACATGATCCATGAAATTCGTCGTCAGTTCAGAGAAATTCCTGGTTTATTAGAAGGTACTGCAAAGCCTGATACGGCACGTTGTGTTGATATTGCAACTAAAGCAGCCTTAAACAAAATGATCATGCCTGGTGTTTTAGCTGTTGGTGCTCCTGTCGCTGTTGGTTTTGGCCTCGGTCCTGAAGCCTTAGGTGGCTTGTTAGGTGGTGCCTTAATTTGCTGTGTCATGATGGCCTTAATGATGGCTAATGCCGGTGGTGCTTGGGACAATGCTAAGAAATATGTTGAAAAAGGTAATCTTGGCGGTAAAGGTTCTGATGTTCACACTGCTGTTGTAGTGGGTGATACAGTCGGTGATCCTTTAAAAGATACGTCTGGACCTGCAATGAATATCTTAATCAATGTGATGGCAATTGTGAGTTTAGTTATTGCCCCACTTCTGGTTTAAGTTTCATCGTAAGCGAACCAACAAAAGGCCACGATTATCGTGGCCTTTTTATTTGTATAAAGACGAATGACAATACAAAACACAATTAACCATAAAATGATCTTGCAGTTAGCAGGTCCCATGATTCTTGCCAATATTTCTATACCCCTTTTAGGAATGGTAGATACAGCTGTGATTGGTCATCTAGATTCTGCCCATTATTTAGGTGGTGTTGCCATTGCCAGTTTGATCTTCAATTTCCTATTCTGGGGGTTTGGATTCTTACGTATGGCAACCACGGGCTTAACCGCACAGGCTCATGGTGAAAACAATTCAACACTTTCCTTAAAGATCCTTCAACATTCACTCTTTCTGGCACTATGTATCGCAGCTGGTATTCTGCTTCTACAGTCCCCTATTTCAACCCTAGCCTTTTATCTTATTGATAGTAGTAAGTTAATTACTGATGCAGCGATTATCTATTTTGATATTCGTATCTGGAGCACGCCTGCAATTCTAATCAACTACGTGATATTAGGCTGGCTAATTGGTAAAGGGTTAACAAAACAAGCGCTCTACCTTGTACTCTCCGTCACCATCACTAATATGATCTTAGATCTACTCTTTGTTAATAGCTTTGGCATGACTGTAGATGGTGTCGCGCTAGCTTCTGTAATTGCAGAATATATAGGGCTTGCTGTTGGTATAAAGCTGCTTATGAATCATGGAATAGATCGAAATATTTTCAAACAACATCACACCACTCAATCCCATAGTCAGAACTGGCTCAAGTTACATGGCAATATATTTATCCGTAGCCTTTGTTTGATTTTCAGCATTGCATTTTTCACTGCACAAGGTGCCAAACAGGGCGAACTAGTTCTTGCTGCAAACGCAGTATTAGTAAACTTTATTGTTTTAATGGCATTTGTTCTCGATGGCTTTGCCAATGCCATTGAAGTTATTGCTGGTAAGGCAATAGGCAGTAAAGATAAACACCAACTTCGGCAGGGCCTCATACTGACTGGAGTTTGGACATTTTCACTTGCTTGTTTTTTTAGTGTCAGTTATTTTCTGTTTGGCTCAGCACTTATCAATCTGCTCACGACAATCCCCGACGTTGTGTCAATTGCTAATGATTATCTAATCTGGTTAATCATTATGCCCGTTATTGCTGTATGGTCCTTTCTGTTTGATGGCCTATTTATTGGCGCAACACTGAGTGTAGAAATGCGTGACACCATGCTATTTTCCACTTTTATCTGCTACTTACCCGCATGGTATTTTCTGCAAGGTTATGCTAATCATGGTCTCTGGCTGGCTCTACTCATCTTTTTTGCTGCTCGAGGTATAAGTCAAGCCATCTACCTCCCTCGAGTATTAGCCTTGAAATAACCCTGCAATAGATTGTGTTATTCATGCAAAACCTATATGATAATCATTATCATTTAGATTTGAGTTAACAATGTCGACCCTATATCCATTATCGTCACTTTCTGCAGGACAGACTGCTACAGTACAGGCACTCCATGTCGATTCTAGCTTTCTGTTTCGTTTAAACGCACTTGGCTTTCGCATAGGCAAGACACTTGAACTTATCCGTAAAGGACCTTTTGATGGCCCACTCCACATAAAGTTGGGTAATACCGAAGTTATGTTACGTCAGCAAGATGCTGCTAAGATTGAGGTCTTAGTGTGAAACGAATCGCCTTAATCGGTATGCCCAATGCCGGCAAATCAACGTTATTTAATAGAATGAGTGGTGCTAGTGCCAAAGTAGCTAACTGGCCAGGTGTAACCGTTGACTTACTATCAGCAAAATTGTTGATTGCAGGGAAAATGGCTGAACTCGTTGATTTACCCGGTATCTATGATCTACACGGATTTTCAGATGACGAACAAGTTGTCAGGCATTTTTTATCTAATAACACCATTGATCTTGTTCTTATCGTGGCTAATGCAACACAAGTCGATAGACAATTAACCTTAGCATTACAACTTAAAGCATTAGGTTTGCCTGCTGTATTACTGCTTAATATGGCAGATGAAGCGAAACAACAGGGCATCACCATCGACACCCAAAAATTGGGTGATGAACTAGGCTACCCAACCGCTCTATTAAGCGCTAAATATGGTCAAGGCTATGTCGGTGCCTATAAGCTCATTGAAACAGAGTTACAAACTAGTGAAGCCTTGCCTGCACCCTCATTAGAAAAAGACTTTGCCGTTGACCAAGCTGTTGAAGAAAAACTCGAAAATATCATTCGACATAGCGTGGATGTGCCTGTGCAAGCAGGTCATTCTACGACCGAGAAAATTGACAAAGTCATGTTACATTCATGGCTAGGCTTGCCTTTATTCTTCAGCGTCATGTTCCTGATGTTTCAGGCTGTGTATACACTGGGAGGGCCCCTTCAAGATGCAGTAGCTTGGACATTGGAAGGGTTTAGAGATCTTGCCTTAGCACCCCTATTATCAGGACTTCCTCCCCTATTAAATAGCTTTCTACTAGAAGGTGTATTTGATGGTGTTGCGACTGTGGCATCTTTTGTCCCCGTCATCATTTTATTCTTCTTATTTATGGCGATAATAGAAGACAGTGGTTATTTATCACGTGCCGCATTTTTAATGGATGCACTGATGACCAAGATGGGCTTAGATGGTCGTAGCTTTGTCATGTTATTGATGGGATTTGGTTGTAATGTTCCCGCTTTAATGGGAACGCGAACAATGAGAAGTCGTGGTTTACGATTGCTTACCATGATGGTTATTCCCTTCTCTCTTTGTAGTGCGCGGTTACAAGTATTTGTCTTTATGACAACAGCTTTATTTGCACCTAGCCAAGCACCTTTAGTTTTATTTAGTCTTTATATGATGACGTTTGTTACTGTTATCATCACATCATTATTATTTAAAGGTCAGTTTAATAGCCAAGAACCTTTTGCACTTGAACTACCGCCTTACCGATTCCCTACAACAAGGCAGATGGTGTTGCGTGGTTGGCATGAAATTCGACATTTCTTACGTCGTGCAACTAAGTTCATCACCATTGGTGTCGTTTTAGTTTGGATATTAACGCATATGCCTTTTGGTGTAGAGCCCGCTAGTGCTGCAAGCTGGTCTGGTTGGATTGGTGAGTTTATGTCACCCGTACTATCACCAGCAGGCATCAACCCTGAGCTTACTGTGGCGCTTATCTTTGGATTTGTTGCAAAAGAGATTGTTATTGGTGCATTAGCCGTGATTTATGGCTTAGAGGGGAGTTCGCTTATGCAAGGAATTGCTCAACAAATAGATTGGGTTCAAGCCTATAGCTTTATGTTATTTACCCTTATCTATACACCATGTTTAGCAACAGTTGCTACCTTGAGAGCAGAAGCAAAATCGGGCTGGTATACAGCACTGTCACTAGCATGGCCTATGACCTTAGCATGGTCGATCAGCACAGGTTTTTATCAAGCAGCTCGTTTTTTAGGTTACTAATATAACGGTTCAACTATTAAACGGGATCGTCACTACCCCATGACGTTACAGATGAACGTCTATCATTTCCGCTTCGTCTATCCTCTTTATCCAGTTCAAACCGTATCATTTCACGCTGATCCTTGCCTGTTCGACGCTCCGCCTTGCGTCTATCTTCAGAGACTGAAGCGACCCACTTAGTTTCTATATCAGCCATAACACCTCTCCTTTAGTGAATGATAATAAATCCTTACATTCATATTCTAACAATATCTAATAGATAAAAGAAAGACTGTCATTTCGAATTGTAATTTATTAAGCAGTGACAATCGCGACTCTTACAGCATCTAAGCTCAGTTGTGCTGACTGCAAGTAATTAGCTAATAAAGATTGTGATTCCTCAACATATCTAATTTCTTCTTCACGGATATTTGAATTAACTTCTGCTAATGCTTTTAAACGATCATACTCTGGCTTGAGTGAGTAATTCATTGTTCTAACCGCATCATCTACAATAAGTTCTTGCTGTTCACTTGCTACTTGTTGCGCCTGTTTTATAAGCTCAGTAATCTTAGGTCTAGCATGACGAATAAGCTCTTGTGATGTAGCTTTTGGAATACGGCCTGCCATCTTATTAAACGACTTTTCAGTTAAACGATCATTAAAGTCACGTCCGTTTTCATCGGTCACAATTCGTAGGTAAGAATGATTCAAATATCGGCCTAACTGTAAAGAGCGAGGGGCAGGACAATTAATTCTGAAAATAGCTTCCAATAAAAGTGTACCAGCTGGGAATTCTTCAGTTTCTAATGTACAAAATGCACTATTGCCAAAGTCACTATTTATTGTCATATCTAAGCTACCAAGCACCATAGGATGCTCCCAACTCAAGAATGCCATATCTTCACGAACTAAGGCTCGGTGACGTTGATAAGTTGCCGTTATGCCCTCTTCTGGTAACGCTGGGAACTGATGTTCCAGCATATGATTACCAGGCGCTAAGATAATGCTATCCACCCCATGTATTTGTTGCTCAACACCATATTGATCAAATACTTTTTCCATAAAGCTTGCTAGCTCGTCTGCTTGGCTTGCATCTTCAAGATCAGCAACTAACTCAGTTGCCACAGGTAAATTGCATGAATTCAACTCTAATAAACGATCACGACCTTGTTGTAAGATTTTAATTGTTTCTGTTGTTAATTCTGCTGTTTTCTTAATTAAATCAGCAACACTTTCTTCATCATTAGGATTGTTAAGGCAATGGTGTAACTCTGAGTTTAGCTGATGATATATAGCGCTACCAGCGGGAAATACCTGCTCAAAAGTATTCATACCTTGGTGATACCATTCAAGCAATACTTCTTGAGCGGTGTTTTTATAATAAGGCAGATGAAGTTGAACATTATGATTTTGACCAATACGATCAAGTCGACCAATACGTTGTTCTAATAAGTCGGGGTTTAAGGGTAAATCAAATAATACGAGGTGGTGTGAAAACTGGAAATTTCGTCCTTCACTACCAATTTCAGAACAAATTAATACCTGAGCACCCTCTTCTTCGTCAGCAAAATAAGCCGCAGCACGATCTCGATTAACTAAACTTAAACCTTCATGAAATACGGAAGTTCGTAAGCTCGTTGTTATGCGAAGGTAAGCTTCTAATTCTTGTGCTGTATTGGCTTGAGCACAAATCAACAATACTTTGTCAGATTTATGTTGTTGCAGCCATTGCGTTAACCACTCCACACGACTATCAGATTGTATCCAATCATCACCCAATATACGTTCTGGCTGTAATAGAGAAGTGTATTCTGCTGAGTCTGCATTATCGCTATACGTTTTAGGTGCAGTTAGAGCATGAGCGTGTAATTGGCGCTCAGGAAAACCTGACACTGCATCACGTGTATTTCTAAATAAGATCCGACCTGTGCCATGACGATCTAATAAGGCATTAATAGCCTCATCACGATACAACTCATAATCACCGGCTTGAACTAGCTGTGAATAGGTATCCTCACCCAAGTAACGTTCGATATCAGTTTTGATGTTAACTAAGTTTTTCTGGGCATCATCACGCATTAGTTGGCTCACTAATACACTAATTGGCTGATAATTCTCTTCTTCTTTCCTGAACGTTTCTAAATCAAAATAACGATCAGGATCAAGTAAACGTAAACGTGCGAAGTGACTTTCAACACCGAGCTGTTCAGGTGTGGCTGTTAAGAGTAATAAACCACCCACTTCACGTGCTAGGCCTTCAATACATTGATATTCTGGACTGGCATCATCTTCATTCCACTGAAGGTGATGGGCTTCATCAACAATCATCAAATCCCATTGTGTATTCAGTGCATCTTCATAGATTGCAGGGTTAGATATCAGTGTAGACAAATTACATAAAATCAATTGTGCGCTATCAAAAGGGTTGGTTTCTCCCGCTTCCAATAGGGCATCATGGCGCTCAGCATCCATGATCGTAAATTGCAGATTGAAACGTCGTAACATTTCAACCAGCCACTGATGAATCAAACTATCGGGAACAACTATTAATACACGCTCAGATTGCTCCGTAATAAGCTGCTGATGAATAACCAGTCCTGCTTCAATCGTTTTTCCCAAACCGACTTCATCTGCTAATAAAACACGTGGAGCATGACGTTGAGCAACTTGATGAGCAATATAAATTTGATGCGGTAATAATTGAACTCGAGCACCCATCAAGCCAAATACTGATGATTGTTGCAAGCGATGTTGGTGAGCTAAGGCATTTTTGCGTAATTCAAACTGACTATTTTTATCGACTTGACCTGCAAACAGACGATCTTGTGGCTGACTAAATTGCACAAAACTATTGAGATCCATCTCGTGAATGCTGATTTCATTGCCGTCATCATCATCACCTTGATAGATTAAACAGCCATTGAGGTCATGGCGGGCTGTGATAATAAAACTCACATCTTCATTGGTTTTAACCCGTTCACCAACAGGATATTGTACTCGGCTTAATGGTGCTATATTTGCCGCATAGGTGCGTTGCTCACCCGCAGCAGGAAAGCTTACTTCAATCCTTCGCCCCGTATTATCTTTGATAATACCTAAA
>Ga0209707_1002025_pt1 | contig 10911 bp, 9 predicted proteins | sample EN4Hudsemesocosm_FD_184630 | JGI IMG/M metagenome (GOLD analysis project Ga0209707, IMG submission 184630) | Methane-oxidizing microbial communities from mesocosms in the Hudson Canyon - EN4B Hudson Canyon (SPAdes) (version 2) | ecosystem: Environmental > Aquatic > Marine > Cold seeps | place... | reverse complement strand
AGAGTTGCTAAAAGGCGCGCAGAAAAATTATTTCACCGAAATATTTTATGGTGTGCCAAAGCAATTGAATGCCATTGATGAGGTACTATCTGAGTTTGTTGATAGGCCTGTTGAAAAAATAGACCCAGTAGAGCGGGCTGTTTTAAGAATTGGTGTATATGAATTAACAAATCGCTTAGAAACACCTTATAAAGTGATTATTAATGAAGCGGTTAATTTGGCTAAATGCTTTGGAGCAGATGGAAGTCATAAGTACGTGAATGGCGTTCTGGATAAAGTAGGAAAAGTTAAGCGTGCGGTAGAAATTAAAGCCAAACAGGATAAAAATAAAACTTAGTGGCTATTTCTGAGTTTGATTTAATTCAGCAATATTTTACCTCAGCAGAATTAATTAACTCTGTTAATCGTTTGGGTGTTGGAGATGACTGTGCGCTTATGTCTATCCCTGATGGTTATGAGTTGGCAGTAACCGTTGATACCATGGTTGAAGGAGTGCATTTCTTTGCAGGTGCTGATCCTGAGAAATTGGGTAGAAAGTTACTGGCGGTAAATTTAAGTGATTTAGCTGCTATGGGCGCATCTCCCGTTTCAGTCACATTGGCGCTGACAATTCCAGAGGTTAATGAGAATTGGTTAAAAGCTTTTTCGACTGGTTTTTTGGATTTAGTTAAATTATATTCACTTGATTTGATTGGGGGAGATACCACCAAAGGTTCTTTAACCCTTTCGGTTCAAGCGATGGGGATAGTGCCAAAAGGTAAGGCATTAAGACGGTCGACAGCAAAATTTGGTGATTTAATTTTTGTTACTGGGCAAGGCTTGGGTGACTCGGGTTTAGGTTTAAAAATTGAGCAAGGTTATCAGAGTGAATGTTCTGATACTGTATTGCAAAAGTTTCATACACCTGAGCCAAGAGTAAGTGAAGGTTTAAAAGTCAGAGAGTATGCGTCTTCTTGTATAGATTTATCGGACGGAATTGCTTCAGATCTAAGTCATATTTTAAAGCAGAGCGGTGTTGGTGCTGTTTTAGACTGGGATAAAATACCTCTATCAAAGGCGGTTGTTGATTATATTAGTGTAACTGATGATTGGTTGTTGCCATTGTCAGCTGGCGAAGATTACGAGCTGTGTTTTACTGTTGCTCCAGATAAAGTGTCGTCTATTAATATAGAGTGTACGCAAATTGGAGTGATTGAGTCTCATGCTGGATTAAGACTTCAGCGATTGGGTGTTACTAAAGAGTTGGGAGTGAAAGGTTTTGAGCATTTTTCTTAATTCTGATTATGGAAGAAATAAATTAACAGTTAAGCAGATATTAACCACGCCTGTGTTATTTTTGGCTTTTGGTTTTGGCTCGGGTCTGGCCAAAAAAATGCCGGGTACAATGGGTACTATTGCAGCTATTCCAGTTTATTTGGCTTTTATTCAAGCTGATATAGTGCTTTACAGTATTTTAACCCTGCTGGTTTGTTTTTTTGGAATCCAAATTTGTGATAAAGCCGCAAAGCAGTTAGGTGAGCATGATTTTGGTGGAATAGTCTGGGATGAAGTAGCTGGTTACTTAGTGACTATGTGGTTTGTTCCTTTTTCATGGGATGCTGTTTTAATTGGGTTTATCTTATTTAGAATCTTTGATATTCTAAAACCTTGGCCAATAAAGTGGATAGATCAAAAGGTTGAGGGTGGTTTTGGCATAATGCTTGATGATTTATTGGCTGGGTTATTTTCAGCCATCATTTTATATTGTATAATGCAGTTCTGGATCAGTTAATAGGCACTGAAAAGGACGTAAGTTAGGTTGCTAAGTAAATTAAAAAATAAAGCTTGCAAAGTAGATAAAAATGCTTATAATAGTACAAATCAATCGCGGGGTGGAGCAGTTTGGTAGCTCGTCGGGCTCATAACCCGAAGGCCGTAGGTTCAAATCCTGCCCCCGCTACCAGATATTGAAAAACCCCTTTATGGGGTTTTTTATTTTCTAGGCTAAAGAAAAGTCTAGATATTTAAGTTGTATGTATGGAAGAGCCGTAGGCTCTTTTTTTTTGTTCGAAAGAAAGTGAGGCATTATGAAGCAGGCTCCGGAGCATTTGGTAAATTTAATAGAGCCAATTGTAGAAGGTCTTGGGTATGAATGTGTGGGAATTGAATATAACCCTCATCCAAAGAATGGCCTGTTAAGGGTTTATATAGATACTGAAAGCGGTGTTTTACTTGAAGACTGTACTAAAGTCAGTCATCAGTTAAGTGGAATGCTTGATGTAGAAGACCCTATTGTAGATAACTATCAATTAGAAGTGTCCTCACCAGGAACAGAAAGACCATTGTTTAAGGTGGCTCAATTTGAACAATTTATGGGTGGTACTGTTACCATAAATGTTTTTAAACCTATAGGTAATAGAAGAAAGCTTGTAGGGGTTATTGTGTCAGTTGAAGGTGATGTTGTTACGCTTCAACTAAACGATGAAGTAATAGAAATCCCGTTTCAGGCAATGAGTAAAGCTCGATTAGTACCTGATTACTTAATTAAAAAAGGAGGGCGTAATGGAAAATAAAGAAATTTTATTGGTAGCAGATGTATTTGCTAATGAAAAAGATATTGATAAAAGTATTGTTTATGAAGCATTAGAGCTTGCATTGGCTGCTGCAGCAGTAAAGCGCCATGAAAACCAAGTTTTAGCCCGTGTGGACATTAATAGGGAAACTGGAGCGTACACTACTTTTCGTCGTTGGGAAGTGGTTGCGGAGAATCCTGAAATTGATGGTGATTTAGAATTTCCTGATTCGCAAGCATTGCTCGAAGTTGCTCAAATGGATGATCCTGATATTGAAGTGGGTGATTTTGTAGAGGAAGAAATTGAATCGGTTGCTTTTTGTCGTATTGCCGCGCAAACAGCAAAACAAGTCATTATTCAAAAAATCAGAGAAGCTGAGCGTAAGAAAATTGTCGAAGCTTATGAAGATCGTGTTGGTGAGTTAGTTACTGGTGTGGTTAAGCGTTTAGAAAAAGGCAGTATTTATCTGGATTTAGGTGGTAACGTCGAAGCATATATTCCAAGAGAAGAAATGATTCCACGAGAATCAATTCGTATTGGCGATAGGGTTAGAGGTTATTTAAAGGAAGTTAGGTCAGAAGTTCGTGGGCCGCAGTTATTTGTAAGTCGCTCAGCACCTGAATTATTGATGGCTCTTTTTAGATTAGAAGTGCCTGAAGTAGGTGAGGGTATGATTGATGTGCTCGCTGCTGCTAGAGATCCTGGTTCACGCGCTAAAATCGCAGTGAGAAGTAATGATCCTAGACTTGACCCTGTTGGGGCTTGTGTAGGTATGCGAGGCTCAAGAGTTCAAGCGGTTTCAAATGAGCTAGCTGGTGAAAGAGTTGATATTATTTTATGGAATGATAACGAAGCTCAATTTGTTATTAATTCAATGTCACCTGCAGAAATTGATTCAATCGTTGTTGATGAAGATAAACATAGTATGGATCTTTCTGTTGCAACTGATAACTTGTCTCAAGCCATTGGTCGTGGCGGACAAAATGTTCGTTTAGCAACACAATTGACGGGTTGGGAGCTAAATGTTCGTGACGTAAGTACCGAAAAAGCATCGGGTGATGATGAGATGTCAAAAATCAAGCAAGCTTTTATTGATCAGCTAGATGTTGATGATGAAATTGCAGATATTTTGATTGAAGTCGGTCTGACAAATGTAGAAGAAATTGCTTATATTCCAGTTGAAGAAATGTTGGAAATTGAAGGTTTTGACGAAGAATTAGTTGAAGCATTAAGAAGTAGAGCGAAAGATGCTGTATTAATTAATGCGATTGCTTCAGAAGAAGCGATTGAAAACTCAAAACCAGCACAAGACCTTCTGGAAATGGAAGGGATGGATGATGAGTTGGCACATGAAATGGCTGCTAAGGGTATTCTGACAATGGAAGATTTAGCGGATCAGGCGGTTGATGATCTTCTAGGGTTTTCTGGTGTCGATGAAGAACGAGCAGGAAAGTTGATTATGAAAGCGCGCGAACCATGGTTTGCTAGTGATCAAGGCGAAGGGTAGGGGGAAAATATGAGTGATAAAACAGTAAAAGAATTAGCAGAGATGGTGAAAATGCCTCTGGATCGCTTTTTGGAACAATTAAAAGAAGCAGGTATCTCAGCTTCCGCACCTGAAGACTTGATTGATGAGGATGAGCGCATTACATTGTTAGCTCATCTGCGTAAAAGACATGGTAAAACGGACGAAGGCAGTTCAGAGAATGCACCGAAAAAAATAACACTGAAACGCAGAAAAGTTTCTGAGTTAACTCAGTCTACGGGGCCAGGTGCAACAGCTAAGACTGTTAATGTCGAAGTGAGAAAGAAAAAAACCTATATAAAACGTAGCGAACCTGAAGTTTCAGCTGATCAAAAAGAAGCTGAGCTTGCTAAACAAGCATTGCAAGAGCAAAAGCAACAAATAGAAGCAGAAGAGCAAGACCGTAAAAAGCATGAAGCAAGTATTCAGGCTACTCAAGATGAGAAAAAGCGTCAAGAGACTGAAGAGCAAAAGAAAGCAGATGTTGTTGTAGAAGAAAAAGTAGAAGAATCTGAGAAAAAAGATGAGAAAGTGGTATCAACTGAAGAAAAGGTTGATGCTAAGGTTTCAGAAGAGAAAGAAAAGTCTGCTGAAGTAGTTGCTGAAGCTAAAGTAGATGAAGCACCAACTGAACCAGAAAAACCTGCTATTTCAGAAGAAGAAGCAACTAAATTACGTTTGGAAGCTGAGAAAAAAGCAAGGCTTGAAGCGTCAATCGAAAGAAATGCAGCAAAAGTAAGAAAACAAGCCGAAGCTAAAAAACAACAGACTTTACATAAGAAAAAACAAGCTGCTGGTGCTGGGAATAGAAAACCGGCTGTAGTGCAACCTGCTGGTCCTGCTCCGAAAAGAGGGCTTGCTCCTGGTCGTGGTGATGCCATGCCAACAGGGGGTAGAAGAAAGCAAAAAGGTAAGAAAGGTAAGCAAAGAAGAATTCAACTTGCTGCCGAGTCAGATGCTAAACATCAGTTTGAAAAACCAGTTGAAGCGATCATTAGAGACGTAACAATTCCTGAAACAGTCATGGTTTCTGAATTGGCTCAGAAAATGAGTGTAAAAGTTGGTGAGGTTATTAAGAAGCTAATGGTGCTTGGGATTATGGCAACGATCAATCAGACGATTGATCAAGAAACAGCTGTCATTCTAGTTGAGGAAATGGGACATAAGCCTGTTTTACAAAGCGATGATGACTTAGAAAAAGAAATGATGGCTGATGTGGTTGATCAGGAGGAAGCTGATAACCGTGAAATGCTACCTAGAGCGCCGATTGTTACTATTATGGGGCACGTCGATCACGGTAAAACATCATTATTAGATTATATTCGTGAAACACGTGTTGCATCAGGTGAGGCGGGGGGTATTACTCAGCATATCGGTGCTTATCAGGTAAAAACTGATCATGGTAATGTGACTTTTCTTGATACACCTGGACATGCTGCTTTTACGGCAATGCGTGCGCGTGGTGCAGAAGTAACAGATATTGTTATTGTTGTGGTTGCTGCTGATGATGGAGTTATGCCACAAACTAAAGAAGCGGTTGAGCATGCTAAAGCGGCTGGCGTTCCTTTAATTGTTGCTATCAATAAAATGGATAAGCCTGAAGCTAATCCAGATAAAGTAATGCAAGAAATGGCAACACTTGATGTTGTGCCTGAAGAGTGGGGCGGGGATATTCAATTCCTTAAAGTCTCTGCAAAATCAGGGGAAGGAATTGATGAATTAATTGAAGCATTGATTCTACAAACTGAAATTCTTGAATTAAAAGCACCTGAAGAAGGGGCTGCATCTGGTTTTGTTATTGAGTCAAGGCTTGATCGTGGTCGTGGCGCGGTTGCAACTATATTGGTCCAAAAAGGTACGCTTAAAAAAGGTCAAATTGTTATCTGTGGACATGAATATGGTCGTGTTAGAGCCATGTTTGATGAAAATGGTAAGGCAACAGAAATTGCTGGGCCATCTACACCTGTAGAAATACTTGGTTTATCTGGTACACCAGAGGCTGGAGATGAATTTACCTTTGCTCAAAATGAAAAATCAGCTAAGGAATTAGCTGAGCATAGAGAAGATAGAAAGAAATCCTCTAAGCATGCAGCGCAACAAGCATCTAAATTAGATGAAGTGTTCTCTAAAATGGAAGCGGGTGATACCTCTACCTTAAACGTTATTATTAAAACTGATGTTCAAGGTAGTTTAGAAGCATTGCGTGAATCACTGGTTAGATTGTCACATGACGAAGTGGCTGTTAAGTGTGTTTATGGTGGTGTAGGTGGTATTAATGAAGGGGATGCAAACCTTGCATTAGCTTCAGGTGCTATCTTAATCGGCTTTAATGTACGTGCAGATGCGGCAGCGCGTAAATTGATCCAAGAAAAAGAAATTGATTTACATTATTACAGCATTATTTATGAAGCAATAGACGAAGTTAAACGTGCTATTAGCGGTATGTTGGCACCAGAAATACAAGAGAACATTGTAGGTCTAGCTGAAGTACGTGAAGTGTTTAAATCTCCAAAGCTTGGCGCTATTGCAGGTTGTATGGTTATTGATGGGTTTGTGAAACGTAGCTTACCTATCAGAGTCTTACGTGACAATATAGTTATTTACGAAGGTCAGCTTGAGTCTTTACGTCGATTTAAAGATGATGCCAATGAAGTTAAAATGGGCATGGAATGTGGTATTGGTGTTAAAAACTACAATGATGTTAAAAGTGGTGACCAGATCGAAGTTTTTGAACGTGTGGAAGTGAGACGGGAGCTGTAATTTAATGGCTAAAGAATATGGTCGTAGTGAGCGAGTTTCTTCTCAAATGCAGAAGGAGCTTGCTTATGTGCTACAGCGAGATACCGATGACTCTCGTTTAGGTTTTATTACTGTGAACGAAGTGGTTGTCTCTAAAGACCTTGCTGTTGCAAAGATATATATCACTGTTTTAAATGGTGATGATCAAGCTAAAGCTGATAATGTAGTGGTGCTAAATGAATTGGCACCTAGTATTCGACATCAAGTAGCAAAAAGAATGCGCTTAAGACATATCTCTGATTTTAGGTTTTATTACGATAATTCCTTTGATACAGGGATGAGAGTTGCTGAATTGCTTTCTGAAGATGAGAATAATAATCAGGAGTAATGCTTGAGTAAGCGAAAGTCTGGGCGAAATGTGCATGGTATTATTTTGTTAGATAAACGGCTTGGTGTCTCTTCTAACAAAGCTTTGCAAGAAGTTAGGCGCTTATTTAATGCTAATAAAGGGGGGCATACAGGAAGTTTAGATCCTCTAGCGACAGGTTTGCTGCCCTTATGTTTTGGCGAAGCTACTAAAGTTTCAGCAATGATGCTTGATGATAATAAACGTTATCAAGCTGTTGTGAAATTAGGGGTAATGACAGATACAGGGGATGCTGAGGGGCAGGTTATTGAAGAAAAACCTGTTCCTAAATTATCAAAAGAAATTATTGAAGATTGCTTAAATAATTTCATCGGTGAGATAGATCAAGTCCCTCCCATGTATTCAGCATTAAAGCATAATGGTAAAAAACTGTATGAGCTGGCCCGAGAAGGGAAAGTTATTGAGCGTAAAGCACGTAGAATTACCATTTTTGAATTAAAGCTACTTGATTTTACTGAAGACAGTTTAACGCTTGATGTTTTTTGCTCTAAAGGCACTTATATTCGTTCTTTAGCAGAAGATATTGGGCATAAGTTGGGTTGTGGCGGTACTATTACTGGATTAAGGCGTACTCAATCTGGTCTGTTTAAAATTGAAAATGCCTTAACTATCGAACAATGCCAGTCTATGTCTTTGGAAGAGTTAACTGCTAGTATGCTTGCAGTTGATGAACCTCTACAAGAAATACCAAAAATTCAGCTTTCAAGTCGACAAACTACCTTGATAAATCATGGTCAGCAAATAGATTTTCAATGTGAATCTGTTCAAGGTTCAGTTCGAATGTATAGCGAACAGTTATTTTTAGGCTTGGGTGAAATGCTATTGAATGGTAAACTTGTGCCCAAGAAAATTTTTAACTTAGGTGGTGAAGCTGCTTAAGTGGAATGGTTTATTCATTCTAAAAAAACATCTGTCCCTACGCCCTATATGTGGAGGCAATGTCGTTAAGGAAATCATCTTAAAGATGGTTTTATTTTTAAATATATTAATCTATAGGGATTAAAATGCCATTTACAGCAGAACAAAAAAAAGCAGTTGTTGAAGAATATCGTCAGTCAGATACAGATACTGGTTCACCTGAAGTGCAGGTTGCTTTATTAACAGCTCACATTGCTCATTTAACACCACATTTTGCAGCACATAAAAAAGATAACCACTCGCGTCGTGGATTGTTGCGTATGGTAAATCAACGTCGTAAATTGTTGGATTATTTGAAGAAAAAAGACGAAGCCCGTTACCGTTCATTAATTGAACGTTTAGGTCTACGTAAGTAAGAAATTTAAAAACGGTGAGTAATCTTGATGATTAATCACCGTTTTTTTTTGTAATATTATAATTTTAAAATTGAAGACTACAAAAGTTCTTCATATTAATAACCTTTAGTTAAGGATCTTAATTTTGACTCCTATCAGGAAAGAATTTAAATACGGTGATCATCTTGTAACAATGGAAACGGGTGAAATAGCTCGTCAAGCCAGCGGAACAGTATTGATTGATATTGAAGGTACTTCAATACTTGTTGCAGTTGTTGGTAAAAAAGAAGCTAAAGGCGGCGACTTTTTCCCTCTAACTGTAAACTACCAAGAAAAAGCTTATGCTGCAGGTAAAATACCAGGTGGTTTTTTTAAGCGTGAAGGACGTCCTACAGAGAAAGAAACATTAACATCTCGTTTAATTGATAGACCTATTCGCCCTTTATTTCCTGATGGCTATACTAATGAAGTACAGATTGTTGCGACAGTCGTTTCATTAAACCCAGAAGTCGATACTGAAGTTGCTGCTTTATTAGGTGCTTCTGCTGCCTTAGCTGTTTCAGGATTACCTTTTAATGGTCCTGTTGGCGCAGCTGTTGTTGGTTATAACGAGGGTTCTTATATATTAAACCCTACAAAAACTGAACTTGAAGAGTCTCAGTTGGAGTTAGTGGTTGCTGGTACTGAGCATGCAGTATTAATGGTTGAGTCAGAAGCTCAGTTATTATCAGAAGAAGTTATGCTAGGTGCAGTTTTATTCGGTCACGAACAAATGCAAGGTGCAATTACAGCAATTAAAGAATTTGCTGCTGAAGTTGCTACACCTGCTTATGAATGGACTGCACCAGAAACTGATGAAACATTAGCTGGTTTAGTTAAAGCAGAAGTTGAGTCTGGAATTGCTACTGCTTATAAAATTGCTGAAAAATTAGCAAGACAAGACGAACTATCTGATATCAGAAATGCTTGTATTGATAAATTAACTAGCTCTGAAGCTTATGAAGCAGAGAAATATGAAGAACGTGATATCCGAGATATTATTGAGCATGTTGAAAAAACAATTGTTCGTAGTTCTATAATAGAAGACAGAGTGCGTATTGATGGTCGTGATCTTTCAACAGTTAGAGCTATTTCTGTTAAAACAGGTCTATTGGAAAGAACTCACGGTTCAGCTCTATTTACACGTGGTGAAACACAAGCTTTGGTTGTTGCTACTTTGGGTACAGAGCGTGATGCACAAATCATTGACAGCTTGTCGGGTGAATATAAAGAACCTTTTATGTTGCATTACAACTTCCCTCCATACTGTGTAGGGGAAACGGGTTTTGTTGGTTCTCCTAAACGTCGTGAAATTGGTCATGGTCGTTTGGCAAAACGTGGTGTAGCTGCTGTTTTACCAAATATGGAAGAATTTCCATATACAATTCGTATCGTGTCTGAAATTACTGAATCAAATGGCTCAAGCTCAATGGCTTCTGTTTGTGGTAGTAGTTTGGCGTTAATGGATGCAGGTGTACCAACTAAAGCGCCGGTTGCAGGTATTGCAATGGGCTTGATCAAAGAAGGCGATAACTTTGCAGTTTTATCTGATATCTTAGGTGATGAAGATCATTTAGGTGATATGGATTTTAAAGTAGCTGGCTCTGAAGAGGGTATTACAGCACTGCAAATGGATATCAAAATTGATGGTATCACTGCTGAAATTATGGAAGCTGCTCTAGAACAAGCGAAAGGCGGACGTTTATTTATTTTAGCTGAGATGAATAAAGCATTAGCTTCAACTCGTGAAGAAATGTCAGATTTTGCACCTAGAATCATTACTTTTAAAATAGACCCGAGCAAAATTCGTGAAGTCATTGGTAAAGGTGGTGCAACTATCCGTGGCATAACTGAAAAAACAGGTGCTTCTGTTGATTTAACAGACGAAGGTGTTGTTAAAGTTGCTTCAGTTGATAAAGCTGCTGGTGAAGAAGCTAAGCGTATTATCGAAGAAATTACTGCTGAAGTTGAAGTGGGTAAAATCTATGAAGGTAAAGTTGCTAGGTTAATGGACTTCGGAGCATTTGTAACAATTCTTCCTGGAAAAGATGGCTTGGTTCATATTTCACAAATTTCTGATGAACGTGTTGAGAAGGTAAGCGACAAGTTATCAGAAGGTGATGTAGTTAAAGTCAAAGTGCTAGAAATCGACCGTCAAGGTAGAGTTCGTTTAAGCATGAAAGAAGTAGGTAAAGAAGACTAAGTTTTTCTATACTTGTTTCAATAGAAAGGGCCGAAAGGCCCTTTTTTTATGCCATTTATATGGTGCGCTGGCTTTAGCCTGCTTTTTTAAGCAATGTAGATTAAAGAGACAGGGTCTCTCCCAAAAAAATGATTCAATATGTTGTCAAAAAAAGTATTTGATCCTGATTGTAA
>Ga0209707_1002023_pt1 | contig 10921 bp, 7 predicted proteins | sample EN4Hudsemesocosm_FD_184630 | JGI IMG/M metagenome (GOLD analysis project Ga0209707, IMG submission 184630) | Methane-oxidizing microbial communities from mesocosms in the Hudson Canyon - EN4B Hudson Canyon (SPAdes) (version 2) | ecosystem: Environmental > Aquatic > Marine > Cold seeps | place... | reverse complement strand
GGTTTAAACTTTGAAGAGTTAACTGAACTAGAACATGATGCCGGACTTGGTAACGGTGGTTTAGGTCGTCTTGCCGCTTGTTTTATTGATAGTTGTGCCACATTACAACTGCCTGTGACAGGCTACGGTATTCGCTATGAATACGGCATGTTCCAACAAAGTATCGAACAAGGTAACCAAGTTGAAATGCCTGATCATTGGTTACGTGACGGTAACCCTTGGGAGCTTGAACGCCCTGAATTTACCCAACGTATTAAATTTGGCGGTCACACTGAATACCATAAAGATAGCAAAGGAAAAACTAAAGTTCATTGGGTCAACACGAATGACGTGTTAGCTGTTCCTTATGATCTACCTATCCCTGGCTACCAAAACGGTACCGTAAACAAACTTCGTTTATGGAAATCGACAGCCACTGATGAATTTAATTTAGAAGATTTCAATGCAGGTTCATACACTGAAGCGGTAGCCGCTAAAAATGAAGCTGAAAATATCAGCATGGTATTATATCCAAATGATACAAGTGAAAATGGTAAAGAATTACGTTTACGCCAACAGTACTTCTTAGCCTCTTCTAGCTTGCAAGATATCCTTGATTACTGGGTAACTACGCACGGTGAATCATTTGATACCTTCTCAGATAAAAATGTTTTCCAACTTAATGATACTCACCCAACAGTAGCAGTAGCTGAGTTAATGCGACTATTGATGGATGAACATGGTCTGGAGTGGGATGAAGCATGGAAAATCACAACAAATACCCTAGCCTATACAAACCACACTTTATTGCCTGAAGCATTAGAGCGTTGGTCTGTAAACATGTTTGGTCGTCTATTACCTCGTGTTCTAGAAATCATCTATGAAATCAATGCACGCTTTTTAAGCGAAGTGGCTCGCAAATGGCCTGGAGATAAAGATCGTCTTGCTCGCATGTCGATCATTGAAGAAGGCGATACACAAAATGTTCGCATGGCTCACCTAGCGATCGTAGGTAGTTTCTCAGTCAATGGTGTTGCTGCACTTCATTCAGAGCTGTTACAAAAAGGTTTGTTTAACGATTTTTATCAACTTTGGCCTAAGAAGTTCAACAATAAAACCAATGGTGTCACACAACGTCGTTGGATGGCGTGGTGTAACCCTGAGCTAAAACAACTATTGTCTGAAACAATTGGTGACAAATGGATTACAGACTTAAGCCAACTTAATAAATTAGCAGCCCTCGCTAATAAACCATTGTTCCAACAACAATGGCTTCAAGCAAAAGTAGCTAACAAACAGCGTCTTGCTGATCTTGTTAAAGAACGCTGTGGCGTCACCTTCGATACCGATGCTTTATTTGATATTCAAGTAAAACGTATCCATGAATATAAACGTCAATTATTGAATGTATTACACGTTATTCATCTTTATGACCGCATTAAGCGTGGTGATGCCGAAGGTATTGCTAAACGTGCTGTATTATTTGGTGGTAAAGCAGCGCCTGGTTACGCAATGGCAAAAGACATTATTAAACTGATTAATAATGTAGCCGAAATTGTGAACAATGACCCTGATATCGGTGATCTACTAAAAGTTGTGTTCTTACCTAACTACCAAGTTTCAGCGATGGAAGTTATCTGTCCAGCTGCTGATCTATCAGAACAAGTTTCAACAGCAGGTAAAGAAGCTTCTGGTACAGGTAATATGAAGTTCATGATGAATGGTGCGGTGACTATTGGTACATTAGATGGTGCCAATATTGAGATCCGTGAAGAAGTCGGTGACGATAACTTCTTCCTCTTTGGCTTAAACGAAGAAGAAGTAGAACAGCAACGTGTTAACTACAATCCAAGAGCGATTATCGCTAAAGATAATGACTTAAAACGTGTTGTTGATTTATTAGAAAGTGGCTACTTTAACCAAAATGAACCAAACCGCTTTGGTAATATCATTAATGCGTTCACAAGCCATAATGATCCATGGATGACCATTGCTGACTTCCGTAGTTATATTGATGCTCAACACCAAGCTGGCCTAGCGTTCCAAGATCAACCACGTTGGACAGCAATGAGTATTCTAAATACAGCATACAGTGGTAAATTTTCTACTGATCGCACAATGGAAGAATACAATAACGACATTTGGAAACTTGAAAAAGTATCACCAAAATAAATAACGATTATGTCTCAGCGGTGTTCCTATGAGCATCGCTGGGGTCATTATTGTAAACTCAATCTACTTCAAATAATAAAATATTAGGCGCCTGTAGCTCAGTTGGATAGAGTGTCAGTTTCCGAAACTGAAGGTCACAGGTTCGATTCCTGTCAGGCGCGCCAGGGCTTTACAGGCTAAACACTCCTACTCCTATGGAAGTTATTCACAATACTTTCACACTGGAGTATCCAATATGGCTACAATCAGAAAGCTATCCACTGGAACGAAACAATGGCAGAGCATCATTCGCAGAAAAGGCACCAAAGCCCTATCTAAGACATTCACAAGCAAGCAGGATGCTATTCGTTGGTCTAATCAGCAAGAAACTGAAATAGCTCAAGGAGTATTCAGCAATAATACTCAGGGTAAACATCTATCTTTTGAAGCTGCACTAGATAGATATAAATTAGAAGTTGTGCCCCTGAAGAGGGGACCTGAACAGTTCTTATCTCAAATAAGGATAATGCTTAGATCTCCTTGTTTTAAAGGTTTAAGCATCGCTAATATCACACCACGACTAATAGCAGAACATAGAGATCTACGATTAAAATCAAAAGTTACATCTCCATCAACAGTCAGAAAAGACTTAGCCTTTTTACACCGACTCTTTGAAGTCATCAGGAAAGAATGGCATATAGACTTACCAAAAGGAAATCCTGTTGCCTTGGTATCTAGACCTAAAGATCTTAAGCCTACAGCCAGAACAAGACGATTAGAAGCTGATGAGTTAGAACGACTACTATCAGCCTTAAGTAACACGAAGTTAGTCCAACATTTTGTCTTATTTGCCATAGAAACAGCCATGAGACGAGGTGAAATCATTAACATAAATACCAATGATATAAACTCTGAAACTCATACCTTGCATATCCCAAAGACTAAAACAGGTGTGCCTCGAACTATTCCTTTATCCAGTAAAGCAATCACAATATTGAATGAGGTCGGTCAATTTAGTATCAAAGCAGGCAGTGTTAGCCAAGCCTTTCTTCGTGCCTGTACAAGAGCTGGAATCAAAGACCTTCACCTACATGATCTCAGACATGAAGCCACCAGCAGGCTATTCGAAAAAGGTTTAACTCCTATTCAAGTTGCTAGTATAACTGGACACAAGGACTTTCAAATGCTTCAGCGTTACACACACCTACGAGCAGAGGACTTGGTTAGCAAACTAGGTTGAATATTAATACGTTAAGTTCATATGCTTATCAACTGACATTGGCTACTATATACCCTGTATAAGCCATTAATGATGTTAGATAGGTTAATGTGCCAGTTTCAGGTGATAATGATATGAGCAGCCTCTAAGCCCTACTCAGTGATATGAGACAGCCTAATGGTTACCATGCTACTCCAACTCAATGTAGAATGTTGTAAACACTTGCCTGTGGGCTGTTATTTCTTATCGCTACTAGTTATATAGGACCTACTTAGCCCAATATAGCCCTCCCTCCAGCTCCTTCTCACTTAATAGATATTGAAACAACATGTAAGAACCTAATTAGCCATTCATAGCCAAGTACCATTCATCCTCTCGTAAATGATACTGCTTAGAGAGTTCCATTTGTTCAACAACATTATCAACAGTAAGTATTGAGCCAAATGAGAGTGCTTCACCAGATAATGTTTCAGGTGATTCATGTACCACTCCTTCTACATCAGTGACAGAGTAGTGAACTCCTTTATGACGATCATCAACAAGCTCAAGATAAATGCTTTCAGGTTTAATCTCTATTGTTGAACCCATAACAGCTTGATAGGATTCTTCCATTAGCTGCTTAAGGAGGAGAACATTGCGAGTGGTGGTAATGAAGCCATCATGAATGGGTAAAATACAGGCGTCATTCTCAACACCTCTCATCAATATAAACTCAGCTATTTCAGAGTCAATACGCTGTAACTTAATGCCTTCTCCACTAGCTATAAACTCATTAATAAGAGGGTGTTTCTCTTTGAATGCATTGAGAAGCTGTTCTCCACTAACAAGCTCTCCACTTAATTCACCTTTAGCTATCTTGTTATTAATAGTGGCTATAGCCTTAGGAACAGTTTCACAGTTGATGATGATATTAAATGCCTGTTTGATGTCACCTCGAAGTGATTCGTCATAGCCTTCTAATTGGTATACATCACCTTCAGGCATTGGAATACCTTTATTGGCATACATGATGGCAAAGTGCATACCTGAGTAGTCATATTGTTCAGTGTGTTCACTATCAATAGTGATTAAGAACCGAGATTCTTTAGGGATACGCTGCCAAAAGCCACCATAGAAACGACCTCCCAGTTCAAATGATGAGTTATTGAATATTCGTCTTAACTGCTTATCATTAAGGTCAAGGTATTGAGGCTTACCATATTCATCACGGTCTTCCACTCGTTGTTCTAATGCTGCCTGCATGTCATCTGTTAACTTAAGATCGATGTGATGTTGTGAGAGACAGGTATTTATCTGATTAAGGTTAGCTCTAGCCTGTAATGTGAAGTCAGTATCATCATATTCCACATCATCACCTCTCTTTTGACCTTCAAGCTTCTTCGCTCTCAGCACAATACATTCAGGTGGCGTAGGAAATGGGCAAATCATATACCTATTAATGCCAAAGACTTTCATAAGGCCTATAAGTGTTTTTGTTGCTCTATACCTAGTTGCACGCTGGTGTGTCTGAGCACCTGTTGGACGAGCTCTTCCAAATGGCTCCTCAATATAGTCATCATGTAAGAGATAGTCGCGTATGTGTTCCATGAGCCTATAGGTGATGTGTTCCGGTTTATAACGGTTGTCAGAATATTTACCTATCGTCTCATTACCAATTGATACTGACATTGAAAGTTCAGGATGTGATTTATAAGTACGAAATAATTCAAGTACAAAGCACGTGAGCTGATCCTTTATCTGTATTTGATGCTTGATACGCTGCTGTCCATCGACCTCTTTGGCCCACTTAATATAGTCAATGAATAACTCATCAATAAAGTCATGTACTTTGGGATGATTAGACCAATCATATCCTCGAAACTGTCGGCTAGGTAGTTGGTCAATTTCAGCAGTTGTAGGTCCTTCAGGCAGTATCCCTTCCATTTCAACGTCCCATAAATTGTAGTATCTAATTTCAACTCTATGTGTCTGTAGATAAGCTGTTTACCACCATATCTGATTTAAAGTTACAAGTCATCTTAGTGTAGATAACGTTAACACCTAATCCCAGTGTCTATAACCACAATTTAAGGGGTTTTTAGACCTATTGAATTACTAAGGGGAATACTCCATCCTTTATATACTGGGATCTTTTGGTTGGGATTACCTGCATCTCGTAGCAATGAGCTTCTGTGTGATCCATTCGATCCATTAATTTCATTTAAGTACTAGTTGGATCTGGTAAACATTAAAATGGCTTAGGGTGGATCTGAGGGCTTCTGATAACAAGTATAGTGACTCTTTCTCTCTTTTATCTATTTGAGCTTGATGTGAATTGGCTGCTGTCGACCCGTAAGCGACGAATTGTTCAAAGGGCGCTTGTCGACCCAAAGCAGGCTGTAGCGATGTCCTCGAAGGAAGTATAATTTAGAGTGTCAAGACTGCTCTACTCTGTTTCGACCATTTCTTTTCGCTTCATACAGCGCAGCATCAGCGAGACGTACTAGGTCATCTGAGCCATCCATTTTACCTTTAAATGTTGAAGTGCCAACGCTAATAGTCACAACACTCTCGACGTCTGAGTGCAAATGCTCAATTCCAGTCCCTTGAATATTTTTTCGAATTTTTTCAGCCACTTCTGAAGCACCCTTCAAACCTGTATAAGGAAGTATGACAACAAACTCTTCTCCACCATATCTAGCAACTAAATCAGTCTCTCGAGGCACTGTATTCTGTATGACTCCTGCAACTGTATGGAGTACAGTATCGCCAGCTTCGTGACCATAATTGTCGTTGTATTGCTTAAAGTAATCTATATCAATCATTAATAGTGAGAGAGGCTGCTGATTTCGCTTAGCATTTGCAATTTCTCTACGAATACGATACTCATACACGCGACGATTAGCTATCTTAGTTAAAGGGTCCGTTTCGCTGAGCGCCTTCAATTGTGCGTTAGCAATCTCTAATTCGAAGGTACGGCTTGCTACGCGGTTTTCAAGTTTATCATTAAGCTGAAGCAACTCATTTTCAACTTGTTTACGTTTGGTTGTTTCTAGGGACACAACCATAATGTAGTCCATTTTGTCGTTATCATCATAGACAGGAACAATGGTGGAGTGAAACCACAGTTCAGTTCCATCAGTATCAACCACAGGGGCTTCTTGAGTAATAATCTCACCTGTAGTTCTGGCTCTCTCTAGGTTTTTTTTCATCTCATCCTTGAATGACTGAGGGTAGAACTCAAAGGGGTAAGGATGGCTATAATATTCAGTGATGTCATCAATACCAAGCGCGACAACACCTGCAGAACTCATATACTGCAGCTTTAAATCGAGAGATATTATCTTGGTACAAACTGGTGAATACTCAAGCCAAGCAAGGTTACTCCTCTCCGAGTCTCGTAGTAGCTCCATATCGCTCATATGTTCAGATGCAGCGCTTTCGAGTTCACTAACGCGCTCTTGTAAACGCTGGTTCTCGTCTAGCAACTCGCTCTTTGTTTTGGCAACATTATCTAACAACGTAAATACCTTCTTGTGAGACTATCATTAGAGCCGTCCTTACATTAATTACACTCTAATTTTAAGACTACTCGCCCTGAGAGAAAATTAATAGTGCTTGATTGGTCAAAACTAATTTCAATCATACCTCAAGTAACGATAGTTACGAGAGCGACTGACTGCTTCTGGCACGGAACGGACTGTCAGCCTGTATCTAAATGATGTATGAAATACTCGAAGGTGCTTGTTTCAAATGCCTCACTTACGCTACTGATTTTTCAGGAACGTCGACATTCTCAAATCTGGGTAAGTCTAAAACCAACAAAAAATATAACAGCCGGAATAAACAAGCCTACCCCTATACGTTTCATTCAGCCCGTGGGGGCAAGCTCAGACTGCTCCAGTCCGTATGTGATAAGCAGTAGATATAAGAAGTACTACCCCCTGTTTTGATTCTAGGATGTATGGGGGCTTATTACACCGCATCAATTCCTAAAAAACTCACCGATAACCTTTTTGCCTGCCTTTTTAAGTTTTACTTGAAAATATTGTTTAATGGGATTGTTAAATGATGGTGTTATTGCACACAAAAAAATGCAGTTAAACAGAAATGGGCTGTATATTTCGAGGGTAGAACAAAAAGATATGGGCACAAGTCAACATGTTAGAATTACAACAGCTGAAGAGGCTGAATAATTTAAAATCGTGTGGAGAAATATAGACGGTAAAGTTGTGCGCTTTTCAGGAATTGCTTTCAAATCGCTTACATGAGAAATAGTAGCGAGATTAGAAATGTACTGAGATCTTATTGGTACCGAGGGTCGGAATCGAACCGACACTTCCGAAGAAACCGGATTTTGAATCCGGCGCGTCTACCAGTTCCGCCACCCCGGCCAAATAAGAAGGCGAATTATAACGGTCTAGAGTTGTTATGGGAAGACTTAATTAACAAATCTACACTTTATTAATCACAGTATTACAAAGAGTTTGATATGATCTCCTTATGCAACGTACTGACTTCCAATTTGACTTACCTGCTGAGCTGATTGCTCAGTTTCCATCTGACCAGAGAACTGCAAGTAGATTATTATCGCTTGATGGGGCTTCTGGCGATATTACTGATCTACACTTTCTTGATTTACCATCTTTATTACAGCCAAATGATTTGTTGGTGTTTAATAATACGAAGGTTATTCCTGCGCGATTACTAGGTCAGAAAGACAGTGGTGGCAAAATTGAGGTGCTGGTGGAGCGGGTTATTGATGAACATCGGGTTTTAGCTCATGTTCGCAGTAGCAAATCACCAAAGATTGGGCGAAGAGTAGTACTTGAAGAGGTTTTGGAACTTGAAGTCTTAGCGCGTCATGATGCTTTGTATGAGCTTTACTTTCACGGTGACTTATCAGCAACACAAGCCTTAGAAGAATATGGCCGGTTGCCACTTCCACCCTATATTGAACGTGATGTAGATAAAGAGGATTTGGAACGATATCAAACTGTGTATGCTCAGCATATTGGTGCTGTTGCAGCGCCAACGGCGGGTTTACACTTTGATGAAACGATGTTGGCCAAGATTGAAGCGTTAGGTATTGAGACGGCTCAGGTCACGCTGCATGTGGGGGCGGGTACGTTTCAACCTGTGAGAGTTGATGATATTAAGACGCACCAAATGCATTCTGAACGAATTGAAGTGACATCAGAAGTCTGTGAGAAAGTTAAAGCAACACGTGCCCGTGGAGGACGTGTTATTGCCGTGGGGACAACGAGTGTTCGCGCTATAGAAAGTGCCTCTCATTCGGGAAAGATCGAACCATTTAGTGGTGAAACAGAGATTTTTATTTACCCAGGCTATGAGTTTAAAAGTGTTGATGCGATGATTACTAATTTTCATACTTCGGAATCGACTTTATTGATGTTAGTGTCTGCCTTTGCTGGCCGTGACAATATTATGTCTGCATACCAACATGCCATTGAACAGAAGTATCGCTTTTTTAGTTATGGTGATGCGATGCTTATTACGAGAAAAGAGTTATGAAAAACTTTGAAAATATTCGCTTTGTCTTAGTCGGTACAACGCATCCAGGAAACATAGGTGCTGCGGCAAGAGCGATGAAAACAATGGGGTTATCGAACCTGCATTTAGTGACACCAAAAATATATCCAAGTGCTGAAGCAACAGCTCGCGCTTCAGGCGCGGATGATGTGTTGGCTAATGCCGTTGTACATGAAAGTCTCGATTCCGCTTTAGAAGGCTGCCAACAAGTCTATGGTATGAGTGCTCGTTTACGGCATTTGCCTGTACCTGTCGTTAATCCTCGTGAAGCTGTGACACAGATTCAACAAGCTCAAGATGATGCTCAAATTGCAATTATATTTGGTCGAGAACATTCTGGTTTAACAAATGAGGAATTGGACCGCTGCCAGCATTTGGTTAATATTCCTGCTAATAGTGACTATAGTTCATTAAATTTGGCAGCTGCAGTACAAGTATTGGCCTATGAGCTAAAAATGAGCTTTGATCCTACTATTGAAGTGGGCCGAGTAGGTGAAGAGCGTGAAGCAATCACTGCTGATGATTTAGAACATTTGTATGGACACTTTGAACAATCATTAATCGCGATTGGTTTTTTGGATCCTAAACAACCTAAAAACTTAATGCGTCGATTACGTCGATTGTTTAACCGTGCAGATTTAGACCGAAATGAATTACAAATTTTACATGGTATTTTAAGAGCTGCTGAAAATGGAAAAGGAGAGAGTGATGACTGATAGCGTTACCTTATGGCAACAGATCAAGGAAGATGTTAATTGCGTTTTTGATCGTGATCCTGCAGCTCGAAATGTATTTGAAATTGTCACTACCTACCCAGGGGTGCAAGCAATTCAGTGGCATCGCGTTAGTTATTGGTTTTGGAAGCATAATCTTAAATGGGTAGCACGGTTTTTATCAATGATTAGTCGTTGGTTAACAGGGGTTGAGATTCATCCAGCAGTTAAGATTGGGCGCCGGTTTTTTATTGATCATGGCATGGGTGTTGTTATTGGTGAAACCGCTGAGATTGGAGATGACTGTACTTTATATCATGGTGTCACGCTTGGTGGCACATCATGGAAAGAAGGAAAGCGACATCCTACGTTAGCGAATAATGTGGTTGTGGGTGCGGGTGCTAAGGTATTGGGTCCTATTTGCCTTCATGATGGCGCTCGAATCGGTTCGAATGCCGTTGTTGTTAAAGATGTTGTATCAGGTGAAACTGTTGTTGGTGTACCAGGCCGTGTTGTGAATACGCATCAAACAGAAGAGCAACAACAAAAGCAAAAATTGGCTCAATCAGTTGGCTTTGATGCTTATGGCACATCAAGTGAGACATTGGATCCTGTAGCAACGGCTATTCATGGTTTGATTGAACATATTCATGCATTGGATAAACGTATAGAAGTGATGGGTGAAACTATTCATCAGCTTGGCGGTGACGCTTCGTCAGATGTTGAAATGCCTGAGCTAGATCTGTGTGAGTTAAATCAAGAGCAAAGCAATAAAGTAGTTGACTAAATTAGTCGGGTATGTGAAAATTATAAGCTTATAAAGTATAAGGGATATTTTCATGAGACTAACAACAAAAGGCCGTTATGCGGTGACTGCTATGCTAGACCTAAGTCTAAATTACGGTTTAGGTGCGATTACATTAGCAGATATTTCTGATCGCCAAGGTATTTCCTTATCGTATTTAGAGCAATTATTCGCACGCTTGAGAAAACAAGGCCTAGTCAGTAGTACGCGTGGCCCTGGTGGCGGTTATCGTTTGAGTCGCACGGCTGATGAAATTACAGTATTAGATGTTATTTCTGCTGTTGATGAAAAAGTTGATAGTACTGCCTGTGAAGGTAAAGGTAATTGTAACGATGGTGAAGTTTGTTTGAGTCATGAACTCTGGATGAGCTTAAGTGATCAGATCAGAACGTATTTGTCAGGCATTACTCTTGGGCAGGTCGTACATTCATATGAATCTAAAAAGAACGGTGATAGTGTGATTAAATTTGATAGTATTCAAGTCGGACAATTATGATTAAGTTAACTGAATCTGCTGTAAAA
>Ga0209707_1002022_pt1 | contig 10922 bp, 13 predicted proteins | sample EN4Hudsemesocosm_FD_184630 | JGI IMG/M metagenome (GOLD analysis project Ga0209707, IMG submission 184630) | Methane-oxidizing microbial communities from mesocosms in the Hudson Canyon - EN4B Hudson Canyon (SPAdes) (version 2) | ecosystem: Environmental > Aquatic > Marine > Cold seeps | place... | reverse complement strand
CGAATATAAGTTTTAAGATATTTGCACCTAACATAAATACAAGAACATAAATGAGAACTTTTTTTATAAATTCTTCTCCACCTTTGATGGCAAAATGACTGCCTATATATGAGCCTATTACATTACCCAGTGCCATTGGCAAAGCAACCATCCATATAACTTTTCCTGCAGCCATAAAGGCAATTGCAGAGCCTACATTTGTGGCTAGGTTAAGCGGTTTTGTCGATGCTGTTGATATGATGTAATCCAAGTGTAGGTATTTTTTCATGGAAATAGTCATATATGTTCCAGTACCAGGTCCTAATAGTCCATCATAAAACCCAATGGGTGCTGTTGAGAGAATGATACTTGTTTTGCTTAACTTTGTATCTTCTTCTTTAATATCTTTGCTCTTTTTTAATAAAAAAGCAAGTGCAATAGGAATTGCCAATAAAATGGCCCATTGAATAATACTATCAGAAATAAACATTACCAAGGAACTTCCCACATAAGAAGCAGCAAGACAAGGTATAATTGCAATAGATACTACTTTCCAAGATATTTTTTTACTGGCAGCATATCTAATACTTGCCATCAATGTTCCAAAGAGACTTGACATTTTATTGGCTGCTAATACAAAAATAGGGGGTATTCCCATAAATAAAAGTACTGGTACTTGTATCATACCTCCACCTCCAGCTATTGAGTCAATATAACCTGCGACTAAACCAGTGCAAACAAATATTATCATCCAAGTTATTGTAATGTCATTAATAAATTCCATGATTTTCCTTTTGTGTATAAAGTTTTAATTCATTTGTTTCTAGAAAACAAATGAAATATCAACAATATTAATAGTGTAGATTTGCACTTTAGTATTATCTGAATCTATGATATTATAAGTAATAGTGAGCTCATTTGGATTTGTGATATTTTCATGTTTTTCTACAAATGTTTTGTATTTATCATAATCTATAATTGAATAAATAAAATGAGCTTTATTTTTGAAGCTCTCATTATTAATATATTTTGAATAAATCATTTGATTGGCATCTTGGTTATATTTATCATGGAAGTTAGTTTTGTATAGTTTCTCACACAAGGCATCTTTGTCAAATGTTTTTGCCCCAAATTGTTGGTAATCATCACTGAGTATTTCTTCTAAATTTTCATGAATTAAAAAATGACTGTATTTTTTATATCCGTCCTCATTTGATATCTCAAACCTTGATTCTATCATTTGTGCTCCTTTATATTGTGAAACAATATTCAAAAGAAACTAAGAACATTATTAAGAGTATGGTTTTCTTGCTATTTCTTTATATATGTCAATATAAATAGAAGTAAAATGGTTGCCAAAATATAAATATTTGAGAAAAGTAAAATGGAAAAAAATAAAATACAGAGTATAAATGCACTGTACTTTAAAAAACTTTTATCAAACAGAATTATGGCAGTATACAGACCAATAATTGCATTTGCAATAAAAAAACCATCTGCATATGCTACAAGGTCATCCAGAGTGAGTATTTGTATATACACTAAAAATAGCGTAATCATATGAATAAAAGCGAGACAATTTAATGCGCCTATGGGGGTTCCATTTTTTAAGTACTTTGATGTTCTTTTAGTCAAAAAGTTTGATTTTTTACTGCTAAGTGATGAAATAAGTCTGGCCACTCCACCCACAAATAAAATCAATGTACCAATACATAAGATAAGAGAAATGGATGCCAGAATGATATTGGAATAAGCTCCAAAAAGTGGTTGAATCAACCAAATTAATTTAAAGGGTTCAATGTTTTTTTCTGGAAAATCTGCAAAACATATGGCAAGGGTAATTAAAAAATAAATTATAGAAACACTAATGGCAGAAAAGATAACAGAATTTTTCAGTGTTTTAGTATCTTTGACATCATTTGAATAGTTACCTATTACTTCCCAACCTACAATTGACCAAAATATGAGTAAAAAAGAGTATCCAATTTTTTCAATATTCATTTGTGGTAAATTAAAAGTAAAATTTTGAGTTTGTAATAAAATTTGAATACTTGAAATTAAAAAAATAAGAGCAACTGCTGTTGAGACGATTAACATCAGTTTACCTAAAAAATCAATTTTTACTAAGAGTAAACAGTATGTAATTATGTAAATACCTAAAGCAAGAACAGCAAGGTTAATATTTGGAAAATAGGATTGGATAAAATCACCTGCAATTAATAAAACAGCAACGGGGCCAAAAAAAACAGCCAGTATAAGATAAAAGGAGGTGAGAAGCTGATACTTTTCCCCCATGGCTTCTTTGGTAGCAAGTGAAACACCTGCTTCTCCAGGGAATAGTATCGCTAGTTTAGCAAAAATAAGAGCAAAAGCAAAACCCAATATAAGTATTATCAACCAAACAAATAAAGAGTAGTTTTCTACCATATTATAAATCAAGGGAGGTAACAAAATTACACCAGAGCCTAAAATGGGTCCAACGATAAGCCCTGATAAGGTAAATGTATTTAACTTCTTATTTGCCATGTTCCTTGACCTCTTTCTTTTTTAAAAATTTGATATCATTGAGTATTTTCACTGCTATTAAAGTAAGAATCGTACCAATTATAATGGAAAGCCCAATCTCTTCTTTGAGAAAAATGGCACTTAATACAATGGCAGCAAAAGGTACTAAAAATATAAATGAACTCACTTCACTTGCCCCCAATTTTTCTATTCCTAAAAAATAAACAGTATTGGCAAAGGTGGATGCTGCAATGGTGATTATAAAAATATTTATCCAAAAAGTTGTATCAAAAGTTTCATAGGCTACTTTGTTTAGGTCTACAAAAAATACTAAGTTCAAAACAGTTGTAACTAAATACAAGTAAAAGGTAAAGACTATTGGAGATATCTTCAAGGATTTAGAACTTAAAATTGTGATTACAGGCCACAATATTGCTGCAAGTACAAAATATAAGTTTTGAATAACAAGTATCTGTTCTAAGTCAAAATTCCAAATATTTAACATGGTTAAAACTCCCACCCCTCCAAGGGTTAGAGCGTAGGCATCTTTTTTTGAGACTTTTTTAACTCTTAAAAGTGCCAAAATCAAAAAAGTGTTGATGGGTATAAGTGTGGTTACAAACGCACCCCCTAGGGACGCTGTTCCAAATTTTGTACCAAGGAAAAAGTACTTCATGTAAGCAATAAATGCAATTGATGTCAGAATCACCAGTACAAAACTCTTAATATCAATTTTAAATGATTTTTTCAAAAAAAGAATAATTGGAATCATCGTGACAGCAGTAATAAAGAATCTGAAAAATATCATCTCAAATTCATTAATATAGGAACTCAGAATTTTTACATTCACCCAAGATGCACCCCAAGCAATCATCGCTAAGAACATTAAAAAATAGAATAAGTTTTTGTTTGTGTTTTTCATAAAAGAATTATAGTTTAAATGATTTTTTTAGTATAGAACAAAATTGCTCTTATTTAAAAGTTCTTTGGGAGAGTAACCATAAATTTTTCTAAAGTTACGAATAAAGTGTGATTGGTCGCTAAAACCAACCTCTAATCCAGCAGAGCTTAACGACGAACCATTCAAAATTAAATCTTTGGCTTTTTGTATTCGTTGGGTTACAATATAATGGTGTGGAGTTAAGCCTACACTTTTTTTAAATACTCTTAAAAAGTGGAACTTACTTAGGTCTGAATTTGAAGCAAGTTCATCTAAACTGATATTGGTTTCTAAAGAGTCATTGATATATTCAATACTGGATTTAATAATCTCTTTATTATTGAATATATCCAAATAAGGTTTACTGTGATCAGTATAGTTTTCTATAAGATAAGAGAGAACATTTATCATATTGGTTTCAATAAGCATTTTATCACTGCTTTGAAAGGCACTTTGAAAAAACAGACACAGTAGACTATACAATTGAATGTCTTCAATAATATGTTCTTTAAAAACCGGTATATTTCTTTTCATATACATTTGTTCATACATTTCAACCAGCAGTTCTACTTTTGGATAAAAGTTAGTATAGTGCCAACATTGGGAATCCCCATAGTGAACCTCTCCTGGGTTGATGATTCTGGTTGAGTTTTTGTACGATAAACAAGATTGATTGGAATTAATTGATTTAAATAAGCCGCTGTTTGTAAGTCCAATAGTATAGGTATCGTGAAAATGTTTTGTAAATTTCCCATTGGAGTTTTCTATATTTTCAAAAACAGTATGTTTTAGTTCTTGGTTATTCATACCTTATTATAACAAAACAAGATTATAAAAAATAGTACAAAATTGCTGTATCGTGCTATTTTTATTAGAGAATCTTTTGGATGTGATGGGATTATCATAATTTTATAAATATGTAAAAAGTAAGAAGTATTAAATAAAGAGAGCCTTGAAAAGGCTATCTTTTAGAGAAACTTCTGTTGGCATCTCTTTTGGTGGTTTTTTTAGAGGTTTTATTTATTGTAGCTGGTTTTTTTCTGTTGCTATTTTCTTTTCTTCTTTGCTGATCTCTTTTTTTAAAGGCTTTTGGTCTGTAATCACGTCTCTCTTTTTCTTTAGGTTCAAAACCTTCAATTACATCATGAGTCATTGTTATTTTCAACTCTTTTTCAAACTCTTTTAATTGTTTTTTCTCTTCAAGACAAATAAGAGAAATAGCAACTCCATTTTTCCCAGCTCTTCCTGTTCGCCCAATTCTATGGATATAGTCTTCAATGTCTTGTGGTAAGTCGTAGTTAATAACATGAGGTAAATCTTGAATATCAATTCCACGCGCCGCGATATCAGTTGCTACTACTACTTGTACTTTACCTGATTGTAAATCTTTAAGTGCTCTTTGACGCGCGGGTTGAGTGATTTCACCATGGATTGCAGCTGATGTTAGACCGTCTAACTTGAGGTTTTCGACTAATTCATCTGCTTGTTTTTTTGTATTAGTAAAAACCAAAACTTTTTTTAAATTTCTTGAACCAATAAAGTAGGAAAGAAACTCTTTTTTCATTTCTTTATCAACTGATATTACTTGTTGGTCAATAATATCAACTGTTGGTCTCTCTTTTTTGATTTCAACTACTACAGGTTCTTTTAAAAACTTTTTACCAAGTACTTTAATATTTTGTGAAAATGTTGCAGAAAACATCATTGTTTGTCTGTTATTTGAAGAAATTCTTTGACAGATTTTTTCAACGTCTGGCATAAATCCAAAATCTAACATAGTATCAGCTTCATCAATAACTAAAGTATTAACGCTTGAAATTTTAATGTCATGATTGGTAACAATATCCAAGAGTCTACCAGGAGTTGCTACAATAATATCTACACCAATTCTCAGTTTATTCATTTGTGGTTTGGCCGCAGTTCCACCTGTAATGAGAGCTACTTTAATATTTAAGTATTTCGAATACTCTTCTATGTTTCTTGCAATTTGAGTAGCAAGTTCTCTGGTTGGAGTCATAATAAGAGCTCTTGGCGTGTGAATTTCGTTTTTTGTTTGCGATAATTCTTCTATAATTGGCAATGAAAATGCAGCAGTTTTACCTGTACCACTTTGTGCAACTCCTAATATATCCATTTTTTTTAAGATAATTGGAATGGCTTTTCTTTGAATTACCGTTGGGTTGTTGTATTTTAAATCTTCTAAGGCGTGAAGAATTTCATGTGATAAATTGAGAGAATCAAACTTTTTGATAGGGGTTCCTTTTGAATAATACAAAATAAAATTTAAAACCTACGTGTACAAAGAGTGCAATATATTTTAAATTTTATTTGGTATACTTAGTAAAACGGATTATAACATAAAATAGGGCAAAAATGAGTTTAATTAACTTAGAATATATTGATATAATAAATGGAGTTGAAAAAAAGAGAAATCTTGAGTTCTCATCTTCCTTAATCACTAAAGTATTTAATAGGAAATCGTTATTTGTGATTAAAGTAGAGGGTGAATCCATGCAACCTCTTATTCAAAATTCTGCCTTAGTTGTTGCAGACTTATCTCAGAAAGATATAGTTGAAAATGAGATATATTTACTCTTTGTAGATAATAATATGTGGATAAAACAAGCAAGAGTATTAGATGGAAAAATCGAGTTTATTTCCATCAATAAAGCATTTTCTCACCTTATTTATAAGGGAGAAGATGTAAGAGTTATCGCAAAAGCTCTTTTGACATTTACAAACTTGTAAGTACTTGTTTATTCTACTATTTCGTTATCTAAGTATTCATCAATTTTTTCAACCAATGTTTCATGGGTAATATCACCCAATTTTCCAAATAGTACTATCTCTTCTCCATAATCATCTTTAATAAAATGCTCTTCTAAAAGTATCTTTTTATATAAAGTTTGCATCGTTTCATCACTGTCTTCTTTATTAAATAAAAACCAGTTTGCAGTTGTTTCATCCATTCTGATTAAACCATAAGTATTTGAATCATCTACATAGTCTTGAATAGTTCCATTTCCAAAACTTGCACCAATTACCATATCGTTTTCGTTTAAAATCATTTCCATTAAATTTCCTCAAATTAAAACGGGATTTTAACATGAAAAACAAAAAAATAAGCTAAATTTAAAAGTTAATCTAATAAGGCTCTGCAAAGAAGCATAATAATCTATAAGGTTATGTTAAGTTTAAATTCAGTTTAGCCTTGACTTTAGGGTAATTTTTGCTGTACAATATATATATTAAGATTCAGGAGGTGTCAATGAATAAGCCTTTGTTTAATGGAATTACTTCATTAGTGACAATAGAACTTTTGAAACGGGAATACTATAAATAATAGTCTCAATTGAGATATGACTCAAGAGACACAACCGCTTTACGGATTAGGTATACAAACTTCAAAAAGCTATTTGATAGATGATGTAATAGTAGCTTAAAATAAGCATTTATAATACTACTACACAAGATATTTTTTATCTTGTGTAGTAATCTTCTTTAATTTAAAAATCTCATTTATAATAATATTTGTTTTATACTCATAAGAAACACAAAGGAATTTAGTAACCTGGGTGTTTCAAATTTAACTATATATAGTTTTAATATGCGCTTATAACTCCGATCTATACGTCATTTGTTAAAAGCATGTGAGAAGTATAAAACAGTTTGATTACATTCTGGTTACACGATAATATTGGGTATTAACTAATTGTTAACTCTGCATTGATATATGGTTAATTTTCACTCTGTATAATGACTGTATTGATAGGTTACATTGCGAATTTGGTGATCTATTACATTGATGTAGTCTCTGCGAATTGGACTACATTCTCCCCTTTTTGAAATGAGAAAAGCATCCACCTTGGGTGCTTTTCTTTTGTCTGCTACTTTTTACTGGCCACTAAATCCAATTGATTGATATAACTTGTTACATTTACTTTTAAAATATGTAAGTATAGAAAAGTAACTACAACTATATTTGCATGTGTTAGTGCCTCTTTAAAATCAAAAAAAGCAAAAAATACACCTGCTACTAGAATAAAAACAGGATAGAGTGTTTTAAGTAGTTTTGCAATTTTATCTCTTAAATGTGATGATTGATTAAATGTAAATTTAACAAATTCTTCATCTTGGGCCGTAAAATGACCATCTTTTTTTTCTTTTAATAAGTGTTGTACAAAATCTATTTTCTTTTTATAAGAAAACAAAGTGTAAAGGATTAAACCTACAACTATGAGAGAACTCCCTGTTGTAAACAACTCCAAAGGTATCATTGAATCGGACATAAATATTACTCCTTGAATAAAATTCTTATTTATAATACTTAAAACAATTTAAAATGATATAAATTCCTTGATAAAAATGGAGTTTTTTTTAAACTGGTATATATGGTAATAAAATCCCAGATAAAATAGTATTTTGGCAGTGATTAATTAAAAAATAATAGTTCAATAATTACTTTTTAGATACAAGTTTTTAGAATATTTCAAGAATTTACCAAGAACTCCGCTGATATTTTAAGTATGCTGTTGTATAATCAATGCATATAATGATGTTTAGCAAGGTTTAATAATGAAAAAATTACAGATTATAAGCGAAAAAATTGAAAGTTCAAATAATAATTATTTTGGGAGAGGTTCTTTTGAAACAATTATCAAAAATAATAAAGAATTGGTTTTGTCTTGGTTTGAGAGTTTATTGTCCATTCAAAATCAAATAAGAATTTTGACCGATGAATATGAGTGTGAAAACCTACAAAAAAGAAATTATGTACGAATTATAACAAAATTGTTTCCCAGTGAATATAATCAATTTGTGAGTATTAATATATTACTACGAGATATAGATAGTATAACTTTGGCTTTTTTAGACAGCAATGATTCTAAAAAACAGTACGAACTTTTACGTGCAAATAATCGTCTAAAGTTTCCAGGAAAACATAAGAAATATGTTGATTTGGATATTTATCAACAGTTTATCATTCTTTATTCACATGATTTGATTGAAAAATCGCAAGAATTTGAAACAGAAGAGCGTTTGGATATTAAAGTACCTAGCAAAGCTGAGAAAATTGCAATAGACAAAGAAACAGAAGAAGAATTAAAAGTGGATAAACTTGAGACAAGTCAGAAATTAGAAGAAACTCCCCGTGAAAAAGAGGAAAAACATTCTTATAAAGTAAAAGAAACACTTATTGATAATACTTCTACAAAAGACAAAACAAACTGGATGAATGTATTGCTTAAAGGTATTTAGTTAGAATAAGTAAAGTTCATATAGAAGAAATTAGCTAGGAGTGATGGGGTAAACAGTAAGTTAATTAGATATTCAAATTAACTTAAACTGTCATACTTTTTTTCTGTTCGATTTTTTCAAGGATTTCTTCTAAGATGGTAATGGTATATCTATTATCATACAGCCACTTCTGTACTTTATTACTACTTAGGTCAACTTCATCGATAATTTCTGTTTGAGATAAGAACATATGAATTGACGAATAATAAGATTCAACTTCTATGATATTACTCTCAATTCTATTTTTTAGCTTGTGTACTTGTTGATTCATTTAAATCCTTACATATTTCTCTATTCACATGATATAAAAAAAATGTGGCAAAATTGTGGCATTATTCTTATACTTTTAAATATTTGTGAAAAATTGTGGTATTGCTTATATATGGAACATTTTCGAGAATAATTGAAATTAAGTAGAAGAAAATATGTGTATGTTTTATTTCAAACAATTAAACCTGAAAATAGATAAAAATAATGTAATACTCAGAGACTATTGGAGTTTAATTGTTTGTTAATTGAATGTTAATAAGGGGTGTTTATATTCTAATGTGGTTTTTGCTGTCATTAAAATGCAGTATTATTTGATTTGCCTTGTTTTTCATTTTTGTAATTTTGTCTACTTTTACTTCTTTAAACTTTTTGAAAAAATTTTTAAAATCACTGTATGCTTTATTTACATCCGATTCATTTTTTATTTCAAATATGATTGATTCTTCTGCAAAAACAACTTCTTGGTTAGAAACTTCAAATTCTTTGTTTTTAGACAGAGATTTTAAGAATTGCAATTTTTCTTGCACAGGTATTTTGACATAGTTTTCCACATAGATTGATTCCATTGTTTACCCTTTATTTAAGTTAGATTTAATTTTGAGATTTTTATCTTATACCAAAAGGATATTTGTTTTACTTAATGATTTTCTCTAGATTAAAAAGTTTAAGTTTAAGTTTAGATTTAGGAATGAAAATTGGATTATTTGTTTCAAAATTGGTGATTTTTAATACATCAAGAGTAAGTATAGCGAATACTAGGGATCTGTGGTTTTTCATGACACTTCAAATATTAATTTTTATTTTTAATCTACATAAATTTATATTATTATTTTTTATTTTTAAATGCATTAATTTGGCTAAAATTTGAATAAACTTAAGTTATTAAATTTTGATTATTAGAAATAAATAATATAAGATATGTTTTAATATACAAAATATATCAAATTTTGGAGCCTGTTATGGATTTGGAAAAAACAAAATTACTTCAATGTCTTCCTCCAAGATTTCACAGATTGATGTGTGGATTAATTGATATTATTTTGGCCATTTTTGTGTTACCTGCATTTATTGGTGGTTTTTTTGAAAATATTTTTGTTAATGATATTTTTCTCATCTATTTTGTACTGATACCAATACTCACTATGGGACAGACCATTGGTCAGTGGATTTTTGGATTTAAGCTTATTAGTATTAGCAAAAAGAGATTGACCCCATTTAGATTGGTCGCACGTCAAGTATTTTGTATTTATTTAAGTCCCATTTTCTTTTTAGGGCTGATATTTGGAAAATTTCCACTTACTACTGACCTTGACCAACTTCCTCAAGACAGGCTTATGCAGACTGTTGTGGTGAAAAAAACTCATATTAGTGAGTTTTCGGAGTCTTTTAAAGGGGTGAAAAAAAGTAAATATACGAAGGTGGGAATAATATTGGCTTTTTGTATTATCTTTACTACTGTTTCTTTTCATTTTTAAGTATGCTAATTGTAGATTGTCTTTGGCGATTATTTGTAGGTTTGACAACATTAATATTTCTTTAGTAAATGCTAACACAATGACTTGTTTTCTTTTTTAGCCGTAAAAAATGAAACAAAAAACTCTTCCAGCTCAGTTCTTGAAGGTCTTCGACTACCTAAGTTTTTATTATCAGAAAGCTTGATTTTATAACTCACTAAAACATGCTCCCAGCATGTTTATTTACGTTCAAACAGAAAAAATCGGGTTTCGCTTTAAGAGAAGAAAAACAAAGCTTCAAGAAAGGCTGGAATTTAAGAGCATGGATGGTTCAAAATCGATTACTTTCCCTTTTATTATTTAGTGTAGTTAGTGGATTTAATAGAGAATGTTGGACAACAAACAACATCAGCAGAAGCTGAGTGATTAGTGTTTTCTTTTCGAAACCAGCCCGAAACTGTTTGAGCGTAAAGAAA
>Ga0209707_1002017_pt1 | contig 10932 bp, 12 predicted proteins | sample EN4Hudsemesocosm_FD_184630 | JGI IMG/M metagenome (GOLD analysis project Ga0209707, IMG submission 184630) | Methane-oxidizing microbial communities from mesocosms in the Hudson Canyon - EN4B Hudson Canyon (SPAdes) (version 2) | ecosystem: Environmental > Aquatic > Marine > Cold seeps | place... | reverse complement strand
TAGCTATAAAGTATCATCTTTTTTGAAATCTCGGCGTTGAAGTTTGAATTTTAGTCGTCATGTACTAATTGTACGCTCCTCGTGAAATTTAAACTTCGCCTTGATATTTTAAAAAATCTAATACTTTCTAGAATGTATCTGAAAATTCAATTTCTCCAGTTAACTCATTAATTGTTTGATGTGATATTTTTATGTGATTTAATTCTTTATTACTGTTTATAATGGAGATTATTTGTTCTTTTTCTTCATGTTCCATTTTAGAGCCTAAAAATATTTCTTTGATGAATGTAAAGGGTATTTTTTCTAAATAGATATTATCTGCCTTTTTTGATGCTGAATTTAATTTAGAAATTAGCCTATATTCCTTTTCATAATCCCATTGAGATTCTTTATGAAATAAAAATGATTTTATTAATTCATCACTAATTATAATTGGTGTTTTATCATTTTCCTTAATAATCTTCCCATTGAACCTAGTTTGTCCATAATTTAGACTAACTTCTAATCCTATTTTTTCTAAATCATAAAAAACTTCAGAAGAAATATATTGAGGGAGATCTATTAATTCTTCTGAAAACCCAACTACAATTCCTTTATAATTTTCACAATAACTTGACCACATAACACTATTTTTATTGTCAGTAGTTAATGAAAATACACCCACTTCTAGATTCACTTTTTTTTCAAATGCACCATAAGTTTTAGTTAGTTGAGCAAGATCATATTCTTCAATGGAATTGTATCCATGTCTTTTAACTAAATTAGGAGATGTGTCGATAATCCTATTTAGAAGTGGTTTTAAACAATTTAATATCAAGTCTTCATCGGATAGTCCAATATTTGCTTGCATAGGATTTGTATGTTGTAATTGATATCTTGCTAATATAATATCTTTTGGTGAATATTCATTAATATAAAATTTGGGTTTTGCTTCTTTAGGATCATTTAGTTCTTTTGGTTGAGTGAATCTAAAAAGACCATTTTGTAAAAAAGATATTCTTGCCTTTTCTGTTTTATCATCTATTCCTAAATATTTGTATATCATTAAAATCCTTATTGTTATTAATGTTAACTATTATATATAACTTTACATTAATAAATTTTCATTACAATTCTACTTATGAAAAAAGCCACAAAAAAAGATATTGAAATAATAAAAGAAGCCTTTGTTGAAAAATACTCTGATGCTGTAACGGAACTAACATATACAAATGATTTTGAATTGTTGATTGCTATTATACTTTCTGCTCAATGCACTGATAAACGGGTGAATATTATTACGCCTGCTTTGTTTGAAAAGTATCCTACTGCTTTTGATTTGGCTGAGGCCTCATTGGAGGATGTAAAAGAGTTGCTTAAGTCCTGTTCTTTTTTTAATAACAAATCTAAAAACATTATCAAGATGGCTAATAGTGTGATTGAACTGCATGGAGGTGATATTCCTCATGATACCAAGAAGTTGATGGGTCTTGCTGGTGTGGGTAACAAGACTGCTAATGTATTTATGATTGAGGCTGAGGGTGCAAACCTGATGGCTGTTGATACTCATGTATTTAGAGTCTCACACAGATTAGGTCTCAGTGATGGCAAAACTGTTGAGCAAACTGAAGAGCATTTGGTTAAGAAGCTTAAAGGTGATTTACATATTTTTCATCAAGCCATGGTATTGTTTGGAAGATATACATGCAAGGCAGTTAAACCTGATTGTGATAATTGTCTGTTCCCTCATGTCTGTAAAACAACCAAGAGCTTTAAACCACAGTAGAAGGTGATTTTATAATCACCTGTTAACTTGTAGTTTTTTTAACTTATTTCCTAATTTGATAACTCATCTTCAAGATGACTGATTACATCATTTCTATCAGCAATAATTTTTTCTAATCTTGCTTTATCTTTTTGTAAATCATTTATTTTCTCTTGTGCTGAATTCAATTTGTTTGTGTTATCATCAATTACATCTGTATACTGTCTGGAATCAGTTATTAATTTTTTATTGACTTTGTTTAAACTTTCAATTGTTTTCCCAGCCAGTGATATTTTGCTCTTCCATTTTTTAATTTCTTTATCTTTTTCATCGGTGGTGTCATTGAGTTTTTTTTCTGCAAGGGCTCTTTTTTTAGCCTGTTTAACTGAATTTTCCCGCTCTAGGTTTAAAGAAAACTCCATGTTATTAAATTCTTTTGCCACTTTAATCTTGGCTTTTTCAATTGAATCTTCATATATCTTAGAGTAATTGAGTTTCGTCTCTTTTAAAACATCTTTGGCTTTTTTATTGGTTGTTATATGACTGGTCACATCTTTTCTAAAGCTCATATATTCTATAACATTTCCCTCTTTATCTTTGATGGGGAAAATATCTGCTTCTACAAAATAAGACGTTCCATCTTTTGCTTTGTTTTGAATATTCCCATTCCAATTTTTACCTGAACTGATTGTGTTCCACATATCTTCAAATGCTTTTTTAGGCATACGTGGATGTCTGACAATATGTTGTGGATTTCCTATAAGTTCTGATTTTTCATATTTTGAAATTTCACAGAAGTTATCATTGACATAGGTTATATTACCTTCTAAATCTGATTTTGAAATAATCAATTGGCTGTCTGCATAAATTTTATATATTCCTAATTCTTGATTTAACTTATGGATGTGCTTTTTATCAAAAATTGGTTTTAATACTTTTATTAATATACCTAAATGAGTATTGTGTTGAAAGTCTTTTATTAAATAATCTGTGGCGCCTAGTTTTAAACATTTTAATATAATGTCATCATCAGGTTTGTTTATTGTAAATATTATTTTGTGGTGATTATATCCATATGCCTTTCTTAAATGGCTCACCATTTTAGTCCCACTCATTTCAGGCATTTGTGCTTCAACTACAATTAAATCAATATTATTATTTAATTTTTTAAAATCATGAAGCGCATCTTTGGCATTATCATAATAATGAACTTTTTTGAATATGGAATTATAAAGACGTAATACATTGTTTGCAGTGTCAGTATTATCTTCTATATAAAGCACGCTGAATTGTTTTAGCTTCTCAATTGTTTTTTTCACTAATGCATGCCCTTGAAGATTTGTTATTATAAGAGCATGATTATATAGAAATTTCCCTTTTGTATTTCTTAATTTTTTATTAAAATAATTAACTAAAATTATAAATAAATTTATAAATAAGGTATAAGGTTATTATTTCTTCTGTAACTTCTTCTTATAAGCATCTTTGGATAAATATTTACCCGTTGCTGTAGTTTTAGGTAAGAATTCATCCTCTTCAGGTTTTTGATTTATTTTTTGTTTGTATTTAGATTTAGATAGGTATTTGTTTGCATTAACTTGTTGTGTTGCTTGTGTTTCAATTTTATCTAATGAAGATTTTACTGGTTTAATCTTATTCATTTTACTTACAGATATATCTTGAATTAATCCTGCTTTTAAATTATTCAAAACCGTCATGACTGTATCTAAATTTTTATCATCAACATCAAGTGTTATTTTGCTCATTATTTTCCTTTATTTTGTGAAGTATATCATAACTCAGTCAAACATAAGATTTAGTTTTGGTATAATTATTAACACGTTTAGAACTAAGCTTGGAGTCTGTTATGGCTGATTGGTTTGATGATAATTATGATGTTGTTATAATTGGTGGGGGTGCAGTTGGAAGTGGTATAGCTCTTGATGCATCACTTCGTGGTTATAAAACACTGCTGCTTGAAAAAAATGATTTTGCAAGTGGTACGAGCTGCAAAAGTACAAAACTCATTCATGGTGGTGTGCGGTATTTAGAAAAAGCAGTTACCAAAATGGATTCTTCCCAATATCATTTGGTCAAAGAAGCTTTAGAAGAGAGAAGTTATTTTATCAATAATGCGCCTCATTTATCTAAACCCATTACGCTTTTAACTCCTATTTATAAATGGTTTGAAATTCCTTATATTTACTGTGGACTTTACTTGTATGACTTTATTTCTGGAAATAAATCTATTGGTGAATCCAGCTTTGTGTTTAAAGATACAATACTTTCTTCTCATCCTTTTATTAAAGATAATAATCTGTACGGTGGCGTTAAATATTATGATGGAAGTTTTAATGATGCTCGAATGGTCATTGCCTTATTACAAACAGCACAAAGTTTAGGATGTGTTGTGAAAAACTATCATGAAGTTAAAAGTTTTTCATATGAAAACAGTAAATTATCTGGAATCAATATTGTTGATATCAATACCTTGAAAAATCATAAAATTAATGGTTCTTGCATCATCAATGCGACAGGAACTTATGTAGATAATATAAGACGGTTAGATGATAACAGTGCATCTGAAATATTGAATAAAAGTTCAGGTATTCACTTAGTTGTGGATAAAAAATTTCTCAATATTCAAGAAGGTATTTTAATCCCAAAAACAAGTGATAATAGAGTTATATTTATCCTTCCATGGCAAGATTCTTGTCTGATTGGAACCACTGATAATCCTGAAGAATCAACTACCAATAATGCGGTGACCAATGAAGAAATATCTTATCTTTTAGAAGAGACAAACAATTACTTTGATACAAAAATACAAACATCAGATATCTTATCTTCATGGAAAGGTTACAGACCACTCATCAAAGATAACAGTGATTGTACTTCTAATATAGTACGTGAACATCATATTTATAAATCAGACTCAAACCTCATTACCATTGCAGGGGGAAAGTGGACAACGTATAGAAAAATGTCTCAAGATGTTTTGGACTTTATTGTAAATGATGGCTTGTTATCCTTTAAAAAAAAGTCTGAAACCAAGGATTATAAAGTCATTGGCAGTCAAAACAAAATAGAGCAAACTTCAAATGAGTTTTCATATGAAAAATATAAAATGTTAATCAATTTATATGGAGATCAAACTTTAGAAGTTTTAAAAATTGCAAAAGAAGAAGATGCCAATACAGAAATCAATAGAAAATTTCTATACATTAAAGCTCAAATAATTTATAGTATTAGAAATGAGTTTGTAGTATATCCCTTAGACTTTTTAGCCAGACGTACTCCAATGTTACTCCTTGATAAAACTGAAGCATTAAAATCATTAGAGTATGTGACACAAGTTATGGCTCAGCTTTTGTGTTGGGATGAAAAAAAATATGAAGCAGTATTACATGAATCACAGAAAATTATAGAAACAAATAGGTTTTAAGATGAGTTTTTTTGATAACTTTAAAAAGAAAAATTTAATAGCAGCACACAGAGGATACAGTCAAAAGTATCCAGAAAATACCTTGATTGCACTTAGGAGTGCAGTGGATAAAGCCGATTTAATTGAGTTTGATGTGCAGTTTAGTAAAGATAATATCCCTATAATATTTCATGATGAAAACTTATCAAGAACTTCAGATGTTGAACAATTTGAAGAATTTTTACATAGGAAACCGTATAACATTTGTGATTTTAATTACAGTGAGTTATTAAAACTGGATATTGGAAGTTGGTTTGATTCAAAAGAAACTTTTGATACTCAACGAATTTTATCCTTAGAAGAGGTCTTAAAATGTTCATTGAAAAATGAAACGTATTTAAACATAGAAATCAAAGATGTCTCAAATACTAAAAACAGTTCTTTGGTTGTGGATGAAGTTTTGTTTTATCTTAAAAAATACGATTGTGAAAAGAGGGTATTAATATCTTCATTTAATCATGAATACTTGCGGGAAATAAAAAAGCTCAATAGTTCTATTGCAACTGCTGCATTGGCTTATAAATTCCATCCAGACAACTTGATTGAATATCTTAAAGATTTAAAGGTTTGTGCTTATCATATTGATAATGAAACTGTTACGAAAAGTTTAGTAGAAGAGTTAAATAAACATAATATATGTGTGAATGTTTACACTGCAAATTTGAAAAAAAGACAAAGTGAATTGTTTAATTGGGGTGTTAAAATTGTCTTTACAGATCGATTGAAGAAGTAAGAATTGATTTTAATCAAAATCCATTCTTACTTGTGTCTGTCCCGTTGTCCCAAAAGCTTCATCAATTTTTTGAGCGATTTCTTGGAAATTAACCCCTTGAACTGTCTTTAATGTTTTGATAATTTCTTTTTTACCTTGAATTAATTCTCTTGATTTAATTCCATGAGAGATGGATAAGCTGGCTTCTATAAAAGCAGATAATTTATCACACTGTTTAAGAGCAATTCCATCAATGACATCATATTTATTGTCATTATAAGAACTTAAATCATCGACAACTTTTATTTGGTCATCTTCAATGATTTTATTTAAGAATTCATCTTTTTTACCATCATATAAACCAAGCAGATATTTGAACTCTTTATGAATTTTTTCTGGTACAAAAGGTAAAATATCATCTTCGATTTTTATAATTTCATATTCACTTATGATATCAGCTAAATCATCTACAGAGTATTTTACAGGTGAGATTATATCTCTTGTTAACGCTTCTGGTAAATCATGAAAGAGTGATGTGAAAAAGTTATTTTGAAGTCTTTTATCACATGCTTTTATTTCAAGAGAATAAAAATATCCAAAGAGTGCAACGGTTAACATATGTCCTAGAACTGATGTTTCTGGAACTCTTGGCGTCTGTGCCCATCTTTTTTGAAATCTTAATCTTCCACTTAAATCTACAACTCTGGCAAGTTTTTTATTAAGAGCAAGTTTTCGAACACCAATGAGTTCATAATAATCTTCAATTTCATCTTCAACCGATTTTTTTACACTTTCAATATCTGATAGAAATTGAGATGTTTGATAGACAATTGAAAATTCCCATTTGGTTGCTAAATATGAAGCAGCTTTTAAAATAAACCGCTCTTTTTTATACATATTTTCATCATTTAAATAGGTTTCAAATTTTTTAAGAAAATTACCATCATCAACGGTATCAATTGATGATTTTAGTTTATTAATAACCCAGGCATTTATTTCAGGTGCTTTTTTTTGTAAAGCATTTCTAAAAACATCTGGTCGAATGTCAGTTACAACCACACGTCTTAAAAATTCAAAAATCCCAGCTTCTATTAAGTGAGTATAATTAACATCGTCTTCAAGTTTTGCAATAAAAAAAGCAATAATAAATTTGTGAGCTTGTTTATCAAGTTCTACTAATTCAACCATTCTTGGATAATCATTCCATCTTTGAATGGATGCTGATGTAAATATATATTCAATTATTTTGGGATTTAGCATTTTTATTAACCTTTATTTAACTCTACAGCTTCCAAGTTTGTTTATCTTTTCAACTCGTCCTGCATGACGACCACCAGCAAAGCTGGCATTATTCCAGGCATTTACAATGGCTTCAACCATTCCAAATCCACTCACTCTCTCTCCCATACAAATTACATTTGCATCGTTATGCTCACGTGCCATTTGTGCAGAATATTCATTGTGACAAAGTGCAGCTCTAATACCATCAAATTTGTTTGCAGCCATACTCATACCAATACCACTTCCACAAATTAAGATACCTTTACTTCCTTCATTTTCTAGCACTGCTTCACATACTTTTGCTGCAAAATCTGGATAGTCAACTCTGTCTTTTGTAGTAGGTCCCATATCTACTACTTCATGTCCTAATTGTTCAAATAACTCTTTCACGTATGCTTTTATATCAATACCTGCGTGGTCTGCACCAATAAAATATTTCATTAGTAGATTCCTTTCTCATGTTTAATTTTTTGATTTCTATCCACATCTTCTTCTAAACTTTTTGTGGTTCTAAAAACTCTGTCCCATCTGATTTCTTTATTTTCATCCCATGAAAAATAGATAAACCAAGGTGTTCCTACAATGTGTTTGTATTGAACTGTTCCCCAAAACCGACTGTCATTTGAGTGGTCTCTGTTGTCACCCATCATGAAATATTCACCTTCAGGGATTTGAATTGGCATCATGTTAAACAGTTGCATTGGGGCTAACCCATTTGCAACTACACTTGGATCTTGATGAATTCCAGGATGATCTTTTTTATAAGGATCTACCACCCATAATCTTCCAGCTGCTTCAACGATTTGCTCTTTATCGTAATTTTTTTTGATATATTCATTGCCACCTTTTGGGTGTAATAAAAGATGTTTGTCTTGAAGTGCGATAATATCCCCACCAGTGGCTACTAATCTTTTAACATAATGAATGGCTTCATTTTTAGGGTATCTAAATACAACGATATCTCCACGTTGTGGTTTAGGACCTTCAATTAAATGCCCATTATCATTAAAATCAGGAAGTACTTTTAACTCAATCCAAGGAATAGTTGGAGTGGGAATACCATATGCAAATTTTTTAACAAATAACATGTCTCCAATAAGAAGTGAATTTTTCATACTTCCACTTGGAATAACAAATGCTTGAGCAACAAAAAATATAATAGAAAGAACAATAACAATCGTTCCTGTCCAAGAACTTGACCAGTGATAAACTTTTTTTAACATTTATATCCCTAGTCTACGATTGTTTTCTATTAGATGCTGCTTTTACTGTATTTTTTAAAAGCATAGCAATTGTCATTGGTCCAACTCCACCTGGAACTGGAGTGATGTATGAACATTTGTCTTTTACATTATGGAAATCTACATCACCCACTAATTTTCCTGTATCTAATCTGTTAATACCAATATCAATAATAATAGCATCTTCTTTAACCATATCAGCAGTGATAAGATTAACTACACCTGTACCCACACAAATAATATCAGCCATAAGAGTATGTGCTTTTAAATCTTTTGTTTTACTGTTACAAACTGATACCGTTGCTTTTGCATTGATTAAAAGTGATGCCATTGGTTTACCTACAATATCAGATGCTCCAATCACACAAACATTTTTTCCTACAACGTCAATATTATATTCCTCAAACAGTCTCATTACACCAAATGGAGTAGCTGGTAAAAATGCATCTAAATTTGATACCATTCTTCCTACGTTGTAAGGGTGGAATCCATCAACATCTTTTGCTGGATTAATGGCATCTAGAATTAGTGTTGTATCAATATGTTTTGGAAGTGGTAATTGAACTAAAATACCATCCAAATTTGGGTTTTCATTCATTCTGTCAATAATGTCTAATATTTCATCTTGAGGTATTGTATCCGGCATTTCATGTACTACTGAATAGATTCCAGCGTTTTTACAAGATTTTGCTTTACTTCCAACATATGTCGCGCTCGCTGGATCATTCCCTACTAATATTACAGCTAAACCTGGAGTGATATTTCTTTGTTTTTGAAGTTTTTCAACTTCAATTTTAACTTCTTCTTTGATTTTATTTGATAATGCTTTACCATCAAGTATTGTCATTGTGAATTAACCTTGTGTTATATTTTATATTAATTTTAGGTAGTTATAATACCATAAAGAAAATGAAAATTTTATAACGGAGCTTTGTGTTTGAAAAATAGGTTATTTTGCTTGTGTGTGTTTTTTATTTGTAATTTTGCAAATGCCCAAATAATTGATAACTCTTTTATTACAAAAAAAGAGTATGGTGCCATGCTTTACAAAAATCCAAGAGGAATTGGATGCAATAAATGCCATGGTTCACAAGGACAAGGAATGGTTATTGCTAAATACAAACATAAAGATAAAAAAAGCAATAAACTTATTGAAAAAAGTTTAATAGCTCCTGCAATTAATACAGTAAGTTTTGAAGTTTTTAAAGAAATTTTAGTGAGAAAAAAAAATAAATCTTTGAGTATGCCAACATACTTTTTGACCATTGATGAGTTAACTTCTATCCATTTTTATATTACAAATATCGAAAAGTAAAGAGAACCAAACCGTTAAATTATAAAAGCTTATATCCTTCTTGAGGTACATTGATGATGATATCTTTAGGCAGTTTTTTTCTGATTTCTTTGATAAATGTCTTTAATGCAGTGATACTCATATGTTTTTCTTCCCATATTTGAGCTTCTATTTGTTCATATGAAGTAACACAGCACTTTTTGTTTTTATACAGCAGTTGTAAAAAAGTGCACTCTCTTTTTCTAAGTGTTATGGTTATGTCTTTGCAGTTTAATTCTCTTTTGGCTACATCCAAATAAATATCTTCCCCTAAATCTAAAACAGGAGTAATTTTATCTCCTAGAATTGTTAATAGACCTTCTAATAGTTTATCAGCATTTAAAGGTTTTAATATGTAATGATTGACTTGAAGATTAATAAGATTAATCAAATACTCTTCATTACTGTAAGCTGTGAGCATGATAACTTTAGCATCATTGTTTTTTTCACGTACACGTTTTATAAAAGAGATTCCATCTCCATCTGCCATTTGAATATCACTTATTATGATGTCGGGTTTGTGTTTCTGGTATAAATCATAACCACTGTTTCCACTGTTGGCTTCATATATTTCATCAAAATAATACTTTAATGTATTAACCAATCTTTTTCGAATACCCTCTTCATCTTCAACACAAAGAATTGAAAATTTTTTTAGTTGTCCCAGAAGTGCTTCATCCATTTAAAATCCTTATAATATTATTGTAAAAACAGCACCGTTTTTACTATTTTTCACGTTTAATTTACCGCTCATATTTTTTTCTATAATCATTTTTGACATGTACAATCCAAGTCCTGTTCCTTTTGAACTGCTTTTGGTTGTGAAGTAAGGTTCAAAGATGACGTCAATATTTTTTTCTTTTATTCCCCCTGCATTATCTTCTATGATAATAATCACATTGTTATGTTTGACTTTTATTGTGATATTAATTTGAGCATGAAGTGTTTGTCTGTCTATAAAAGTATCTTTACAATTTAAAAATATATTTAAAATAACTTGAGAAAATTCTCTTGGATAACCATTTACTATTAAATCATCTTTGAAGTCTTTGTTGATTTTAATATTTAAATCTTTTAGACTGGCTTCTACAATTGAGAGTGATTTTTCACAAGCGTTGTGAATTGAAAACTCTATTT
>Ga0209707_1002015_pt1 | contig 10944 bp, 8 predicted proteins | sample EN4Hudsemesocosm_FD_184630 | JGI IMG/M metagenome (GOLD analysis project Ga0209707, IMG submission 184630) | Methane-oxidizing microbial communities from mesocosms in the Hudson Canyon - EN4B Hudson Canyon (SPAdes) (version 2) | ecosystem: Environmental > Aquatic > Marine > Cold seeps | place... | reverse complement strand
TAATAGTAGTTGATGATGGAAAGATAATTGCAGATGGACCTAAAGATAAAATTATAAGTTCATTTTCTTATAAAGAACAGTTAAATAAAAAGAGAAATAAAAACAATGAAAAGTGATCTTAAATTTGTAGATACCTTGTATGCACAAGAAAATTCAACCGTAGGTTTTAAAGCGTTATTATTATTCCTTGTCATTATTACATTTATTTGTGGTGCAGTTTACTGGGCATATGTTTCTGAAATCGATGAGCTGGCTCGGGGTGAGGGTAAGGTTATTCCTTCAGAAAAAATACAAACTATACAAAGTTTAGATGGTGGAATCGTTTCAAATATTTTGGTGAAAGAGGGTTCAATTGTAAAAAAAGGTGAAGCCTTAATGAAAATAGATACTACACGTTTTGAAGCATCGCTGGAAGAAAACAGACAAACATATTATCATTTATTGGTAACCAAAATACGACTAGAAGCTGAATCATTAGTCAATCTAAATAAACCCATTCCTAAATTTAATATTACAAAAAAAGTAAGAGATAAAGTTGGTATATTTATTAAAGCTGATTATAAACTTTTTCTGTCAAGAATTGATGAACTAAAAAGTACAACTAATATTTTCAAAATTCAATTACGACAAAAAGAACAGGAGTTGATTGAGTTAAAAAGTAAAAAAGAGCAATTGGAAAAAAGTATAGTATTTGTTAAGGATGAAAAAAAGACTATTGAAAAGTTAGTTAAGAGAAAAGCTCAGTCAAAAGTTGAACTTATACGTATTAACAAAGAACTTAATCAAATAGAAGGTGAAATAACAAGCACACAACTGTCTATTCCAAGAGCAAAATTTGCAATAATGGAAGCTCAAAATAGAATAACAGAAAAATCTAAAATCTTTAGAGCAGAAGCTTCCAACGAATTACAAAAAATAAATACTGAGGTTAAAAAATACAAATCAAAGCTGGTGTCTGAAAAAGATAAAGTGGCTAAAACAACCTTATATTCTCCCGTTGATGGAATTATTAAACAAATTAATATGAATACAATTGGGGGAGTAGTGCGTTCTGGAATGGATTTAATAGAAATAGTACCTCAAAGCGAAATACTTCTAGTGGAAGCTAAAATATCTCCAAAAGACATCGCTTTTATCAATCCCAAACAAAAAGGTATTGTAAAAATAACAGCTTATGACTTCTCTATTTACGGAGGACTTGACGGGAAGATTATCGAAATATCAGCAGATAGTATTATTGATAAAGAGAGTAAGGACCAAGCAAGTTATTATAAGGTGGTTGTTCAAACGGATAAAAACTATCTTGAAAAAGATGGAGAACAACTGCCAATTATTCCAGGTATGGTTGCAAGTGTAGATATTGTTACGGGTAAAAAAACTATCTTAGATTTTCTCCTTAAACCAATTTTGAAAACCAAACAAAATTCATTTCATGAACGCTAAGGGGCAATTGATATGTTAAATATTGACCAAGAGTTGTTGTCAAACTTAAGTATAAAAAAAGTTGAAGTATTAAACAGTGATATTTTTGAAATTAAAAATATTATAGATAAATATCAAATGAAAAATGTCAGTGATTTACCTGTTCATACTGCTGAAATTGATAATGAAATTTTAACAGAATATATTATTGAATTATATGTGAAAAATGAAGATATACCCGCTGATTTATCTTACTTAATACAAAACAATATTGAATATAGGCTGTTTTTATTAACATTTATTAAAAAAAGTATGAGAAGTATTGTTGATGATGAAGCAACAATTGTATATAAAGAAATTTTCAAAATTATAAACTTGTTGTCAATGGGTGAAAATCATGAGATATTTTCACACTACAATTATTACTCTACTTCAAATATAACAAAACTATTTAGAACTTATGAAAACAGATTACGAGCTTCACATCAGGAAAATGACTCCGATGAGTTTGAAATAACTTTTCAAAGTTATATTACGCTTCTTGAAGTTTTTAATGAGTTATGTATCATAAATTCTTTGGATGTACAAAGAAGAAAAACCGTACCTGTCATTACAGAATGTATGGTAGAAACCATATCAAATACGAAACTAAAAATCATTGTTCCTAAAGATAAAATAAAAATACTCAATACGATTCTTGGAAAACTTCTTTTGTATTTCTCTTTTGTTCCTTATGTAAATGTTGAAAATAAGGGTGTGACATATATCATAGAAGAATATATATTTATGCTCAAGAAAATCACAGATGGATACACGTTACTAAGTTCTAATAAAAGTGATTTCGACCAAGATGATCAATATTATGTAACATTTTTGGATAAGATAACGACTTTGATTCTTACTTTAATGTTAAAACTAAAAAGTAAAACAATGAGTGATGACTTGGATAACAACGAGTCACTTATTAATTTAATTCATCTTTATAATAAGTACTCCCTAAATAAGTACAATGTTGAAAATCTTTCATATAATGAATTTAAAATTCATCTTCTGGATAATTACTTGTATATCTATAATAACTCAGGTACTAAAACAATAGAAGGCTCATATAAAAAGATAATAGATGAATTTGTACATCATAATATACTTAGTAGTTCTACTTTGATGTTAATACATAATATAGTCTTATTTGATGATACTTTAACACAGAATGAATTTGAATACTTATTAAAAACATTACTTTCTATGCCCCAATTACATAATGATTATTACGAATTTTTTAAATTAAAAATTATTGATAGAATAATACACCTGTATAAAGACCTAGGATTTGGAGTAGATGGAAATGTATATATTAAAGAAATAGTTAAATACATTGAGCAAAATAAAGTGGCCTCACATCTTATTGGTATGTATTCAAAAATATATCTCAGTTTGGCTCTTTATTATTCAAGTTCAGTAGAGATAAAATATCTGAAATTATCTAAAGAGTATTATTCTTTATTTCTAAGTATTGATAACTATACCTTGTTAAACAGCGAATATAAGAACATTGACAATGAAATACTGAAAAATTACGGTGAATATCTTTTTCGAGATATAAAGAATATCAGTGTTTCAGATAACAAAGACTTAGTTTTAATGGGAAAGCGAGATGTGGGTAGTTTTCTAATTAACAGAGAATTTGAGATTAAAACAGAAATTAATCAAAAAATAACAACGCTAATAATCAAAATATTAAACAATAAAGTGAATGACTATAAACAAATCAATATATTATTGGATGATATTTTTAGTAAAAAACTGTTTTATGGCTTGGTTATTGTAAATATAGAGAAAAAGGGCCATATCGCGTATGAATTAGATGATATGGGGTATGATCATTTATTTATAAAGTTAAATGACGAGTATAAATTATCCTTTTATTACTCCAAGGCATATGCAAAAATATTTAATTTATTGTATATAAGCAACAGTGAATATATAAAAAATAATATGTCAAATATAATTGATACTTACATTCAAAGTATTCCTACGTATACAGATGAAACGACCAAACTTCCTAATTTAAATAAACTGAAAAGCGATTTAAAAGCTCATGAGGGTGAGATTACTTTTATTGAGTTGTACCTTGATAGTTTGGTAACGATAAGTATGACCTATCCATATAAAACAAGTAATTACTATTTTTATTTGGTAACACAAGAGCTGAATAAAATCAAAAATGTATATAAACTAACAGGACCCAGACTTGGGATAATAGTTAATAATGATGAAAACTATAAAGATATTGTTAAAAGTTTAAAAGACATGGAAGTTCTTTTTGAAGAGGAAAAACATATTGTAAGTATGACAGTGGCTGTTTCCTTTGGCGAAGCAAATAGTATTATGGATAAGTCTCATTATTGCCTAAGTGCAGCAAAACTAAAAATGGATAATTATCACGAATTTAGATAATTATCCATTTGTATCAAGTTGTTATTTTGTAACCTTGTGCATATATTGATTTGATTAAATTTGTGGAGAGTTTCTTATTGAGTCGAGAGATTAGATTTCGAATTCTCTTATTATTTGATTCAATATCCTCAAACACAAAATCTTCGATTGCTTGACTACTCTTGACGTTATTGTTACTTGATATTAAATAGTCAATTAGTTTGATTTCATTTTTTGTGAGTTTTACTTGAGTATTGTCATAACTTAGTGAACATTCAGATTTATTCCATGTATAATTATTCTGAAGTTTAATAGACATTTTATTGGTGTAGTTATACTCGAGTAATTCATTATATACATCGTGTACTTGTTCTGTATTTAATGGTTTTACTAAGTAATTACAAACACCTATTTTGATTGCCTTTAATAAATCTTCTTTCTCAAAATCAGATGAAATAATAATTATTAAAATATTTTTGTTGTATTTTCTAATTTCTCTCAACATTTCAAATTCAGATTTTTTTGAGATATCTATATCTGCAATGATTAAATCAACCATATTTTCTTTCGTTTTATTGTGATGATTTATATATTTTTGCATATTGTTTTGTTTATTAATAATATGAATCATGTTGGGAAAAAATTGTCTTAATACATTTTTAGTTTCAGATGGGCTTTTATCATTCTCGATAAAGAGTGTGGTAAAATAGGGGCTGTTTTCGTTAATAAAGTTACTGCTCATAAATATTACCTTCTTTCAAAAAAACAATTTGTCACAATGTTGTGATATTGAAACATATTCTAACAAAAGATTATCGTTGAAAAATGACAAGATATATTACTTTTAAGTACATTGAAAAATTATTTATTCATTCATACAATTAAATAATTTGAAATTGTTAGAGTTAAGTATAAATAGGAATAGGGTAGTATTTATATCTCTATATTGAAGCTCTAAGCCAGCTTCTTATTTTGGTTAAGAATTTTTAGATATAATTTCATTAAAAAATATGGATACTTTATGAAAATTGATGAAAAATTTGTTGACCTTATATTAGATGACTTTACACTAAACAAAAAACAGTGTGAAATTCTAGGCTTTAACTTTCCTCCTGAAGAGGGTTGGGATAATTTACTGTTAAATAAAGAATTATCAATAACCCATACGAACTTGCTTATTCTTTTAAAGGGAAAAATTGCCCTTAAAACTCAAGAGCAAATTGTTAAAAACTATAAGACTCTTTCAAGTTTTAGAAACCCAAAATCAGACAACTCTCAAACAAAAGAGACTACAACAGATACAAAAGTTGAACAAAAAAACATGCAAGGTATTAGTATCTATTGCGATGGTGCATGTTCAGGGAATCCAGGAAAAGCGGGGAGTGGTATTGCTGTGTATTCTAAGGGTAACAAACCTGTATTGTATCATGGGGATTATGTAGAAAATGGTACCAATAATATTGCAGAGTTAAATGCACTGTATAAAGCAATGAAACTTTGTGAAGAGTCAAATCCCGCTGAGCAAATAACTATTTTTTCCGATTCTAAGTACAGCATAGATTGCATCACCACTTGGGCATATGGGTGGAAAGCTAAAGGCTGGAAGAAAAAAGGGGGAGAGATTAAAAATCTTGAGCTTATAAAAGCTGCCCATGAGCTGTTTGAGGGTGTCAAAAATAGAATCAGTATCAAACATGTAAAAGGTCATGCAGGTATTGAGGGAAATGAGTTAGCAGATAGAATGGCAGTACATACTATTAAGGCTAAAAGCACAGACTACGAAACGTATAGTTATGAAACTATTAGTGAGGTATTAAGTTTAAAAGCAGACTAGGGTACAAAAACCCTTAATTTACTGTCTTAATATGTATGGTACTTGTATCAAGAAGTAGCTCCAACTCATCCCCATACTTTATGTCTTCAAGAAAAGGGGCAAGTACTTCTAAGGTACTTTTCTCTTGCAAGTGCTGCGTTTTGGTTTCAATATGAGGGTAGTAGATATAAGCGTTGTATTGTTTTGTCTTATAGATTAAAGTACAAGATATTATTGAAAAGCTTTCAGAAGGAAAGTTTTTTTCCCACTTGAGGTTTTCAAACAGGTAGTTTGCTTGGATGATAGTAAATTCATGATGACTTATATCTATATTTAAAGTGGCAAGATATAAATCTTTCATGCAAAAACCTTTTTTTTCAAAAAAAGGTTTTTGCAGGGCGATACTTCCATTTTTGTAGGGTGTAACAGGGGATGTTCCTGAGGCTATTTGATATCCTTTGACCAATACCCCTGCGAGTTTTTTAATCATAACTTAGATGATTCTATCACTTCCACCATCAATGGCTACTTGAGCTCCTGTTGTTTTTGCAAAAGCACTTCCTGCCATAGAACATACCAGTTGTGCTACATTATCTGATTTGATTTCCGTTTTTAGTACATTGTTTGTTTTATATTCTTCCACTGTCATGCCATAGTTTTCAGCGCGTGAAGCCAGAACTTCTGGTGTCCAAATAGCTGTATCAAATACCGCATGAGGATGAAGAGTATTTACTCGTACACCAAACTCACCCAATTCAAGAGCAGCCAGACGTGCAAGCTGTGTTTGACCAGCTTTTGCAACTGAATAAGCAGCAGCTCCCTTTCCCGGAGCTGGAAAGTTTTTAGAGGCTACCATGATAATAGTAGGGTCAATTCCCAGTTTTAAAAATGGTGCAGTATATTTGATGAGTTTTTGATGGGAGGTAAGATTGATTGCCATGCTTTTGTTCCAGTTATCATCACTTAAACTGTCCAGATTTTCACTTGGAGTAAAAATACCTGCATTACTTACTACGATATCTATACCACCAAAGTTTTGAACTGCAAGGTTGATGGCATATTGGATATCTCCACTTGAAGTTAAATCACATCGAATACCTAGCATATCACTTGAAGTAAAAAGTGTTTCAACAGCAGGATTAATATCAAGTACAACTACAGCAGCTCCTTTTGCCTTGAGCATTTTCGCAATTGAGAGACCAATACCACTTGCCCCTCCCGTTACTAATGCAACTTTTCCTGCAAATTCCAAGGAAGAACCTGCTTTTTTAAGTTTGGCTTGTTCCAGTTCCCAATACTCCACATCAAAAATACTTTTTGCATCAAGTGCAGTATATACGCAGAGTTTTTCAGCTCTTAAAATTGCTTCAAAAGTATGGTCATTAATGTCTTTAATGATATTAGCTTCTTTTGCATTTTTACCAAAAGAGAGTGTTCCATTATTTTTTAAAATTGCAAAGTTTGGAGCAGGGTTGAGAAGTGTCTCATCTGTTTTATTTTCTTCAAAATATTCTTTATATGAAGTCACATAGTTATCTAACTCTTCTTTATAGTTTTCATTTAAAATAACAGGAATTCTTTTTGTTCGTATCACATGATCAGGTGTCAGAGGCCCTTGTTGTGAAATATTTTCGATATTTTGTTTTGAAAAGTTTATTGCTCCATTTGAGTCATTTAAAATTGAAATGGTTGCATGCCCTTTTAAAGCAGAAACTTCACTTCTAATTTGTGCTAATTCAAGTGCAGGTATATTTGAGCTCTCTTCTTGGGGTTGTGAACATGCACCATTATTTTTCAAGTATAACTCAGCAATGTCTACTAATTCAATGGTTTTTTCATAAGACTTCTTAGCATCATCATTAAAAGTAAACAGTCCATGATTTAACAAGACCATACCTTCAAGTTCATCCCAGTTTACATCTCTAGTCATATCATATATTAGTTTAGCAAGTACAAAGCCTGGCATAATATAAGGAATGATAAGTACCTTTGGCCCATATAACTCTTTGATTTTATCTTCACCATTTTCTGTATTTGTTATGGTTACAACTGCATCTGTATGTGTATGGTCAACAAATTTAAAAGGAATGATAGCATGTAAAATTGCTTCTACTGAAGGGTTAGGAGCACTTGGATTGGTCATAGCAAGTCTTTGGTACTTAACCATACTGGTATCATCAAGTTCTTTTAACTCACTCATTTTAAGTAGCATATCCATTTTCACAGGAGCAAAACCTTCAGCTTCAATGGTTGCAAGATCCCACCCACTTCCTTTGACGTATAAAACATCTTCCACTTCTCCAAATAGATTGGTTTGAGTAGATTTCACAGAAGTATTTCCGCCTCCATGAAGTACCAGAGAGCTATCTTGTCCCAATAATCTTGAAGTATATACTCTTAAATCTAAATCCGTTTGAAATTTTTTAGCTTCGTTATCGTCCCATAAACTTTTCAATATATGTCCTTGAAATTTTTCTTTATATTATCCAATTTTACTTCGCAAAGTGCTTTAAAATAACTGACATAGCAAGTAAGTTTTTAAAATAAAGTAGATTTATATCTGTTTGTAAATATAATGAAGTAGAAATTAAAGGTAAAATATGAGATTAATAAATTATGTTGTTATTGTTATTATTTTAACGTTTATATTTTCCAGTGCATTTTTCTATCTTTTATTGGAGAAAAGGGATGTTGAAAAACTTATCTCAAAACACACAAACAGTAAGATTACTTTTGATAACTTTGGTTTGTCTGTTTATCCCATGCTCTCACTTAAACTTTCAAATGTAAAATATGATGATAAGGAAAACGCAAAGGTCAATGCCAAACAATTATACATAGGATTTGACATCTCAAGTTTTCTTGAGCGTGAAAACATTAAAATAGACTCTTTACTTTTGAATGAAGCAAAAATTACTATTTATCCAAGTGAAAAAAATACGAACAAAAAATCAAGTTTGATGGACATCCAGAATTTGAGATTAAAAAATTCAAATATACACTATGTAAACTATCGTTTTAATGCTTTAGATTTAGATGCTAGTATCAATAATTCTATTATCAAACTTAACAATCTCTATATGAAAAACTGGAATGACATTAAAGATATTACTGTATTTGGTGCGGTGAATTTGTCTAAAAAAGTAGCTCTTTATAATCTTGTTCTTCAAACAGAAAGATCAAATCCCAAAGCCTTACTCAAGGAGTTTAAAGTGAAATTACCTGAGTTAAAGACTATCTCTTTGGATGCAAAAATAACAGGTACCATCAATAATCTTCATGTTAAAAATACAAGTGTTATCATTAATGGTGATGAATTAATCTTAAATGCAAGTATGAAAAATCTTGACTTAAATACCATTAAAAGTGATGTCAAAATAAATAAACTTGATTTAAATAAATACATTAAAGAAGGAAAAACATCTTCAAAAAAGGTGAATTACGAAAGTTATTTTGAGAATCTTAGAAAAATAACGCATACTGGAATTCTCAAAATAAAACATCTTAAGTATCAAAACTATGATATTAAAGACCTCTTAATAAATCTGAATATGTCAAAAGGAATGATACACTTAGATTCAAGCAGTTTTAAAATTTACGATGGAATAGTTAGTGGTTCTTATGCCCTTGATATAAGAAAAAAAGTACCAAAAATGAGTATAAATCAACACATCAAGAATATCAGCTTAGCAAAACTAATCAACAACAAACAAAATATCCTCAAAGGTAATATAAACCTAAGAACTAAGTTCAAGTTTCAAAGTTTTAACAAAAAACAAATATTGAATTCCCTAAAGGGTGAGAAAAAGATGTGGGGTAAAGATATCATTCTTGAGCAATACAATGTTGATGAAATACTCTCCAAATTTGAAGAGACAAAAAAAGTCAATCTTTTAGATATTGGAGCGATATTTTTAGCAGGACCTTTTGCTGGACTCTTCACTCAAGGTACCAAGTTTGCTCTGCTTCAAAGTGAAGTTGATAAAAAAGGAACAACAAAAATAAAAGAGTTTTTGTCTGTTTGGAGCGTGAATAATAAAACAGCAAAGGCCAAAGATGTTGCAGTTAAAACATCTAAAAACATTATAGCCTTAAAAGGTTCTATCAACTTAGAGAGTAAAAAATTTGACGATATTATAATTGCAGTATTGGATAAAAACAGATGTGCCAAGTTTTCCCAAACACTAGAAGGTGATTTAAGTAAAAACAAAATAGGTATTAAAGAGAGTGCTGCTGAAGCGTTTTTGTCTCCAATCTCCGGAATCTTTGAGAGTGCAGGAAAGTTAATCGCTGGCTGTGACGCTTTTTATACGGGTAAGTTAAAGTAAATATTCTTTCTTTTTTTTAACTTAATAATTTAATTAGTCTGTTCTTTTCATTAATAGCAAGTATTTATTGGAATAAACTTGTAAAATAAAATGACAAAGGAGTTACAAATGAAAAAATTACTGTTAAGTCTAATTCTTGGCTTGAGTATGAGTGTGTCTTTATACTCTAGTGACACTATAACCATATCAACGGGGGACTGGGCTCCTTATACTTCACCTACAGACCCTAATGGCAAAGTTGCAGAAACCATTGTAACTGAGGCTTTTAAACTAGAAGGTATAGATGTGAAGTACAGTTATGATGGATGGAAAAAAACCTTTGCAATGGCACAAGATGCTAAATCTGATGGAACTATTCCGTGGTTTAGATCTCCAGATAGAGAAGTAAATTTTTTATATTCAAAAAAAGCGATTATACGTACAAAAACGGTCTTTTTTCATTTGAAAAGTAAAGATGTCAAATGGAAGACTTATGATGATTTGAAGAAATATAAAATTGGTGGAACAGTGGGTTTTAAAACGGCCAAATTCTTGGATGAAAAAGGTATAAAAGTAGAACTTGTTGACACTGAATTGGAAAACTTTCAAAAATTACTTGCTGGTTCTATTGATATTACCTCTGCCAGTTATTTAGTAGGACACAGTATCATTAAAAAGAATTTTCCAGCAGATAAAGCAGCGATGTTTACTTCCCATGCTAAAAAAATATTTCCAGCAACGGGGGCTTATTATTTGGTTTCAAAAAAACACCCTCGAGCGCAAGAGTTAGTAACTAAGTTTGACAGCGGAATGCAAAAACTGGTCAAGTCGGGACGTTTTGTTCAAATCATAAAAGAGTCAATGAAAAAATAGCGTTGATTAATACAGGTCTGTGATTAATATGAAAATCATTCGAATGTTTTTGTATCTTTTATTTTTTAGTATTAACTTATTAGCAAATGAAAC
>Ga0209707_1002013_pt1 | contig 10952 bp, 10 predicted proteins | sample EN4Hudsemesocosm_FD_184630 | JGI IMG/M metagenome (GOLD analysis project Ga0209707, IMG submission 184630) | Methane-oxidizing microbial communities from mesocosms in the Hudson Canyon - EN4B Hudson Canyon (SPAdes) (version 2) | ecosystem: Environmental > Aquatic > Marine > Cold seeps | place... | reverse complement strand
CCTTGTATTAGCTATTGACAGATATCAATACTGAAGTGAGTAGCAAAAATATAACAAAATAGGTACAAATAGTTTGTGTCTTATGTACTAATTTCTGGCATTTTATCCTTAAAACCAAGATAAGCGATAAGTAAGGCAGTAGCCGATGCAATAGCCGCTAAATTAAACGCCATCGCGCTACCATAATCAGTAACAATAATGCCACTTAGCAATGCGCCCAAAGCCCCTCCGGCACCAAAACTTACACTACTATAGATAGCCTGCCCCTGCCCTTGGTTATCAGATGAAAAATTATGGTGCACAAAGTGTATAGCCACCGCATGCATAGCCCCAAAAGAAGCTGCATGAATAAATTGTGCTAGAACAACTACAAACAACACATCAGAGCATGTACCTACAAGCAGCCAGCGAATGGTGGTAAGTACTAATGAAACAAGAATAATTCGCCTAAGACTAAAGCGCCTTAGCAATCGGTGCATTACAATAAAAAGAAGTACCTCTGCAATAACCCCTACAGCCCATAAAATACCGATAGTCGAGCGCCCATACCCAAGGTCTTCCATATAAATACTATAGAAGGTGTAGTACGGGCCATGAGATAGCTGCAAAAGAAAATTAATAACCAAAAAGGATATAACCAGAGGGGATTTTAAAGCACGTACAAAACTACCTCTTTTTCTTAAATTAGTTCGAGCAGGTTGACTGAAGGAAAACAGGCTAACTAAAGCAATAAATATAATGATTATCAGTAAAAAATCACGCAAATAAGCTATCGAAATATAATCAAATACTAAGCCTAATAAAACCACAGAAGCAACAAAACCGATAGAACCCCAAAGCCTTACCTGACTATAGCGTTCTCGTTTCTCTCCCAAACTATATAAAGTGATTACTTCAAACTGTGGCAGTACAGCATTCCAAAAGAAGCTGAATAAAGCCATCACAAGTACGTACCACCAGAAGCCGGTGTGAAGATAGAATGCTAGAAAAAAAAGTAGTGTTAAAAGGGTACCATACCTTACCAATTCAAGACGTTTACCATAGTGATCTCCCACCCAAGCCCAAACATTGGGAGCAAGCACTTTAGTTACCATCAATATCGAAGTAATTTGTGCAATTTCAATTAAGTTGAAACCAGTGTCTTCAAGATATAACCCCCAGTACGGAGCGAGGCCACCTAATAAAGCAAAATAGAAGAAGTAAAATGAGGAGAGTTTAAAGTAAAGTGACATGATTTTAGCCTCCCCCTTCGGAAAGGGAGGCTCTTTTCAGTATGTTATTCAACAGAACCGGGGATGATCGGTGTCGCACACTGAACATCCGCATTCTGGCCACGATTTCGCATAAAGTGATCCATTAAAACTAAAGCCATCATTGCTTCAGCTATAGGGGTAGCACGAATACCCACACAAGGGTCATGTCGACCGTGTGTTGATACTTCGATAGGGTTTCCATTCACATCAACGCTTTTACCCGGCAGGTGCAAACTTGAAGTAGGCTTTAATGCAAGGCTAGCGACAATATCCTGCCCCGTGCTAATACCACCCAAAATTCCGCCCGCATGGTTAGATAAAAACCCCTCAGGGGTCATTTCATCTCTGTGCTCCGTCCCTTTCTGGGCAACGGAATCAAAACCGGCACCAATTTCTATGCCTTTAACTGCATTAATACTCATCAATGCATGCGCTAATTCAGCGTCTAAACGGTCAAATATTGGCTCACCCAAGCCTGGAGGCACATTACTCGCAACCACCATGATTTTTGCACCAACAGAGTTTCCTTCTTTATTTAACGCTTTCATATAAGTTTCCATTTCTGGAACCTTATCAACGTCAGGGCAGAAAAAAGGGTTGTTGCCCACTTCATCCCAATCAACTTTATCAATCGTTATTGGGCCAAGCTGTGATAAATAGCCTTTTATTTCTATACCAAAACGCGTTTTAAGGAATTTTTTTGCAATTCCTCCTGCTGCGACTCGCATTGCAGTTTCTCTTGCAGATGAGCGACCGCCACCACGATAGTCCCGTGTGCCATACTTTTGCATATAGGTGTAGTCAGCATGAGCGGGTCTAAAGGTATCTTTAATATTCGAATAATCTTTAGATCGCTGATCGGTATTCTCAATAACAAGACCGATAGGCGTACCGGTCGTTTTCCCTTCAAACACACCAGATAAGATTTTTACCTGATCAGCCTCTTTGCGCTGAGTTGTATATCGAGAGGTACCAGGCTTTCTTCTATCAAGGTCACGTTGAAGATCTTCTTCACTCAACTCAAGACCGGGAGGGCAGCCATCAACAATACAACCTAAAGCCAAGCCGTGACTTTCTCCAAAGGTTGTTACGCTAAATAATTTTCCAAATGTATTACCAGACATAGTATTCGTTCTTTTTCATAATTAAGTTTTTGGTTTAAGCTTTGTATTAACCCTTAAAAAAACCTTGATATTGATCTAGCTCTGCCGCGCTAATAATAAACACACCATGGCCACCAAACTCAAATTCTATCCAGGTAAAAGGAATTTCAGGGTAAGCATCATCCAATGCATCACAGCTGTTGCCAGTTTCAACAATTAACAAGCCATCATCAGTCATATATTGTCGTGCATCTTTAAGTATACGGTGAACAATATCCAGCCCGTCAATACCTGCAGCCAAGCCCATCTTTGGCTCTTGATGAAATTCTTCCGGCATTTCTGAAATATCTTTAGCATCAACATAAGGAGGATTAGAAACAATCAGTTGATACTTTTTACTTACATTTTGGAATAAATCAGACTGAATTAAGTGTACTCGGTCTTCTACTCCGTGTTTCTTTATATTAATGGCTGCAACTTCAAGAGCCTCTTCTGAGAGGTCTACCAAGTCAACATTTGCTTCAGAAAAAACCATACCCGATGCAATTCCAATACAACCACTACCAGTACAAAGGTCTAGAATATCCACAACATTTTCAGACTGTAACCAGGGCTGGAATTCATTTTCAATCATTTCTGCAATCGGGGAACGTGGAACAAGCACCCGCTCATCAACGTAGAATGGCAAGCCCATAAACCATGCTTCACCCATTAAGTAAGCAGATGGCACTCTGTCGATCACTCTTCGTTTCAAGTTTTCTAATATGTTTTTTCTTTCGGCAGTGGTTAAGGTGCTGTCCATTACCACATCAGACATATCCCAAGGTAAGTGTACGGTATTAAGAATCAGCTGAACCGCCTCATCCCATGCGTTATCAGTGCCATGACCGTAAAATATATTGCTCTGATTAAAACATGACACCCCATAGCGAATATAATCTCTTATAGTCGAAAGGGATTCAGAAATATTATCAGTAAAAAGCGCCTCTAAAGACAATTGACTGCTTGCCTTAGATTTTGAACTGCCTAAATTAGATGTTGAGATTTCAACTGACATTAGTTAACCCTGAATATATTCTTTGAAAGGCGGCATTATAGCTTGAATGAGACCGACTGTCCGCAGCATGTTTAATATTTAGATTGCCTATTTACTATTTAGATTCATAGCTGATTAATGCCTTTTCAGTGAGCTCGCGACCCAACTGTATAAGTTCAGGTGCTTTATGGTAGTCAAAGGTTGTACATACATGCTTGGGGATATTAACCAGTACATCAGGGGGATAACCTGCCAATTTGTACTGAGTTAAAGCACTTTGCATAGCTTCAAACGACAGGTTCATAATATCAATCATACCAAAAGGTAGTTTATGAGAAGACTCAACCACTTTAAATTGCTTGTGATTTGATTCAATTTCATCTGACGTTTGTTCTTTTGATTCATGTTCTTGCTCTGAATCCTTATCAAAAAGTGATGAAGCTTTGCTCTTAACCTTCTCCATCCATAAGTCTAATTTCGACTCTTCATAAACTTCAGGCAAGCGTATATTTGTTCCATTCTCCCAACCTAAGTTAACGGCTAGAATAAGATCTGCATGAGATGAAATAGTAGGAAATATAGGTAAAGGATTTAATAACCCACCATCAACCAGTAAGCGCTCTCCAAGCATTACAGGTGCCATTAAACTGGGGATAGCAACGGACGCACGTATTGCCTGATGAAGAGGCCCTTCCTGAAACCAAACTTCTTTATGGGCTAATAAGTCAGTAGCAACTGCCGTGTAAGGCATAGGTAGATCTTCAATACTAATATCTCCTATTAACTCTCTTACAAATGAAAATACTCGATTCCCCCGAATAGCCCCTGGGGAGGACAATGAAAGGTCCATTAATTTTAAAACATCTAACTGGTCTAATCCTGTTGCCCAGTCTTTAAATGCCTGAAGTTTGTTGGCCGCATATACTCCGCCAATCATAGCTCCTACAGAGCAACCTGAAATTGCAATAATTTCGTAGCCGCGTTCTTGCAGAATTTCAATAGCACCAATATGCGCATAACCTCTTGCACCACCACTTCCAAGTACTAGCGCTACAGTTTTTCCCTTGTCATTACTTTTATCGTTGACCTGCGCGCTCACAACTCCCCCCTCCTGCACCACTAATAGGTTATTTTGATAAAACCATTACCTCAACCCTATTACCCGTTCGAACCCCCTGGTTAACGGGGATTAAAGGCCCTACTCCTAAGGTTGATATTTTACTAGCGTCAACACCACGTTTCTGTAAAACAGTTGAAAGTTGCTCTGCTGCGTTAAGTGACTGCTTAAGTGCATCAACAGTAGACTCATAGTCCTGAGACATGTGCCCCACAATGTATACAGTGGGTGAAGGTAAAGCGTCTACCTGATCAATTATTTTTTTGATTTCAGCACTATCTACATTAAGTTGAATCGTTTGCTTAAAATCATAACTAAAAATATAAAGTGGTTGTTGCTCAACAAATAAATTTTGATAGTCATCACTTTCAAGTGGCGCATTTAATTTAAGTGTTTCAATATGAGCATAGACCCTGCGATTGCCCCGTTCAACGGTATAAACTGTCACCAACCATTGCTCTCCATTACTCTGTACGGCTGCAGCTAAATAAAACTGAGCAGCATCTTTACCATATAATTTAGAATTCCGGTAAACACCTTCAGCCCAACTACTACTGCGACCACAATCACGACTAGCACATTGGTAAATAATCTTTGCACCCAATTGCTTTAACTGAGAAAGATAATGCTTAAACGCTTGCTCAGTAGTATGCCCATCATTAATACGGTAAGTTTCTTTTAAGCCACTAATATTAGCCCTTAACTCTTTTTCAACACGAAGTTGGTTATTCACTCGTTTGGGAGCGGATATCAGAATCAAATAATCATCACTGGAAAAAGGCTCAGACGAGGACAATGAGGAATGAGAGTAAGGTTTAACAGATAAGCCGTCCGAAAAAACTTGCTGGGAAAATAGAGTAAGTAATAATGAGGCGATAAGCAGTAAGAACTTTGGTAATTGAGCTTCAGTCGAGTTCGCCATAAAAAATCCTTTAGTTCAAAAAACGATTAATAATTTTTGCGGTCAAATCAACATCGCCATCCATATGAAAATGATGGTGACCTGAAACCTGATGCGTTTCAAGCTTATTGATATACCCTAACCTTTGGTTTTTAGTCGCTTCAAGAGAGATATAGCCCTCAGTACCCGCAATAAGACAAGTTGGACACTGAACACTATTCATAAACCCCTTAACCTGTAATTCAGATAGCCTAATAAGTGATGGCTCTCTTAGTCTAGCATCCGTCGACCAAGAGTAACCTTCTGGTTTCTTCGTCAAGCCTCGCTCAAGCAATACTCTTGCCGCCTCTCGGCTAATTTTACCAAAGCCACCCAACCTTACATCAACAGCATCTTCTATTGACGTGTATATTTTTTGTGGTCTCGATTCTGTTAAACAAATTTTACTAATTGCTTTTTTGAGCTGAAGGGCTGCATCTTCCTCTTTATCTACCATGGGGCCAAAAGAGTCTAATAAAACTAGCTGGCTTATTTTAGAAGGTACAGCGGCTGCAGTTAATAACGCCACAATACCTCCCAAAGAATGCCCTAATAGTACTACTGGATTCACATCTAGGGCTTTTAGTACACCAACAACATCAATAACATATTCCAATAAATGGTATATCTGCCCTTCCCCTCGGTGTTCGCTAAGTCCATGACCGGGAAGGTCAATGGCGATCAAACGAATGGTTGATAAATCTAATGATGCTGCTAAACGACTAAATGAAGCCGCATTATCTAACCAGCCATGTATTGCCACAACAGGTGTCCCATCCGGTTTTCCCCATTCAAGTGCTGCAAGATTGAGGCGGTCAGTTTTGATGGTACGACTTATAGGATTCATAAAAAATTATTAAGTTCGTTTAAACAAGGATCTGTAGTTAGCGGTAGTAATTTCAGCAACCTCTTCAACAGAAACACCTTTTAGATCAGCGACGCATTTTGCTACTTCTGGTACGTACTTTGGTTCATTAGGTTTTCCTCTAAAAGGAACCGGTGCTAAGTAGGGTGAATCCGTTTCTATTAAAATGCGGTCTATAGGGACATGCTTTACTACAGAACGTAGAGCTTCTGCATTTTTAAAAGTAATAATGCCCGAGAACGAAATGTAATAGTTAAGATCAAGGGCTCGCTTCGCCATATCCCAATCTTCAGTAAAACAGTGCAAAACACCTGCAGATTCAGGATCACCTTCACTACGGATAATATCAATAGTGTCATCCCGCGCTTCACGCGTGTGAACAATCACAGGCATTTTACATTGCTTCGCTGCATTCAAATGAACAGCAAAACGCGCCTGCTGTTCGCTCTTGCGCTCTTGTCCATAGTAGTAATCTAACCCTGTTTCACCAATAGCGATAACCTTTGGTTGCTTAGCCAAGGAGAGCAGACGCTCTACCGTGGGCTCTTCACCTACATCGGTACCAGGATGAACCCCAACAGAGGCATAAACATTATCGTAACGCTTAGCTGAATCTAATACAGATTCAATATTTTCAAGATCAATAGCCACGCATAGCATTTCTGCAACACCGGCCTCTTTTGCTGCCTCTATTGCACCATCTAAACCCGTTTCATATTTCTCTAATTTCAAACGGTCAAGATGACAATGTGAATCTACAAACATTCAATACCCCATAAAAAAAGGCCAGCAGTAAAAAGCCCACCAGCCCTTAAATAATTTTTGACTTGTAACTTACATCGTATGAGTTGGGCGGTCTGAATTCAATGAGCCCGCCAGGTAGGTCTCAATTTTATGTTTAGCGGTTTCGTCCTCGCCGTTAAATTGAACGCCTATTCCTGCCGCTCTATTTCCTTGGGCGCCTTTAGGCGTAACCCATATTACTTTACCTGCTACAGGTAATTTTTCTGACTCATCCATTAAATTCAGAAGCAAAAACACCTCATCTTCCAAATGATAACTTTTAGCTGTTGGGATAAAAAGACCGCCATTCTTTATAAAGGGCATGTAAGCAGCGTAAAGTACTGCTTTATCTTTAATTGTTAAGGTTAATATACCGCTACGGGCACCAAAGCCTGGTGGCATTGCCGATTCTTCCTATATGTAAAATTAGAGTGTATAGATTCAGGTTTTATTAGTTCGTTATTTGTTATTGTAGATAAATACCTTAAATAATCCAGAGCCATCAGCAAGATGCCGTGTTGGTTTTTTTCTTTTGCATTAGTTCAGCCCAAGCAATCAGCAAGTTCTCAATTAATATCTGTGGGTTTGGGTTTGTCTTTTTCGCCAATAAGTCACTGTAAGTCTGTATTTGACCAAGCAAATCATAAAATGTACTTGCCGAATGTTTTCCAGATAGGTATTGAAACATTTTTTGTAGACGAACATCACGCACCATAGCGTCATCATGCGTCATGGAAAAACGAATGAGTTGCTGAACCCAGGACAAATTCCAGTCTAACACCGTTTGAATATCATGCTTCTGCCATTTTGATGCTACTGAAACAGCACTTGCCTCTCGTTTTAATACTTGTGCCAATTCTGTAATCATTGTTTGTTTTTGTGAAATTGCATCCGTTTGAGCCAAGCCTTCAGCCTTAATTGGACTGCCCCCAGCAAGTTCCAATAGATCTTCTAATGAAGGATTATCAGACAGCGCTTGCTTTAACCAACTCATTGACTGGTTATGATCAGGCATATGGAACTCAATCACCTGACACCTTGAACGAATGGTAGGAAGCATTCTTCCAGGTTGATCAACCACTAAAATAATTAAGGTTTTTTGCGAAGGCTCTTCAAGTGATTTCAGCAAGGCATTCGCTGCATTTACATTCATGGCTTCAGCGGGGTGAATAATAGCTATTTTATATCCTCCTTGCTGGCTAGATTTGGCCACAAATTCATTGAGAGAGCGAATTTGATCTATCGTTATGACGCTAGATTTGACTCCTTTTGGGTTCAACTCAAAGGTATATTCACGGATATCAGGGTGAGCCTCAGCTAAAACCAATTTACAGTTTTTACACTCACCGCAAGACGTTAATGATCCTTGAACTCCAACCTGATTAAAAACCTGATCACATAACACAAGGCTCGCAAATTCTGCAGAAAATTGCTTTTTACCTGTGCCTGCAGTTCCACTCAGCATCAATGCATGTGGGAGCCTACCTGATTTAAACACCTCAGATAATTTTTCCCATTGTGAAGCTTGCCATGGATAAGTCATTTAGATCTTTTACCTTTTTTAATAGCGTTAAGCATTTCTTTGGTTAGAGAGCGTGCTTGTATGCGCAGGCCAGAAACTAATGTATTTCTTTTAAGCTCTTCACCTACTCCACGCCCATATTGCAAAAGATTAAAGCAGTTAACAAAGTGAGTCAGAGGCTCTTTAAGGTGGGGGAAGCGCTGTATTAAGCGAGCAGAAAACTGAGCAGGAGTTTCCCCAACTTCCCTTTTTATCCCCAACTTCTCAGTTGATTTACAAAAGCGTTCAAATTCTAGCACGACTTTATCTACAGAATGCTGCTTTTTACCTGTTCCCAGTACTAAAAAGGCAAACGATACAATGACCCCTCCTATGATTGTCATAATTATTGCTAAAGACTGAAATGAAACACGACCAAACCACTGACTCAATAAATTATTTTGGGTTTGCCCATCATACCCAACCACCCATTTTTGCCAGTTATAATTGAGTGAGTCCATATTCAACCTCATCCAACGTATAAACTCAATTCGGTTATATCTAGCTGCAGCTAATGCGCTATCTGATAAAAAACTCCCCTCCTCCTTAACGGCTTCTTGCAGACCCATTTCTACTCTAGAGGGGGCGACCATTGCAGTGGGATCATAACGAACCCAACCGACTCCTTTCTCCCATACTTCGACCCATGCATGGGCATCATATTGATGCACAATTAAATAATTTTCTTGCTCATTTACCTCCCCTCCCTGATAGCCAATCACCACTCGAGAAGGGACCCCAGCCAAACGTAACATATACACGAGACTGCCCGCATAATGCGAACAAAAACCACGTCTTGTATTAAACAAAAAATCATCAAAAAACTGATCTGATGTTAAAGGGGGGCGAAGCGTGTAATGGAAAGCTTGCTCCCTGAAATAATTCATTAAGTACTGTATTAAATCCACTGAGCTTGGGAATTTTTTCTTTAGCTCATTAACAAAACGTCTTGTCTGCGGATTACCTGATTGAGGTAACTGAAGATATTTTCGAAAAGTTTGACTGTCTGCTGAGTATTTTGTCACATCAAACGTATCGATTTTCAAACCATCTGAATAAGCAAGACGGTACTGCGTAGGTTGAATCACATTACTTTTAAAACGAATGTAGCCGCTATCCCCCTTATATATATTACTACTGGCCACGGTTGAATTAGCCAGCGCATACGCCCACTTTCTATCAGTGGGTTCTATTAATATATCGTAACTATTACTTGAATCTGTAAAAAATAAACGACCTTCATCTAGCTTACCCAGAAAACTTTGAGGAATTAATTCACTTGATCGCCATGTATCCCCCTCTAAACGGTCTAATTCCAAGCCCCGCCAATACAACTGATTTTTCGGTGGTATTTCAGCAGAAAAACTTACTCTAAACGCGCGCTCAGAAGACTGAGTTAATTCCGCAATTTGCCCGGGAGACATAGAATCACTAATACCGGTGTAAGCTTTTCCTGTAGAGAGAGGAATACTCCACAAAGGTGCAATACGAGGGAAAAACATAAAAATAGCGATAACCAAAGGTACAGCCACCATCACCGTTTTTAACAATGTGACAGCGCGACGCTTGAAAGGGATTTTTAACTTCCCCTTGTGCAAGGAGAACAGCACCGATAGAGCAACAAAAGCCGATACAATCTGATAGATTCCCGTCATAAAGGTCTGAGAAAACAAAAACTGGCTAGCAGCAAGGTAAAGCAATATAAATACAAACAGGTAACAGTCTTTAACAAAGCGAACTTCTATCAACTTAAGAGACACCGCTAAAACAAAAAACGCAACCGAAGTCTCAACCGAAAATTGATGCCTATAAGCCAGGTAAAACCCAGCCACTGAAGTAATCACTAAAAGCGTTTTTATTTTTGAACCTGGGTAATTCACAAATCCCTTAAAAACCAAAAAACGCCAAACAACAACGCCAAGAGACAAACATGAGATCCACGCTGAAATATTGGCATAATGAGGTGCCATCACCATCAAAAAGGCACCAAATAACACCCACATAGAAGACCGAGGCAGTAACTTGTCAATTAGCAACTTTTCACTTTTCACTTTATGCAACCGACAAAGCTCTTAAACAAATTTGTTTATGAGCCTCACCAATAGAGGGTTCAATTGTTGTACCGGGTAACTCCAAGCCAAACTGTAAGCCTTTTTGAGAATAGCTGAGTACATCAAAGCATAAATTACTTAAACGAAGTTCTTTATCTCCCGTCAAATAGTCATAGTATCTAAGCCACTGAGTTGAGGAAGATACAGCATCAAACTCTTTAACATATAACTCCCCTTTAGAAG
>Ga0209707_1002011_pt1 | contig 10959 bp, 11 predicted proteins | sample EN4Hudsemesocosm_FD_184630 | JGI IMG/M metagenome (GOLD analysis project Ga0209707, IMG submission 184630) | Methane-oxidizing microbial communities from mesocosms in the Hudson Canyon - EN4B Hudson Canyon (SPAdes) (version 2) | ecosystem: Environmental > Aquatic > Marine > Cold seeps | place... | reverse complement strand
TAGTCTTTCAATATTTAATCTTAATAGACTTCTGATAAGGTCATATTCATTTTGTGCGTAGTGCCTGGCTTTTATTTTGTGGAGCAATTTTAAGGCTGGTTTTTTAGCAGGAAGATTTATTGATTTCAGAATTTTTGTTTGTTTAAGTTGGCAAAGTGCCATGAACTCGACTTCATCTTTACTGTGCTTCTGAATATACATAAAGAGCAACCAGAACAAGGTTGGGTGATTGTTAAATAATTCATCGGCATATTGATAACGGCTACAGAGATTGAGTATCCCAAAAGCATTGCCTTTGAAACGCCTTAATTGCAGCATCAGCTTGCATGGTATTTGCTCTCGCCAATATTGAAGCAAATCCCTTTCTAAAAAGTTAAATGGAAATGGTGGTGTTTCAAAGGGGTTACTATGCGGCTCTACCTTTCCATCAATCAGCGTCTTCCAGCTAATGCCATTGTTATTCTGCCAACTGGTGAGAATTAAGCACCTAGACTCACCTACCTGTTTACTCAGGTTGATAGTCAATTCTTGCTTATCATCACACCAACCTATTTCATTCTGCGTGATTTGGCTCCATTTATGGTTTTTATGTTTTGTTGTCATGATTGTGTCCTTTTTGATTATTTTTGTTGATTGATTTCTCGTTACTTTTTTCAATTTTTCCTGAACGCCAGACACACGAATGCCTTAACAACTACGTTAAGTGTTGTTAACAAAGATAAGAGGTTTGTAATATTGATTTCTTAGTGACTGTCTTGCGTGTACTGTGTGTTTACTGCTGCTCAGGAGTTGCGTTTTACGATGTTACGAGTTGTACTTTGCTGGTGTATTCTGGTTAATATTTATCCTTTCCTGACACTTCATTGCTTGAGTTAAAACAAACCCTGTTCACTCATTGATAAGGTGCTATCGCCTGCAACAATAAAATGGTCCAGGACTTTAATATCTACCAACAGCAATGCTTGTTTTAGTTTATCTGTGATGCTGATATCCGACTGACTGGCTTCTGTATTACCTGATGGGTGGTTGTGAGCAAAGATTAAGGCCGATGCATTAAGCTGGAGTGAGCGTTTAACGACTTCTCTTGGGTAGACCGATGCTTGGTCAATGGTGCCTCGAAACATTTCTTCGAATGCCAGTACGCGATGCTTATTACTTAGAAACATTACCCAAAAACTTTCATATTCTTGCTCAGCTAGCTTATAAGGTAGAAATTCAGCGGCATCTTCTGGTTTTGAAATGACTCGTCCTCGTTGATATTTTCGTTGAATCAGCTTCTTGGCCATAGCCAATATATCTTCTGCATTAACAGGTCTTGTGGTGATGTACTCGCCTGTTTGGTCACTAGCTATAAAGCCAGTTTTGTTAATTATGTTCATAGTGCTCTATTGTTGGATTGGGTTTATAGGGTGATAACTTAAAGCAACAAGTTATCGTGCTTTAAGGATGTAGGTCTTATGTGGTATTAACCAATATTGTTTTCGCCTACGGGCTCTGTGACTTGCCATAACACAATGCTTTCGATTTAGATAACGAATACCAATTGAATCAGCCAAGATTAGATTATGGTCAGTGACTCTTTTAACAATCGTCCAATGATTGAAGTGGCCGCTGATACCAATAAAGGCTATGGTATTGGGTAGTTCCAGCTCTGCCTTTAACGTGTCCCAGTACTCATTGAGGTTAATCCCTGTTCGACCATGGAACGGTTTATAACGTCTTATTGCATAGTTAGTACAAACCACTGTATTAATCACTCTGGCTACATCATTAAGCGTCAGTCCATACCCCATAGAAACCTTGCTTCCTCGACTACTGTAAATACATCTAAGGATGAGTTTGAAAAGCTGTCTTGATTGATAATTGTTTAATGGCCCTCTGAGCGCATTGACAGCATTAATGATTGAATAGATGCCGCAGAGATTATCTAAGCTTCCTTGAAAATATGGGGGCATGAAGAACTCCACTTTATCGCTAACATGAATAGTGATTCCCTTTTTATCTGCATTTAACTAATCTCCACCTCAAAGACACCACTATAGTAATAACTGCAAAAATTTGATTGGAAGATTTTGAATAGTTCGGCACCTTGTTCAATAGGATAATCTCTCCCCATATGCTGAAACACACTAAGACTGAAATCAAAATCCAGTTCTTTGACCAGCTCTGCATAACCGCCCTGCCCTACGTAACTGAAGTCCGTGATGTACTGTACTAGTCCTGCTGAATTTATGGATATTTCAACTGGATGATAACCACCCCGTTCAGCACTGTAAGTTGGGTCTCTGAAGTTTAAAGTGATGTAACCATCATTAGGCGTTTTGTTTTCGGTGAGTTGTTCAATTATCTGGATTAAGTCGTCGCTCAATTTTAATGATTGTACATACTGTTTTTGTTGTTCTATTTTCATTGATTCTGTTCTCCGGACATAGGAATCCCTAGCATTGATATAAAATCACCGCTATGGAAGGGATTATTTGTGTTGTGATAAAAGTGAGTGTTACATTAAAAACAGGTAGTTAAATTTATAACTTTTTGAACTGTGTGTAATTAATGTAAATTGAGAGTAATGGATTATTACTCTCAATTATATTTTAACACAAAACAACATTTTTATCAATTATTTCAATATCTTATAAATACTTTTTACTTCTTAAATGCTAGGGCAACTCTATCTTTAAATACGTCCCCTACTCTTGATATCCATTTTTTGTTGGTCAATTCATCATTTTTGGTTTAATTTCGATATCTATAAATACAACTGTCATTATGAATGGCTTAAATCTACAAAAAAATATGACTATTAAAAAAACACCTAAACACTCATTTAAAAAAGATAAAAAATTATCACATATGGTCAGAAAGGATATATACCTTGATGAAATCACTTATTCAATATTACTTGATTTAGTTTCTGATTGTGACTACGACACTGAAACAAACGAAACCTCTGAAGGTATATCTGGTGTTTTAACAATGGCCATCCACAGGATGAATGACAATTTAGATAAAATAAAAAAACCCAGAGAAAACCAACAGCTCATGTTACTAGCAAGAGAAAGTATTCTGCATACAGAAAATGGCGATACTGTTGAAGACGTTTGTGAAATTTTTAACCGTAAGAAGGCATTAAGGTATCAGTGCCCTAATAACTTTAACAGTGGCGAAAAATGGACTGAAAAATCAATTAGAAAATTGGTAACAAAATATATTGAGAAATACAAAGAGCCAAAACCTTTTGTCAAAACTACCGGCTTCGAATTTGAAGATGAATCTCTTTTTGAGTACTATGAATAAATTCATCTCAAAAGTAAATAGTTTTACTCGTAGTCCATTATTTATCCCCCCCCTGTTTTATCTAACCTGAACATCCCGTCTTCTATATTACCGGTAACATTTATATCCTCTACTTCTTTCCAATGTAGTTGCAAAAAATAAATTAATTTTCATTCCAACCTTCGAAAATATTGTTACCGGCAACACCTTTTTATCAGAAATTTCGCCTCAACCTTTAGAATTGTTTTTAAAAAATAACTTCCTAAAAAATTAACTATAAATATAGTCTTTTAATATAAATCACTGTCTTAAGTACATTATTATAAATGTTACCGGCAATAATTTAACTGCATTTTTCATCACTTAATAAAACTGTAAATAAAAAATGCTTAACAGCAAAACATTATTTATTAGGAGAATACGAAATGAAAGAACATCAAAAAGTATGTAGAAAAAAAAACCAATTCATTTTGGTTAGAGAAGGAAAAGAAGATGAAATAGTTACAGCTTTTTACTGTCGTATCGTAAAAGATATAACGATGAAATTAGCTGATGGCAGTGAAAAGCATTTCTATATTGTTAGAGGAAAAAATAAGAATGGAGCTAACCTTAAAGAACTAACCATTACAGCCGAAGAATTTGACAAAATGCTTTGGCCATCTACTCATTGGGGAACACAAGCTGTTGTTATTAACTTACCAGCTTTTAAAAACCACGTCCGTCAAAAGATTTTGCTACGTGATGGAATCAAACAAGAAATACAGTATCAGTACATTGGTTTTGTTAAACAGGATAATGGAAGCTATCTATATGTTGATAATGCAGGCTGCTTTACTAAGAATGGACACAGCCGCTCGATTAAGTCGAATTTAAGTAAAAATTTAGCTAAATACAAACTGCCTGCTCCAACAAAAAAAGAATCTAAAATTCAAAAATGTATTAAAGCCATGCTGGATATAGGTGGCTTATCAAATAATAATCATTATATTGGCCTTCTTTGTCAAACAACAGTTATTAAAGCTCTCATGAGTGTTTACTTAACTAATACAAGCTCTCACTTTCTACTCGGCGAAACAGGAGCATTAAAATCTTCAGTAGCAGCCATTATTCAATCATTTCACGGACCTGAGTTTAATTCTTCAATTGATTTACCTGAAAATTGGACAAGTTCTAAAGTATCTTTACTGCAAACCACTACTATCATTAAACATTCAATTATTGTAATTGATGAATTTGTGCCTGAAGCACGCAAAACAAAAGAACTCGTCGAGAAAGCGGAAGAAGTTCTTCGAGGTAGTGCAAATAATGCTCCAAGAACTACTGCGGATACTTCTGGCAATTTAAGACAAAAAGATGACCCTGAAGCTACTGTATTAGCTACAGGAGAAACAATTTCCACGGATTTTATACCATCACTTCTGCTACGCATTATATTTTTTCCAGTATCTAAAGGTGACGTTAACTTAAATAAATTAAACCATTATCAAAACCTTGCCAGGAAAGGTGAATTAGCAATGTTTTCATCACTGTTTGTTACTTTTTTACTTGAGAATCAGGATCAATTGGAACCGAAAATATCTACTGTATTCAAAAAATATCAAACTAAAGCAACAAAAGCATTAGTGAATAAACACTTAAGACTTAGTGAAAATACCGCTTCACTCATGGTTGCACAGAGTCTTTTATATTATTTTGCAAAAAAGAATGGTGTTATTAATAACAAGCAACGCAAAGAAATGCTATCCACATCGTGGAAACAAATTTTGCAACTAATAAAAAAACAAAGCCAAATCACTGATGGCTCAAGTTTATCTAACTTGTTTTTTGATCACCTTAAACAAGGTCTAATTAATGGTGAAGTTCATTTAGCTGACTATTCAACTGGAGACAAACCAAAAGTTAAAAAGGCCCGACTATTAGGTTGGAAAAAACAATCGCCTCAAGGTGTTTGCATTGGTTGGTATGACAAAAAAAACAAATCTGTCTATATCAAGTCATCAGAAGAAATTTTCAGTATCTTGTTCAATCTAATTCCTGAAGGTATGAAAAAACAAATACCTGCCCAGCACAAAAAGTTCTGGAAGGATGTGGAAGCAACGGGAGGATTAGCCTTTACTGAAGAAGGAAGAAATACTACACGTAAAACAGACCCAAAAAGCAAGAAGTCTATTACGGTTTATCCATTATCCTCAGGTTTGAAGCTCTAAACTAGAGCATCTTAACTTTTACAATCGTACAAAACGTACAAACCCACTGATGTCTACATAAATGGTGGATTGTGCGTTTTGTACGATTTATGAGGTGCTACAGGTAGAAAATCACTGTGTTAACTAACAGTATACTCATCAACAATTACCCCTGTATTTAGTAATTTATTAGCACTAACACTGTACCTATCTAACCACTCCCTCACTCTTAATGTATCAATGAGAGAGTAAGCAGTTACTCAATACCAACGTTATCCATCAACCATTAGTTTATTATGAATACAGCCACAACCAAAATTAAAGGCCCAGCGAATAAATCTTTAAAGATAGACTTCCTATCATTCACTTTTAACGTCAACGGTAAGACAGCGAGAACCAAGGTTCATCAACGAATCGTTTCCCTTATGAATGAATGTAAGAATCAGCCATCCCCTCTTTCAATTGATAATACAAGCAACACCATCGTTAGCATAAAATATGCTATGAAATTTAATTCGGGGCAGAAGCAGAATTACATCATGCAATACTTCGAGACTTGCTTATTCAATATTAAAACGAATGCCGGTAATTTTACTGTTAAGTTATCGTACAACCCCATCGATGATAGAAAGCGTTTCATACGGGTTGAGTTTAATCCCGCTAAAGCAGGTGTTAGTGGTGTGACTACCGTATGTCATTTGTTAGTGAAGTTGCTCGGTCATAAACGTGCTTCCCTAATCTATAGTAAGGCGAAGATAACACGAATAGATATCACCCTGGACCGTTATGGACTGAAGCACAATTACTATGCTCATGTAGATAGAATGTCTACCTCCAAGCACTACAAAACTGAATCCTCTGTTAATGCGAAGGATGTTAAAGATACTCAAGTGTTAGGAACGCCTAAAGGTAAAGTATTGCTAACCATCTATGATAAGTCTGCCGAGCAATTTCTAAAACGTGCTAAGGATATTCCTGACAATACTCTCAGGTTTGAATTCAGAAAGCGAAACCTCGACTATCCAATGGCTGACTTGTTAACGACAGCCAACCCTTTTGAGAACCTTCACCTTTATCCTGTGAAGACAATTAAAGACCCATTGTTTAGCCGTATATTTAGATGTAGAGTTAAGAAGTTTGGTGTGCCTTATGCTCTAGGTAAGATTGATGACTACCCTACCCGTAGACAGCACATGAACAGACTAAATCGTTATGAACGCCGTATCATTAATGCTAAGAGTGCATGGAAACAATGGCCTGCCGCTGTTGAAGTACTAGAACCATTCAGAACAATGGCATAGGAATACAGTCACCTCGATATTCTCTCAAAAGATGAGTGTGCCGGTATAGTTGAGTAATGCTCTCCCTATTTTACATCAATATCTATTACTGTTAGTAAAATTGCCATTTCTATGCGTCTACGGGCTCTTTCTGGGCTATCTATATGGTGCCTGTAGTGCTCAGATTTGGCTGCTAATTTCAATTGTGTATATTTACTAAAAATCTCGATATATCAGCATTGAATAGCTTCCACATTTGATTAATGATGGGAACTTAAAAATTATTACTCATACTTAGTTGTCGCTCTTTAAATTAAAAAGGTGTCAGCTAAGTATGAGAAAACAGAACTAGATATTAGTACAAAAGCTACTAATTATCAATTGTAAAATCCACAAAATCCTTTTCAGTAATTACAGGCCGTCTAGTGTTTTTTGAAATCTTACTTTTATTTCGAATACGTTTATTATTCTCAAGCCGAGCAATTGCACTAGCACTCCATTTATCTTTTTTAGCATTATGCATAGCTGTATAACGTACACCTTTTTTCGAATTAAATAACTCTGCAATTTCCTTATCAGAGTATCCCATTTCTTCTTTAAGGTACTTAAGTTGACCCCGCAAGATCATATTCCGCTGCTTTATTCTCGACAGTTTTATTGGTTCCTCTTCAGACATATAGCTTCTGATTAAGTGCGTGAAAACACCAGAAACAGCCTCTATTTTTTCACCATTTTCAATATCATATCCAGTTTGTTCCATCAACCCTTGCAACATTTCATATGTATGCATATCGAGCTTAAGTTCAATTGATTTAATGCCTTCATTTTCTAACTCTTTACGTCTAGTAGTCATAAGGTTACTCTTTTTTGTTGTTAGGAGGCTGTAGTTTGACAACAAAAGAGATGATATTCCGGACAGTAAATTCTAGTCACCGGTTACTAAAACTTACTTACCAGTTTTCTTAACCCATCCCCTTATTAACCTTTCTATTCCTTCTGGTTCTATAGGTGCCTTACTAGTTTTTGGCCAGAACAAAGGTGCTTTTGCATCGATAAGCTCTCTTACCTTAGTAGCTTCAACTTTGCCAAGTTTATTTACACACTGGTCAGGGTATTGAATTAAAACTGATAGCGCAGCCCCAAGCACTTGTTCCCTATTTTGTGCAAAGCGTTCACCACCTTTACTTGGTTGTTGATTTTGAGCATCAAATGATTTTTTTAATTTCTTTATTTTTTTTCTTAGTTTTGTATTTTCTATCTCTAGCTCGTCTCTTTCTATTCCAATATTTTCAGAATATGGAATCGGCTCCATATCGTAAAAAGCATCGCTAATACGCCAATGAATAGACTTTGACATTTCATCTATTCTCATACTTACATTTTCCCAAGCAAGCTCTGAACTCAAAACAAAATCATCATAAGCAGCACCAAAAGGAATTGACCTAGTTTCTGCCCATTCAGACAAATTTTCAACAACCGATCTCTTAGGTCTTATTTTTCCATCAATTGATTTATTGATGATTTTTGCTTCTAGAATTCCTAGCTCAATATCTTTAATAATTTGCTCTGACATCCATTTTTGTAACGGAACTAATCCTTTCTTTAGTATTTCATCGTTTTCACCAATCAGGTCATCAAAATCATTTTTTTTGATTGTTAACTTTACGGATGATGGAACGGCATCATTAAAAAACATATCAAATGCAAAAACAAAACTAATATCCCATATCGATACAAAATCAATAGTTTCAATAGAGACAAGCTCACTAAAATCAATTTTCATATTATTTCTTTTTTTTAAATGGATAATTAAAAGTTACCGACAAGATTTTATCGTTAGTTCATTGATGAAACTAACACTATTTTCAAAACTGTAAAGACATCATATGAAGAGTGTTTGCATTATTGCTTTGATTACAAATGTTACCGGTATGTCTCTGTTGTTTTCGCTATTTACTCTTTGACCATGAATTCTAATTTTAAAGAGGCATGGCTCTAATAATTTTTTATAATTTGATAGGTATCAAAATGAATACAAGACCAAATACACAAAATATACATAATAAACAATCCACAAAATATAACCTTAAAAAACTAGCAAAAGGAAGTAATAAAGAAAAACACATTCCATCCTTAGATTACCTTTATTTAAAGCGTAAGTTTAAAGGTAATGAAGATACGCCGTATGATGTCGTTGCAGTTGTCAAAGAGAGATCCAAGAAAGGCAACAAGAAAAAAGAAATATCTCTTGATACATTTTGCATTTCTAGACCCTTACAAGAAAAAATGGGTTTAGACACTGAAAACTACAGCTACTCTTATGATGATATGCATGAAATCCTCCTAACGCTATGTAAGGATAAAAATATAAGAAGAGATTTCCTTTCAATGGGATTCTGTATTGCAGATGATAAACCAGCATACCTTCATGTTAATGGCACCATTACCTCACCAACTGATTCTATTCGCTATATTAGTGGTTTTGTTAAAAGTGCTGCTGCAGGTAGTTATTTTCCTTCTCCAAAGAAAAATGATAATGGTGAAGCTTTAGCTAAAGAGATATTACGCATTTTCGATATCTCAAAATCTAATCCTTTGATTGGGACTTTATTAGTGGCTAGTATTACCAGGGCACTTTTAATTTATTTTAAAAAAGTTTCTGTAATTCCTTTTTTTATTGGTGAAACAAATGGGTATAAAACGTCTGTTGCTTTAGTTGCTCAATCAGCTTACGGCAAGAATTTAACACGTCCATTAAGCTGGAAGGATTCACCAAAAAAGGTTAAGGAAACAGCTAGTCAAGCGGTTGATAGACTACTTGTCATTGATGATTTCACAGCGGATGATATGACAGAAGAAAGTGCGGAAGTTATTGACTCATTATTTGTAAGCACTGATGATGATTTCACCTCTAGTATAGATGCCCTTTTAATGATGACGGCTGAGAATCTTAATCTACGTTAATACACATTAACGTATGTTAAAGGTTTTCACATACTCCCCCTAGCGGCAATTACTTCTATGATAGCCTGTTGCATAACTTGGTTATAGCCACTTGTTATATTCATTTTAAAACCCACTCCTTTCCTTTTTTAAAAATTCGATTTCTTTCTCTGTTGAGATTCTACCAAGGATTTTATTCCGATGAGGATAGCGACCAAATCTTTCTATAATTTCTTTGTGTTTAATCTCAAAAGTAAGATTTGATTGAACCCCGTTATTTTGGTACAAAACAATAGCTACCTCATGTATTTTTAAAGATTCACTATGCATGAATGGCAAATAGAGAACGCTTCGTTGAATTGAATTTAACGCTTTATCTGCCCCAAATAAAATGGCTTCTTGAGATAAGGCTAAAGCTAATGGATCGTTAGTAAAAGATAACGGTGATTCTCTAAACATATTTCTTGAAAACTGATCCAAGACTATAATTTCAGCCAACCTGCCTTCGGCTATTCTTCTCCATTCAAAAAGCTCACAACGAATTGCTTTAGCATGGATATCAGAAAACCTTTGTATTATTATCTGATCAATATGTTCGTCCTTCGACCACCATTGTGATGGGTCTATTTCCTCAAACCAAAACTTCAATATTTCTTGATACATATTCCATCCAATAACATTTCAAGCATAAGCTTGAGCGTTTTATTATGCCGCATTAGAGATGTACCGTGGCTCCATTCCTGCCCATAACAGCGATGACTTTTTTTACGTCGGGAGGTCCCTCTGGAATCTCCTTGCTGAGTTCGGTGAACATTTTGACGGCTGCGCTTCGGACACCTGTTACTTCCAGCATTTCACCACCTTCAGGACCGTACTTGAATGAGTGAATCGTTCCACCAGGTACAAATGCCAACGTACCCGGCATGCACTCTTCTGTCTTTCCCCCAGAGGTGATAATAACACTTCCCTTGGTTACGCAAAATGCCTCATCCCAGTCATGGCTATGAGCTGGAGGACCCATACCTTCATCTCCAGGGGGCAATATATTCAATAAGTAGGGTCCAATCAGTAAGGTCAGATACAACCTTTAGCCATCTTTTATTAATACTAACCTAGCCTTTACTATTAAGTTGTATCTGGCACTACTTTTTTAAGTCCAAAGAATCACGACGAGCAACTAAGATGGGACAATCCACCCACCTCAAAGAATTCAGCTGGTTTCAACCTATAGTATTTATCTTCCACGTCCTTCGACTGCTCTGTATATGGCTGTG
>Ga0209707_1002010_pt1 | contig 10971 bp, 12 predicted proteins | sample EN4Hudsemesocosm_FD_184630 | JGI IMG/M metagenome (GOLD analysis project Ga0209707, IMG submission 184630) | Methane-oxidizing microbial communities from mesocosms in the Hudson Canyon - EN4B Hudson Canyon (SPAdes) (version 2) | ecosystem: Environmental > Aquatic > Marine > Cold seeps | place... | reverse complement strand
GCCTCCACTTAAAATACAGATGGCTCTTTTTTTTATCATGAAGTTAAATAATCCTTTTTTTCTTTACTCATAAATTTCCAATTGATAGGAAGTACTTTTACTGTTGTTTGTGTATCTACTTGTGAAATATGCTCATCCAAAACGATGAAACTGTTACACTTGCTAAGTACACTGACCATTCCAGGACTCAATTTTGAAGAGGGCTTGAAATATTCTCCGTTAAAAAAACCAGGCAGAAGTGTTATTCTGCCTGGTTTATTTTTTAAAGGACTTTTCAGTTTGCTGTTAATATAACTGTGGTGAATTTGTGAGCTTCCTAATAAATTTTGTATAATTATTTTTCCAAAGAATTCAAATATCAGTGAGCAAGCAAGGGGGTTCCCTGGAAGATTTAATACAAAAGTATTACCAATTTTACCAAATACCGTAGGTTTACCTGGTTTGATTTTAATGCCATCAAAAAGCACTTGAAAATCAAAACAATTAAAGGCATCACGTGTAAAGTCAGCTTCTCCCACACTCACTCCTCCCGAAGTAATGATTAGGTCTGCATCTAAAGAATTCTTAATGAATGAAGATAAAGACTCAATACTGTCTCTCGCACCACCTATAAAACTCACATCACAACCCAGTTCTTTAGCACGTGCAATAAAAGAGGGAGTATTAGAATTGTAAATTTGGTAGTCTTCTGCTCTTTCATAATGCATTTTTAGTTCTTCTCCACTGGAAAAAACAACAACTTTAGGTTTTTTGTACACCTTTAAGTGTGTTATTCCTTGAGAAGCAAGTAGTGTTATTTGTGCAAAGTTAATGGGAGTACCTATTTCAATTAGCCCATCACCTTTTTTGATATCTTCTCCAATAAAACGAATATGTTGAAACTTGATTACATCTTCAGGCATTTTTACATGAGTATTATTAATTACTTCAACAAGCTCTTGGGGTACAATTGCTTGGGCATTATTGGGAATTTTAGCACCGGTCATAATTTTGACACAGCAACCAAAATTCAAGTCCATGTTCACATCATCCCCTGCAAAAATTTTACCCTCAACACTCAAGGTATTTCCAGCATCCTCGATAAGTATTGCATAACCGTCCATTGCAGAATTGTCAAACTTAGGTAAAGAGTGAACAGCAATAACTTCTTGAGCACTTATTCTCTCTAAACTGTCTTCTATAGGAATGATTTCAAATCGAGTTTTTTTTGTATTGTTATAAATAATTTCTAAAGCTTCGTTTACATTTACTGCCATAATTTTTCTTTTCAATTGGGTTTATAATCTTTTTGCTATAATAGCGAAAATTTTTAAAAGTGAGATAATTTATGGATATTATGAGCGATTCTATAGCGACACATGTTTTTATGATTTACGTTTTACTGGCAGTTATGCTATTTAACCTGTTTCTTGTATCAAGTGTAAAAGATTTTGTAAAGCTGGTGAAACTACTTAAAATGACAACTCCCTTGTACCATTTGGTGAATGCAATGATTATTTATACAGGTATGATTGTATCTGCATATGCTAAAGAGATAAGTCCAACAGTAGTTTTAATGATATTTACAGGTATTTTTATTTTAGTCATCGAAATCAAACGATACAAAAAGATGAGAGTTATTAAAATAGCAGATATAGAATTACAAAAAGAATTTTATATCTACGCGAAAAAAATATATTTGATTGAAATAGCAGTACTGTTTTTTACTTATTTTGTTTCTAAGATATTCTAGTGCAGTTTACTTTTCATGGGAATTGTGGTGAAGAAAATTTAATCATACATGATGAAATTTACAGATATCTTTTTAAAGCAAGACGGCATAAACTTGAAGACTTGATTTTTTTTAGAAATCTACGAGATTCTTTTTTATACAAATATGAGGTTAAAGATATTCGTAAAAAAGAGGCACAATTATCTTTAGTATCAAAAGAAGAACTTGAAATTTGTGCCTCAAAAGATTTACATCTTGCATGGAGTATTGTTGATACTAAAACAGTTGAGAAGTATATTACTTCACTTAATGAAATAGGTGTTGATAAAATTACATTTGTTTATGCTGCATATTCTCAAAAAAACTTTAAACCCAATCTTGAAAAACTTAATAAAATACTGATTAATTCTTCTCAACAGTGTGGAAGAAGTTCACTGATGAAACTGGATACTTGTGAAAGTTTGACAAAATTTTTGGAACTTTATCCCAACACAAAAGTCTTGGATTTTAGCGAAAAAAATATCAGCAGTGAAGAGAATATCTCTACGATTTTAATAGGTACTGAGGGTGGTTTTTCAAGTGATGAAAGAGCTCTTTTTAAAAAAGACAATATTTTAGGACTTGATTCAAGTTTAATATTACGAAGTGAAACTGCAGCCATTAGTGTGGCTTCCAAAATACTACTTTAATCAACATATTCATCTAGATAATTTACGTAACACAAAACACTAGGTATAAAAAAAGGAGACAGATTATCTGTCTCCTTTTTTTTATCATCGGGTGAAACTAGTGTAAGTCTCTCCAGATTTTAGCTTTCCATAACCAAGCAAATACAGCAAAGATAAGGAAGTAAATTAAGAATTTTGGTCCTAATTCATTTCTTTCAGCTCTTTTACTGTCACCTACTTCAGCCATATAAGTAATCACTTGATCTTCAGCAGCTTGAGTAAGTCCTACTCTAGGCATTGCTGTACCATCTAAGTGTTTTTGAGGGTCATTTACAAATTCATGTAAATAGTTTTCACTTCTACTCTTGATGTATTGAGATAAATCAGGAGGAAGTTTTCCCATGTAATCTTTAACAGACTTATCAGATGTGAAAGCAGCCATAGAGCCACCTTTCATATCACCATACTTAATAGCATGACATCTTTGACAAGCATCTGCAAAGACTTCTTTGTTTGTCATCTGCTTAGGAGCAGCTGATTTTAAGAATGCAACGATATCTGCAACTGCTTGAGCATCTACATCAGTGAAAGCACCATCGTAGTTAACATCAAACTTAGTCATAGGGTGAGCGCCACCATCTTCAAACTTATGTTCAACTTTTCCAGCTTTTGCTGGGTCTGCAATAAATGCAGCTAAAAAGTTTTCGTTGTAAATTAACCCTGCAGAAGTTAAATCAGGAGTCATAACTCCAGATTCAATTGAATTTCCAAGTTTTTTACCATCAACAGTAACACTGTGACAAGATTGACATTGAAAACCTTCTACAATAAGTTTTTTACCCGCTTCAGCGTTACCTGTTTTCCCATTTCTTACATCTTTTAAATCTTTAAAAGTATAATCAGGAGCAGGTTTTTCTGGATGCATTTCATGATGAGCATATGGCTCAACACCCCAGTAAGTAATTAACGTAAACGCAACTACTACTGCTAAAATTTTTAATTCTCTCATTATACTGCACCTCTCGCTTTTGCATCAGCTTTTGTAACAAATGGTAATGCAATAAATAATAGTAAAAATCCAACTGCAGCTACAAAACCAACCCATGAATTCATTCCCTCAGGTGGAAGTTTCCCGTAAACAGTTAATACAATTAAGTCAATTAATAATAACCAGAACCAAACATGGAATCTAGGTCTTTTGTATGCAGGTAAAATATCAGGATCTCTGTCAATAAATGGTAATACTAAGAAGATACCATTTGCTACACCAAATGCCATAAGACCTAAGTCAAATGCTTTAATTCCAGCAATATCAAAGAAGAAACCTCTAAGAACTTCGTACGACCACAAGAAATACCATTCAGGATAAATATGTGCAGGAGTTACCATGTTATCTGCTGGATCAAAGTTAACTGGATCCATAGCAAAGTTAAAATGGAAGAATACCAAGTAGAAGTAGAAGATTAAAAATACACTTAATACTGCAAAATCTTTTGATAAAAATACAGGCCAGAAAGGAATAACTTTCGCGCTTTTTTTATCTCCAGATAAATATTTTTCAGCTTCAGCATCAAAATCTAATTCTTCAGAAGTTTGAGTATTAACATGAGGAATTCTTAATGTATAGAAATGTAATCCAATAAGACCCATGATTGCTAATGGTAATAAAAATACATGTAACATAAAGAATCTTGTTAAAGTAGCATCAGCAACATTAAAGTCACCTCTGATCCATACAACAAGTGCATCTCCAATTACAGGGATTCCACCAAATAGGTTTGTAATAACCATTGCAGCCCAGTAAGACATTTGTCCCCAAGGAAGCATATATCCAGAAAAACCTTCAGCAGAAAAAGTCATAAATAAAAGCATTCCAGAGATCCAAATCATCTCTCTACCTTTTTTATATGAACCGTAATAAATTCCTGTGAACATATGAATATAAATGATTAGGAAGATGACAGATGCCGCAACACCATGCATATGTCTAAATAACCAACCGTATGCAACTTCTTGCATAATTGTGTAGTTTACAGAATCAAATGCTAAGTTAACATCTGGTTTGTAATACATTAATAAGAAAATACCACTGATAACTAAAATTTTGAAAGTTACCGCAAGTACAACACCCATAGCCCATAAGAAGTTAATGTCTTTTGGAATCCAGTACTCAGTCATCATTACTTTATTGAAGGTAGTAGTATTTAATCGTTGATCAAACCACTCTCCAACAGAGTTTGCTTTTGTAATTTTTGCCATATTCAAACTCCCCTTATGCTTTAACTGTCATCAGTTTTGTATATTGTGGACCTGTTTCACCAAGTACAAGAATATTGCCTTTTAAACCAAACTCAGGTAAATCTAGAGGTCTAGGAGGAGGTCCAAATGTTTGTTTACCACTTGCATTAAACTCTCCCCCGTGACATGCACATTTCCATACATCTTTTTTCCATGCTGGAATACACCCAAGGTGAGTACATAGTCCAATAGCAACAGTGAATCTATCACTACCAACAATTACATCTCTATCAGATTTTTCCATTTGAGCAGTTTTTTTAAGAACAAAAACTGGTTTCCCTCTCCATTGTACCGTTGCAGGTTTTCCAGGTTTTAAAGTGGTTAAATCCACTTCAGTAAATCCACCAGCAAGTACACTTGGCAATGGATCCCACGCTTTCTTCATACCAATAAGCGCAGGGACTGCACCTACTGCAGCAACTGCAGCAAATGAAAATCCGAGAAAACTTCGTCTATCTGTGTTGTTAGACATTTATCTTCCTTATTTTAAAATAAAATCCACATATTATATTGATAATTGAATTAAATCCTAATGACCTAGGTCAAATTGCTATGGTTTTGCTATGGGTGTGTGGTAATACTACCCAGAAATTTGAGTAGAATGTTTATGAAGATTAATTGAAGCTTAGAGTAGAACCAGAGGAATTAATTTCCTCTGATAAATTCTACAATTTCTTTTTCGATATTTTCTTTTGGAACGACACTTTTATGTAAAATTTTTGCGTCAAATACATCACTGACCATTTTTGGAATAATTGCTTCGTATTTTGAAGCTATTTCTCTTAATGCGTCTTCGTCTTTATAGGTTTTATTATCTCCATTTAAGGCATTTAAAACCGTAGGTGAAAATTTTGTCCACTCAGCAGTTGAATACATTACTGTTTTAAGGTTTTTTTCTTTTAAGTGATTATAAGCTTTCAAACAAGTTGCCGTATGAGGATCCATTAAATACCCATCATCTAAAAATGTTTTTATGGTTTGTAATCCAAATGTGTCGTCACAATGAACAGCTGAAAAAATTTCTTGTAACTTCTTTGTTTCATTTTCGCTAAGTTCAAACTTCAAGTTGTTGTTTAAATTTTCAAATAATTCTTTGGTTCTATCTGCTCCAAACATATGAAAGAGAATTCTTTCAATATTTGAAGATTTTAAAATATCCATTGCAGGAGAGTTTGTTAAGATGAGCTTTTTGTCATTGATGTCATAAACACCATCATTTATCCATTGTGTTAAAATATTGTTTTCATTTGAAGCAATTAAAATTTTCTCAATAGGTATTCCCATTTTTCGCGCATAATATCCACCCAAAGCATTTCCAAAATTACCACTGGGAACGATTAAATAAATCTTTTCCCCTAATGATACTTCTTTTTGTTTTACTAATTGAATGTATGAATGAATGTGATATACAATTTGAAAAATAATTCTTCCAAAGTTTACTGAGTTTGCTGCTGAAAGTTTAATACCATCATTTTCCAATTCATCTTTAAAACTTTGAGAGCTAAGTAGTGTTTTTAATGCATGTTGAGCATCATCAAAGTTCCCTTCAATCCCAATTACTTTTAAGTTTGCTCCATCTTCTGTGACCATTTGAAGTCTTTGAACATCACTCGTCCCTCCACTTGGATACAAACAAGCTACTTTGATGCCTTCTTTGTTTTTGAAAGTATTTAGAGCTGCGGGTCCTGTATCTCCCGAAGTTGCTGCGAGAATAAGATATTCTTCCTTTCTTTTTTTAGCAATGGCAGAGAGAATTGAACCAAAAGGTTGAAGTGCCATATCTTTAAAAGCTCGTGTTGGTCCATGGTATTGTTCTTGAACAAATAGGTCATCTTTTACTTTTACTACAGGGCATGGATTTTCTTTGTCATCAAAATTATCGTATAAATCCAGTGCGGTATTGATGTCTTGGTCATCTATATCAATTTCAAAAGCTTTTAAAACATCATAGGCTAACTCTTTGTATGAAGTATTAAGATGTTTTGCAACAAAATCTTCTCCCAAGGTGGGTAGAGTTTCAGGAACATAAAGTCCTCCATATGATGCACTTGGATTTAATATCGCATCTGAAAAAGCTACTTGCTCTTTTTTACTTCCGTCATTTCCTCTTGTTTCTATAAAATTCATCTTAGCTCTCTTCTTGTAATAATTTATCTATATCAATACCATTATTGGGATTGTCTCTTCTTAAAAATTGTGTTCCAATTCCACTGCTTGTAAACAATTCAAGTAATAGGGAGTGTTCTACTCTTCCATCAATGATATGTGCTTTGTTAACACCACTGTGAATAGCATCAATACATGAATCAACTTTAGGAATCATTCCTCCTGCAATTGTTCCATCTTCTTTATAATCTGCAACCTCTTGTTTATCCAAAGAAGTTAATAGCGTTTTTTCTTTATCTAAAACTCCCACGATATCTGTTAGAAAAATCACTTTTTGAGCATTAAGAGCTGAAGCTATTTCACTTGCAGCAATATCTGCATTGATATTAAATCCAGGGTGATTTGGCTTCGCACTGTCAGCAATTGGGGCAATGACTGGGATATACCCATCTTTGATTAATCCATTTATCATATCTGCATTTACATCAGTAATTGTACCTGTGTACCCAAACTTACCATCATCTTTTGCAACTGCCTTAATACACCCAGAGTCTTTCCCTGAAATCCCAATGGCTTTGGTTCCGTGATGATTTAATAAAGAGGTGATATTTTTGTTAATTTCACCACTTAGTACCATCTCGACCACTTTCATTGTCTCTTCTGAAGTGACTCTTTGTCCATCAATAAACTCAGAGGTAATATCCAGTTTTTCAAGAAGCTCAGAGATTCGTGCTCCTCCTCCATGAACAATGACGGGTTTAATTCCCACCAGTGATAAAAGAACAATATCTTGCGCAAATTTCTCTTTTAATTCAGGACTGGTTTGAGCAGAGCCTCCATATTTAATGACAATCGTTTTACCATAAAATTTTTTAATATGTGGAAGGGCATCTAAAAGTGTGCTTACCGTTTGATTTTTTTGCATGGGAAAATTACCTTTGTGTATCTTATAATTTGCGAATTATACATAAAAAACGCTTATTGTACCAAATGAACAAATTTATTGACCCTTGTCAAGGCATTATTTAAAGAAAAAATATAAAATTTAAAAAATTAAAAGGAAACACAATGAGCTTACTTCCAAAAGACGCGAAAAAAATCGAGATTGAGGGTACAACTGTAGATTTCTACGAGTACGTTCAAGATGGCTTATCTTATTATTATTTTGATACTTCATTAACAGCACCTCCTGAGCCTATGATTAATGCAATGGCAGGCTTGAAATTACTAACAACACCTAATGTAAGACTGGTGATGATTAATCATAAAGTTCCAGGAGGACTTTTTGGAAAAATTGGAAATAACTTTGAACACAATATTGAAGAACTTGAAGATGGAAGAGCTAAAGTAGTTTTTGCTTATTTAGATGGGGCGAGTGAAAAAGCCGATTTAACACAAACTTCTTGTAACGGATAAAAAATGGTCAGTATCACAACCGATTTTGCCCCACCTTTTAAATTAATCGTTCCTTACTTTATTGTAGGAACCTTGATTTATTTAATCAGCGCACTCTTAACATTAAATTTTGATGTGAGCACTCTTCATTATTTAGATGCTTCCGTTTTATCCTGGGTTCATCTGTTTTTATTGGGATTTGCAATGATGATTATTTTTGGTGCAATGGCACAATTGATTCCTGTGGTACTTGAAGTTGGACATTGGGCAGTTGAACTGTTTTATATTATTTGGCCCCTATTACTTATTGGCCTATTATTAATGGTATTTGGTTTTAGTGTAAGTTCGTCATTTTTACCTTTTGGAGGAACATTTATTTTAATTTCCATTGGTATATTTGTATTAAATGTATTTGTGACACTTAGAAAAGTAGAGACTTTTTCTTTGGTGGTAAAAACTGTTATCTTCTCAAATGTATTTTTATTTATGGGGTTGATTTTTGGCATAGTCATGGCACTAACCTTTTCAGGAGCCTTGAGTTTGAATGTGATGGTATTACTTAAAGCCCACGTATACTTAATAGTTGGTGGTTATATAGGAGTATCAATCATGGGTTTATCCTTAGTTCTATTGCCTATGTTTGGTCTTTCTCATAACTTTTCAAAAGTACCAATTACAGTGGCTTTTTATATGTTAAGTGTAGGTGTGATTTGTGTGACATTAAGCTCAATTCTAAACTTAGATTTGATTATGTATTTGGGTTACACCTTAAGTATTGCATCCTTTTTCATTTATTTTGCTCAAATCGTACTGATTTATAAAACAAGAGCCAGAAAAGAAAATGATATTTGGGTTAAATCCATGTTTTTTGCATATTTTTCACTTATTACATCTTTATTACTTGGGATTATTTATCTACTCACAGGAAATGACTCTATCTTGATGGCTGGGGGATGGCTTTTTTTCATGGGGTTTATTGGTTTCATTATATCAGGCCATTTGTATAAAATTGTTCCATTTTTGGTTTGGTTTGAACGTTTTTCACCTCTTGTTGGAAAGAAAAAAGTACCTATGTTAGCAGATATGGTTCCCACAAAAAGTGCCACTTATCAGCTTGTTTTTACAAGTACCGGAATTGCAATTTGTACATTGGGGTTGCTGTTCTCCCACGATACAACCTTTAAAGTTGGAGCTTCATTTTTAATCATTGGAGCAATATATTTAACTCATGGATTATTTCACATGATTGGCTTAAAAGCAGAATAAGAAAAGAAGGAATTATTATGGTAACAAAAGAAGAATTATTTAAAGAGATATCAACAGTTATGGATCCAGAAGTGGGGTTTAATCTAGTGGAAATGGGTCTTATTTATGACGCATATTGCGATGAATCAGGGGATGCTGCAGTTATTATGACCCTATCAACAAAAGCATGCCCTTTACATCAAATGATTGTACAATGGGTCAAAGAAGCAGGGGAGAGAGTTCCTGGTGTTAAAGATTGTCAAGTAGAGCTTGTGTGGGAACCCGTATGGAATCCAACTATGGCAGATGAACATGTCACAAAAGCACTATCAGGTGCTATGTAGTTTTAGACAAACATTTTTTTCAAACTTTGTTCTAGCTCTATTTTTGAAGTGATAAACATATGAAGAAATAAAAAGTATAAAATAGCCATTTCAACTAAAATACAAGACACACTGTACATAACATATTCTATTCTTGTAGCATCACTTGGTGTATATATAAGAGGTATGTTATGTATTATAAATAAATAAGTTCCCATAAGAGAAACAATTAGTGTAAACAAAGCCATTTTCTTTAAATTCATTTGAGTCCTTAACTTTTTGATAATGGAAGTATAAATACTGTGGATTACAATTTGATTACAAATACACAGAGAAATATAATCAGAGTTAAATCATATCTTTTGTAAAATCCTTTATGAAAAAATTTATTGCTTTAAAAGCCAGTGCTGGAAGTGGAAAAACTTTTGCCTTAACAGTTCGATATATATCTTTATTACTGCTTGGTGCTAAACCTCATGAAATTCTTACTCTGACTTTTACCAATAAAGCAGCCAATGAGATGAGTGAGCGCATTTACCAAACACTATTAACCCTAGGAGATGATGAAGCTTACTTAGACAGTATTTGTGAGCAATCGGGTTTTAATCAAAAAGAAATCTTAGGTAAAAAGAATCAACTGGTGAAACAATACAGCAGTGCAGATTTATCCATCTATACCATTGACAAATTTGTCAATAAAATACTGAGAGAATTTTGTGGCTATGTGGGAGTTTCAGATGACTTTGAGATAAGAGAAGATGATATAGATGCCTTAAATTTAAAGTTTCTAAAATCACTGGACTTGGAAAATTTTGATAAACTTATTGACTTTGCCCTATATGAAAATAAAAAGTTTGGCTCAGTTACCTCTATTTTCAAAAGTTTAATAGAAAAAAATGAAGATATTAAACATGTCAAAATAGAAAAAGAACTGATTGCTTTACAAAAACAACAAGTATTAAATGCTGCATTTAAAATAAAAGAGTTTATTGAAAATGTTGCCAGTACAAAAAGTGCAATCAATGCTGTTGATTTTGACAGTTTTGAAACTTTGTTGGTCAAGGGGAAAACGTGGTTAAGTAAAAACACTTGCAGTGAATTTTCTTATTTTAAAAAATTTACTAATGAAATTCTTGAAGAGTATTTTAGTGTTATTAAACAAGAGTTGGTTATATATTATAAACTTCGCTCAAACTTCTCTTTGAGTAACTTACTTGAGCTTTTT
>Ga0209707_1002009_pt1 | contig 10973 bp, 10 predicted proteins | sample EN4Hudsemesocosm_FD_184630 | JGI IMG/M metagenome (GOLD analysis project Ga0209707, IMG submission 184630) | Methane-oxidizing microbial communities from mesocosms in the Hudson Canyon - EN4B Hudson Canyon (SPAdes) (version 2) | ecosystem: Environmental > Aquatic > Marine > Cold seeps | place... | reverse complement strand
CCAGATAAAAAGCATAGAGTAGGAGTGTAGATTGTTTGACTTTTTAAAGGCAATATTTCAGAATAGAGTATTATTATGGTCATTAACAAAGAATGACTTTAAGCAGCGCTGCATTAGTGGAATGACTCAGATATTGGTATTGATTGGGCAACCAAAGAAGAGCCTCAGCTTTCTGGAAAAGATCAACAAGGGGTTTTATTAACTAATGCAGAGATGTTTGTTTAACATGAGTAAAAAACTATTTTTCACTCAATAATTTTTTATATATTTCCACATAAGATTCAGCCATTTTTTTAGCTGTAAATAACTCCCAATAACGCGCTTCAGCGCGTTTCCCCATTGCAGCAGCCTCTATAGGGTTATTCCATAAATAATCCATCGCTTGCCTAAGTGCAACTGAATCATCGGGTGGAATAACTACGCCCGTTTCTTTATCAATATTTATGTAGGTTGTTCCAGTACCAATTTCACACGAAATCAATGGTTTTCCATACATCGCACCTTCTATCAAGGAAATACCAAAAGATTCCGAGCGCAAATGTGAAGGAAAAACTAGCGCAGAACACAACTCAAGTAAAGCCAGCTTATCTACCTCATCCAGTCGACCCGCAAAGTAAATATTATGCACACCAGTGTCTTTTGCTTGCTGTTTAAGCTCACTCTCCATTAAGCCAGAGCCAACAATGACTATTGGGTAATCAGTGTTTTTTGCTGCCGCAATAAGTGTATGTAAACCCTTATAATAACGAAGTACACCAATAAAAAGAAAGAATCTCGACCCACACTTTTCTTTCCAAAAATTTAATTTTTCATTTGAAGACTTAGGGTAACTATTTTTATCGAGACCAATAGGAATAATACTAGTCTTGTCTGCAAATCGCGACAAAATCGGACTACTTTCCAAATAATTGGGGGAGGTTGCGACAATATGATCGATGCTTTCTAAAAAACGGTGCTTTAATGGGCGATAAAGTTTAAGTAGGTTTTCCTGTTTAATAATATCTGAAAGATATGTAACCACAGTCGGTTTGTTTGCTTGCGTTACAAAATGAAGAATATCTGTAAATGGATAAGGGAAATGATAATGAATAATATCCGCTTGCTTAGCCAATTCCTTAAATCGTGAAAAAGCTGAAATTGAAAAGGGTGTTGATGCTATTTCAAAGCTCGTTTGGCAACGATGAACGAGATGTCCGTCAATTTCAAGAGTTTTATGATCAATATTTTGGCTTAAAGAAAGAACTTCTACTGAAACGCCTAATAATTGGGTGCCTTTAGCAATCTGGTTAATAAGTGTTTCACCACCACCAATAGTGTCAGGGAGATAGGTTTTATAAAAATGGAGAACTTTCATATAGCGTGCGCCTTCTTAATAGAAATTGCTTGTTCAAATACTAAAGCCAAGGCATTTGCTGATTTAGTCCAACTAAATCGAGCTGCATTTTTTTTTGCATTAGAGGCAAGTTTATTACGTAAATCATCATTGGTAATTAGCTGGTTTAGCCCATCTGATATGGAGTTAACATCTTCAGCATCAACCAGAAGTCCAGCATCACCCGTCACCTCTGGCATTGAGGAGTTATTTGATGTCAAAACAGGTTTTCCATGACTCATTGCTTCAACTAGCGGTAAGCCAAAACCTTCATAAAGAGACGGCATAGCAAGAAATAAAGCATTAGCATAAAGTGTATTGAGAGCGGACTCTTCAACATACCCCGTTAGTCTTATATGTTTTTCAAGCTTTAAAGATGTGATTATATTTTTCAGTTGAATCCCTCCCCAGCCTTTCCCACCAGAAATAACAAGTAACGCTTGTGCTTTAACTGCCTCAGGAAGATTCGCATAGGCCTTTAATAAAGATAATAGGTTCTTTCTGGGCTCTAATGTTCCGACAAATAAAATATAAGGAGTATTTATATTAAGCTCTGATAGAGTCATATCTTTAGTCACAGGCATTGGATTTGCCCCAAGGGTTATCGTCGTTACGCGCTCCGATTTAACGTTAAATTCATCGATAACAGCTAGTGCAGTAGATTGTGAGTCTGCAATAATAATATCAGCACTTAAAACCGCTCGAGGCATTTGCAATTGCTCAAGCAGTTTTGACATCGGCCGCATTGTTTGTGGAGCAAATTTCCAAACTAGATCATGAATTGTGACAGTACGAGCAATTTTTCTTGATAATAACAAGGGCAAGCGATGTGCAGGCCCCCAGAAAACATCAACATCATCCTGGCTAGACCAGAAGGGAAGGAGGCTCTCTCCCCAAATCTGGCGAGAGATGCCTGAACTAAAATTTTTTGTTCGTATATTTGCTCCCTCTAGGCTTGGGATATACTCATTTAATATAGGTGCAGGGCTATATAAAAAAAGAGAAATATTATTGATAGAGCACAAAACATGACACATTTCTAGTGTATAACGCCCAATGCCAGTAAGGGGGCGCGACAGAATACGAGCATCAACTCCAACCTTGATAATGGGATTATTTTTCAATTCCTAACATCCACTTTAAAGTCTGCTTTAGATCATACTCTGTGTTACTGTTGATAGTCTGCTCTAGTAATTTCTTACTACCTTTTAACACGCGGACTTCATTTTCGCGTACAAATTGCGGGTTAACATGAAGTTCAATTTTATGATTAGAGATTTCTTCACAAAGAGCGATTACTTCACGCAAGGAATAAGCCTTTCCAGTACAAATATTAACAGCTTGCCCTGAGGGTAAAGATGTCTGCTCAATAAGCTTTACATAGCTATCCGCAATAAATCGTACATCATTAAATTCACGCCAGACATCAAGATTACCAAGTTCAATAATCGATTTTTTAGCTTTAAAATGAGCTATGATTTTGGGGATTAAAAAGTCACTGCTTTGCCCAACGCCAGTATAATTAAAAGGCCGTGTAAAGGTTATGGGTAAAGTATTGCTCCAAAGTTTGCCCATTAATTCCATAGAGTATTTGCTCACCGCATAATCATTAGCAGGATCGGGAAGTGCATCTTCACCTATACTTCCTTCGGAACGGTTACCATAAATATTAGCGCTGCTTGCCAACAAAATGCTTTTCACTTCTGGTGCATGCTGAGCCAAAGCCTCTAATAAGTTCCGCGACCCTATCAAGTTAACTTCATAGAAGGCATTTACATTTCCATGCCCAACGAAAGCGATGGCAGCTAAATGAATAACGGCACTAGGGTTTAACGCTTTAATCTCCAATGCGAGAGCATCATAATCTCGAAGATCACTAACGAGACCAACAACCTCATGCCCACTATTTTGCAATGCAGTTTTGACGTAGTGTCCAGTAAACCCATTGAGCCCCGTAACAAGAATACGCATAATTAAAATGAGTGGCCGTTAGTATTGCGATGTAAATCAGCCTTAACCATCATGCTACAAAGCTCTTCTAGGTTAGTTTTAGGCTCCCAGCCTAGCTCTCTTTTTGCTTTCTCTGGATTACCAATAAGTAACTCAACTTCAGCAGGACGATAAAACTTTGGATTAACGCGGACAACTTCTTTACCTGAAGTGACATCAATAGCAACTTCATTTTCCTTAGAGCCTTGCCATTCAATTTCTATATCAACTGCCTTAAAAGACATCGTTACAAAATCACGTACGGTTTCGGTACGATTAGTCGCTAATACATAAGTATCTGGTTGGTCAGCCTGTAACATCAAATACATACCTTCTACATAATCCTTAGCAAAGCCCCAGTCACGTTTAGCATCCATATTACCCAGCTCAAGCACATCTAATTGACCGAGTTTAATTTTAGCAACACTATCTGTAATTTTACGAGTTACAAATTCACGACCTCGTAAAGGTGATTCGTGATTGAACAAAATGCCACTACAAGCAAAAAGATCATAACTCTCACGGTAGTTTATCGTCATCCAATGAGCATAAAGTTTTGCAACGCCATAAGGACTACGCGGATAGAAGGGAGTAGTTTCTATCTGAGGAACTGCCTGAACCTTACCAAACATCTCTGAAGTGCTGGCCTGATAAAAGCGTATTTCAGGGTTTACAATGCGAATAGCCTCAAGCAAATTAACAGGTCCAAGGCCAGTAATTTCCGCTGTAGTCACCGGCTGATCAAATGACACGCCAACAAAACTTTGTGCAGCAAGGTTATACACCTCAGTCGCTCCTGTGCTTTGCAGTAAACGGATGCTTGAGCTTAAATCGGTTAAATCATACTCAACTAATTCCAAATTAGGATCGTTCTGAATACCTAACTCTTCAATACGCCAGAAACTAACCGAACTTGTTCGGCGATAAGCACCGTAAACCGTATAACCTTTTTTTAATAAAAGCTCTGCTAAATAGGCTCCGTCTTGGCCTGTAATACCTGTGATAATTGCTTTCTTCATAATATAGTATCTTCTTGAAATTTAAAAAATTATTGCTTTAGGCGGTATATCAAAGTGATTTAGGCAACTTGGTTTATTATGCAACTTTTAAATAATCACTGTTTTCAGTATTAACTATGTCGCCACTACGCTCTAACACAAAAAAACCTTGCTTTAATAATTCACTTTTAGTCTCATGATTAAAATAAAAAGAAGCCATAGCCCCATAGAGTTTGTAGTCTTTATAGATCGGAAATAGCGCCTTAAAATTAGCAAACTTACGCTCTAATTTCTCAATATCATCTAAATGTGCTTTATATTTAACCTCAATAATAGCGATAGCATTACCGTTAGTGAGAAAAATATCGTATTCTTCTTGAAGTAAGCCTCGGTGTTTTGACATGTTTTTAGTAACGTCATCAAAGGTAAGGCTACCCAAATGATTATCCTTAATTAAACTATTATAAAAGAAATCTTCCGCTACATCGCCTTGATTAGATCCAATAGCACCTAACATCTTAGCGACTTTATCTAATTTTCTAGTGGTTTCTTTTTGCAGTGTATCGGTTTCTTTTTGCGCAACCGCTAAACTAGCAACCAGTTCTTTTAATTCATTATCAGTCATTCATTTAACTCTCTATTATATGTCTTAACTTTACTGGTAGAAGGATAAACAAGCAACCGATAGCATAGTCAGCCAGCTTGATTTCTATATTTCTCACTTTTCCTATCCCTATCCCCACCATGCGCAGTAATTTTTGTAGTTCTTGAAATCATTTTATTTATTTCTAAATGAAATCCCTCAGAACCATAAACCTCAGCCCGCATCGTTGCAACTGTAATTTCTTGCTCTTGTTGGGTGCTAATGGGTATCTCGAATGTTTTTTGATAGTTTTTAGAGCGTAGCCATGAATCTTCACCTAAATCTTGATAAAGCTTATGCTCTGTAATTAAACTATTTTCTTCACCTAGCCCATTATACCCATAACTTAACCAAGGATACTCAGCAATATTGCTAACCATACTCGCTCTAACAGGGTTCATCTCAATATAAGGATAAAGGGTAAAAAGATAATTTTCACTATCGACTAGACATGATTTAAATCGACCTTCCCAGATAGTTCCTGTTCTATTGCGTGTGGTATAAAATAACGGACATATCGGTTAGCTATCGTTTGCATAAACTTACTCAACTGCACCATTATCTAATGAACGTAAGCTTTTCATAAAGCACGTGTAATTTTCCAAAGAATTATTTCCTAATGACGAAGCCAAGAAATTAATATTGCAACTGTTTGATATAAAATGAATTAACGTGACTGGTAGCAGTATTACTGGCTACTCCTTGATCTTTCATTGCATTTTAAGTAACCCTATTCCTAATGATCTGGTATCTTGATTATTCATATCAAGTGAATTTGGAGAAAGTGCCGTTGGAATTTCAAACTTTATTTCAACCACATTGGAATCACCTTTTTTTATTGGTAACTGAACCTCATGGGGACCAGCATGAGTGTTATAAACTGATTTGATTATGTCGCCATTAACATGAAAAATAATATTTTGGTTACCAAATACCATGTACTTAATCGTTAAATAAGATTTTTTATCAGAGTGATGCTTAAAATGAATCTTTGCAACTTTGCTATCAGACCAAACTCCCCAGTCTTCCGTCCCGGAAAAACCTTTTTTAAGAAGCTTTCTGCTTTCCTGAGTATTAAAGAGAACTTCATCATTATCAAGCATAGTGAAAATGGCTAGTTCATTTATCTTATTTAACGCTTCCTCTTTATCAATATCTACTGCATTTTCTATTTGAAAAAGAGATCTATCTTTATTCTGACTAAGTAGTTTCAGCTCACCAGTTCCTTTTTTCCATTTTATAGCAGTAGAGTTGATCACTATATATTTGACGCCAATACCTTGAAGAAATGAAATTGCATCTTCACTCGGCTCTTTCAGCAGATTATATAATGCAGTATAGCCATTATATGAAGGATTATTTTGAGGTAAAATAGCATTTACAAGTTCAAATTGATAAGTTGACCTATAAAAGCCTAATGGGTAGCCTTTTTCAGGAGGGTCTTCAGGAAAGTGGTAAAAAGGTAGTTCAATCACCCTACCTTGGTCTCTCTCCGCTAAATCTCGATAAAAGCTAGTATCAGGTAGCTGATAAACTGAAATCTGTTCAGTCCATAACTTGTACTGGAGAGTATCATCCAAAGTTACGCCTAGCAATATCACTCCACTTATAAAGTATATATGTTTTTTCCTAGAAAAAAGGTCCTGCAAGTAGGTATAAAGTACATCTAAGTAAATTATAAATAATACTATTAACAATATAGCTACATATAGGTAAGCGCGTGAAGAAACTCTAAATATACCCGTTAATTCATAGGTGAAATTAACAAAGGACCAGCCGCCCCGTGGATCATTTGATAATAAAAAAATCAATATAATTGCTGGTAAAAAAGAATAGATAAGCAATACTCGCCTATCTCTTACCCAGTCATGTTTAGAAATTAGAGATACTACGAATATACCAAGTATAAATAATGGTATAACCAGCCCGACCCTAAAGCTCTGCTCGTAAAAAGTATCGCGAGTGAAAAAACTTAAGTCGATTATCTGGGGTAAAAGTGAGCTTGCAGGATAAAATAGATACCAATGATTTTTAATAGAATATGCTATAAAATCTTGGTAACTACGAAAAGAATTCTCGGCAGAGCTAATGGCATTATCATGAATAAATAAACCTATTATTTTTTCTCCAACCAAGTTGGGATAAAGCAAGCTCATTAATAAAACAAAAAACAAGCAAGTAATCGTTATATTTTTTGTCAACAGTGCTGTATTGCTAACAGATAATGAATTCACTGGATGATAGTAAAAATACAATCCTAAAAATAATGCAACAGAAAAAAGCCCCCCATAATAGCCATAGTATTCATTCATTGAGAAATTAAAAGCTATAAGGGACGTAACCCCAAACATATTAAGTAATGACGTAATTTTTGACAGCTTAACGACAACTAGCGTTACCAGTATCGGTGCGAATGGAATTGCTAAAGTTAGGTGTCCTCCTACTCTAGCATAGAAATTATCATTATTTAATAGTAAAAAAGCCCCAAAAAAGGATAAAAAACTATTGACCCCAAACTCTCTAAATAAAAAATATGAAGATACACCGACTAAAAAGAACCCCAGTAAAGCATAAATATCATAAATATCATCCAATTCGAAAAAAAATGAGATTATATATATTATTACTTTTTGAATACTATTAATTGGCACCGCTGGAAATGCACCTAACCCTGCACCATCGATCTTAGTCATATCAGATAATAAATATGCTATAGGTTGTTTATGCGCTTGAACAGCAACATCAGTCATCCATGTAATCGTCCCCAAGCCATCACCGCTAGCCTGTGATACCGTCACTCCGACGCCTAAAGATGGATAAAACTTCCAAAGTGAAAAAACTAAAAATAGCGCTATAATAATATATGAAGAATATTGTTCTTCATCTCTAAACTTGTTTTTAAATGACATTATTACGGAATCCTCTGTACCAATAATAGAAAAGCAATAAACTATTTGCAATTAATAATGCTATGCATGCATATAAAATTACAATCGCAATATCTATGGCATTAAAATAATCTACCTTATAGATATAAATACCTGAAATAACAAGTACAACATAGGTGGCATATAAGTAGCCATATAGATTTTTCGCCAAAAAGAAATTGAATATTACACTTATAATGGCGACGATACCCATCGCAAATGTGATGATAATTAAAGTTTCAGCCCCACCTAAATATTTACTCCCAAATAATAATGTGATAGCAGTCCCAGGGAAGAAATAAACTGTACTCACAAAACAACAGGATAATAATAATGTCAGCCCCATAACAACTAACAATGTTGACATCGAACTTTTTCCATCCACCTTATTCTGGCTAACTTGCGGGAAAAGTACCGTCAATAAAACGCCAGGTAAAAAAACGGCTATTCTCGCAATAACTGCTGCGACCGAATATTCACCAGCTTCAACTTCGCTGGCATAGTGTTTTACAAGAACAACATCTATATTTGTTATCAACCCAATTGCAAACCAGGTTAAAGTCACAGGAACGGCATATGCTGCAATATTTTTATATACCTCTTTAGGTATAGCTTCATGCTTGATATTTTTTAAAGGAAGATGCTTGTTGACTATGCTATAAACCCATAAACCTACAGCTACATTAGCCAATAATGCCGCAAATAATGCTCCATTATATGAATACCCCATAAAGACAACAAATGCGATGGCAAAAATAAGTTTTAAAAAAGCAACTAAAGCTCCCTTAATAGAGACTTTCACGTGCATCAGTAACCCCTGCATTACCCCTAATAACACGCCAAGCAATACGCCCGTATCTAAATATAATAAAAATATATAAAGCGGTAAATGATCTTCTAACTTTAGGTAATCACTAATAGGATCTATGGAAAATATTACAATTAAAGAAAAAATCACTAATACATATAATGTGATACGAAGCATCTGTCGCAGAAAACTAGATACTAATTTTTTTTTATTTTTAAACTCAATAATGTATTTTGAAACAATATAGGGGAAAACACCAAGTGCTCCTCCAACAATTACTCCCAATGAATTCACAGAAGTTAAGACACTAAAATCCTCGATACTCAAGTATCTTCCCATAATAAACTGAAAAAGATAGGAAAATACATTTGCACTATTTGCAATTATTAGAACAAAGACATTTACTCTTAAGAAGCTATTATTCATATAAGTTTGAAGTAAAGTTTCTTCAAATTTCTTGCCAGCCACGGCGAAAACCGTTTAATAAAGTAGAATGGTATTATCTTTATTAAGTCTTTCCTTTCTTGTTTTATTAAGATCATATTGAGATACTTCTTTTGATCTGAAGTAAATGTGCTGTTACTTACCACTCGCCGATATGCATCGTAGCTTCTTTTGCACATCTTAATTTCTTTTTTATCAAATAAGTTACCTTCTCTAAGTCCATCCGATGATGGAAGTAGGTATACATGGAATAACTCTTTAGGTACTACAATAACATCACCATATTTTAGAATTTGCAAATCGACAGGAAAGTCAATCCATAGAATCTCTGCTTTATCTGATCGATTGACTACATCATTAACAGCCCGATTTAGCGCATCTCTTCTGCATAGCCCCCACAAAATTCTGGCTCGACCGTACTCAACAGGTTGTTTGATGTAATTATTAAATCTGTCAAAAGCTGTACTTCCTGATAATTTTTGTAAATATTGAGTTAACTCAATTGTAATTGGGCGTTCAGCTTCCATTTTGTCCGTTACTTTAACACCAGAGATTACAACAGCCGCATCAGAGCTTTTAAGTAATGTATGCTGTAATTCTTCTACTAGTGATTCGCTAAACTCATCATCATCCGCAGCCCACATAAAAAATTCTGTTTGGGCTTTATCAAGTAAAAACATTAGATTTTTTATCGCACCAATATTACTTTTCTGCCTAAAAAACTCAATTCTAGAATCTTTCTCTATAAACTCATTCACAATCGAGTTGACTAGCTCTTCAGCATCCGAACAATTATCAGAAATGACAATTCTCAAATTTTTATAGGTTTGTTTATGTAAGCACTCGAGCGTGTGTCGTAAGCCTTCAGGCCGATTATATGTAGGAACACCAATTGTGATTAACTGCTCTTGCATTAAAGTGATGCCTTTTTTGCTCTAAAATAGATAAATTGTGGAAATGTACTAGAGATTTCATCCGGCACATCTTCAATAACATAGGAAAAATCTGTAAACCCAATTCTTGTCAGGTCTTTTTCTATTTGACTCGGATCACTCACACATACATCAAACGCCCCATTAGTCACTCCTGCACTATATATGTCATCATTATAAGCTGCAGTATTATTAATATCTTTACCGAATCCCATTTGAGCAATAAATACTCCATCGACCTTTAGCGTTCTATAGATATCTTTAAATATATTATTCCGAATACTCCAAACAGAAATATGTTGTAATACAATTACACTATAGGCAAAATCATATGTGTCCGATGGTGCATCGCCACAATCATCACCTTCAGTCAAATATAAATTAGGTTGCTGTCCAGCAGATGAAACCTCGCCTAGATATGTTTTTGCATTTTGTAAATTTTTTTCGGAAATATCTACACCGTCAATTCTTTTTACTTTAGTTGAAAGATACATCATATTTCTTCCAGGACCACACCCGTATTCTAGTCCAACTGCACCCGTTTCGACTACGGGTATATATACCCACATATTGTGATTGTAGCCAGGAAAATTGTTTTGAAACTCCCAATCCACTGCTGCAACACAGTCACCAGTTAACTCCCCTGGTTTAACCTTTGCAACACTTGCAGCTATGTTAAATTGTCGTTTTTGCATTGCTAGATAATCAGCTGGAGTTTTGTCATTCTTCGAGTTAAGTCTAGAAAAAAAAATATTAAATTTTAATCGTACCCATGGTATTTTTTTATACTTAAAAGACAAAAATTCTTTTAGCGATGCTTTTATATTCATTAACACTTTATATATCTCCGATTACTCTCT
>Ga0209707_1002007_pt1 | contig 10983 bp, 10 predicted proteins | sample EN4Hudsemesocosm_FD_184630 | JGI IMG/M metagenome (GOLD analysis project Ga0209707, IMG submission 184630) | Methane-oxidizing microbial communities from mesocosms in the Hudson Canyon - EN4B Hudson Canyon (SPAdes) (version 2) | ecosystem: Environmental > Aquatic > Marine > Cold seeps | place... | reverse complement strand
TATTTTAAACAACAACTTTACTTAAGCATAGAAGATGAAATACTTAAAAACAAACTCGTAGATGAGGTGAGAGAATATTTATATAATGAGATTATTGACGATAATAGATATACATGGATAAATAAAATAAGAAATTATGATGGTGGTAATGCTTATGCAACTCGATTGATCCATCCTAATTTAAAACAAACTGAAGGTAAAGTATTATCAACTAATACAGAAGATATAAAAGGGAATAAACCCTATTTGGTTGAGTTGAATGGGATTAAAAAAGACAAAGAAATATGTTTTGAATATTATTTTAAAAAGTTAAATTCAAATGATATATCAAAAAAACTGAGCTATTCAAAATTATATGAGAAAGAAGACTGGATAGTAGCCACTGGAATTCATCTTGATAACATGAATTATGAAATCGAAAAAAGAATACAACCAAGTATCAAAGCTCACATTCACCATTCTAATCAGACGTTGGTTTATGAATCCGCATCCACAATACTGTTTATACTATTATTCTTTCTTTTGAAGAGAATTATTCAGAAATACTTCAATGAAAATCAAAAACTAAAAGATAAACTGGAAATAAAACTACAAGTGAGTGAAAATAGAGCCAATGGTTTTTTTAACTTACCCATAAACTTACATCTTATTCTTACTTTAGAGGGTAAAATTCTTCATGTAAACGATTCTTCTAAGAGAATTCTGGGATATGAAGGAAAAGAGTTAATAGGAACAGCTTTGTTTGACTTACTCCATCCCAATGATATGAAAAAGACAATAGAAGAAAGAAAAAAAGTAAAAACTGGCCAAGATACTATCTATTTTGAAAACAGATATAAACACAAAAATGGTGCAACGGTATACTTGGCATGGTCTGCAATGGCGGACATTGAAAACAATGTAATCTATGGTTCGGCACATGATATCACAGAATCAAAATTGATACAAATTGAAAAAGAACGACAAGAAATGATTATGTACAAACAATCAAAAATGGCTGCAATGGGAGAAATGATTGAAAATATTGCCCATCAATGGAAACAGCCTTTAAGTGTCATTGCTGCAGTGAATGCTGGAATAAAAATGAAAAGTGAGTTGGACATACTTGAAAAAAAAGATGTTTTGAAAGCTACAGGTTTAATCAGTGAATCGGTACAACACTCAGTTGAAACAATTGATGATTTTAGAAACTTCTTTAAACAAGATAAACACTACAGGAATTTTAATATCAGTGAAACTTTTTCAAAAATTTTCAGACTTTTAATTTCTCAGTTTACCCCACCTGGAATCACAGTGGTAAAACAAATTGAGCCTGTTTTGGTACATGGGCTTGAAAATGAGTTGATTCATGTTCTCATCAATACCTTAAATAATGCAAAAGACGAACTGGTGAAAGCAGTACAAAAAGAGAAAATTATTTTTATAGAAGTGAAGAAAGTCGAAAACTCTTTAGAAATAAAAGTAAGAGACAATGCTGGGGGTGTACAAGGAGATGTACTTAAAACTATATTTGATGCACATGTTACCACTAAAAATGAGAATGAGGGAACAGGAATTGGCTTGTATATGTCAAGAATGATTATTGAAGAACATATGAATGGTAAAATCAAGGTAGAAAACCTTGATTTTGAATATGATAAGGAACACTATAAAGGTGCAGAATTTACTATTTTAGTACCTCTGAAACTTTGATTTACTTAACTACAAGATACATCACCTTTTTTTGAAAAGTCAAGTGTCAAATCATTTTCAGCTGAGTATTGCTTACCCCAATCATGAAGTTCCAATAAGATTGGTATGAGTTTCTTGCCCATAGGTGTTAGCTTGTATTCAACTTTGGGTGGAATTTGTGGATAGACGATTCGCTCAACTATTCCAGAATCTTCTAACTCACGTAGTTGTTGAGTGAGCATTTTTTGGCTGATATTGGGTATTAATCGTTTAAGTTCCCCGTTTCTCTTGATTTCGTCTTTTAAACACCAAAGAACAAGACCTTTCCATTTACCTCCGATAATATCGGTTGCCAGTTGAAAAAAGCAGCTATACTGTTTTACGCTTTCCATTATAATACTCTAGTGATAAAACAGTCATATTGTTTTACGCTTTCCATGATATATTACTCCTTTTTCTTCAACCATCATTTATACTTTATATGATAATCTTTATCCAGATTTTAGCATATGGTTACTTAAAGGTAACTATAGAACTAAAAAGTATATACTTGACAATAATATCGTAAAAGGATATTATTTCACATATTTAAAAACAAAAGGAAAAAAAATGGGAAAATACGTTGAATTAACAAATGACAATTTTGATACTACAGTAAACGAAGGTGTATCTTTAGTAGACTTCTGGGCACCATGGTGTGGGCCTTGTAGAATGATTGCTCCAGTAATCGAAGAATTAGCAGGTGATTTTGAAGGAAAAGCAAACATTTGTAAAGTAAATACAGATGAACAACAAGATTTAGCAACTAAATATGGTGTTAGATCTATACCTACAATTTTATTCATGAAAAATGGTGAAATTGTAGATCAAATGGTTGGTGCAAGTTCTAAACAAGCATTAACTGATAAACTTAACTCAATTATTTAATACAAAGGCACTTCCCTTGGAAGTGCCTCTTCTTATAGAGCTAACCTGACACACAATTTCTAAAACTCAAATATCAATAGGCTTATCTAAAAGCTATTTTTAGATAAAATCTCAAATCATTACAGTAGGATTAAAGATGATACAGTTTTTAGAAGAATCAAAAAAAACAAGTGCAATTATTGCAAATTTAAGTACAGAGGTTAAAAATTCTGTCCTAAATCAAATGGCGGATGCTTTAGAAAATCATTGTGATTACATAATCACGCACAATAATTTGGATATGACGGCAGGAAAAGAGAATAAACTCAGCTCCGCACTCATGGACAGATTACTCTTAACAGGGCCACGTGTAAAAAATATGGCAGATGCTATCAGGCAAATTGCTACATTAAAAGAACCCGTAGGCAAAATTCTTGATGGATGGGTAAACGAAGATGGCTTAAATATCCAAAAAGTATCAGTACCAATTGGCGTTATTGGGATTATTTACGAAAGCAGACCTAATGTGACCAGTGATACAGCAGCTCTGTGTTTTAAAAGTGGAAATGTATGTGTGTTAAAAGGTGGAAAAGAAGCTGAACATTCTAATAAAGCAATTGCTGCAGTTTTACAAGATGTCTTAACCAAAAATAAACTACCCCAACATGCTATTGCCTTGTTACCTGATTATACAAGAGCGGGAGTGGATACTTTAATCCAACAAGATAAACTGGTTGATTTAATTATTCCAAGAGGTGGAGAAGCATTAATTGCACATGTGAGCAAAAATTCTGCAGTACCTGTTGTGAAACATGATAAAGGTTTGTGTCATACGTATATTGATAAAAATGCTGATGCTCAAATGGCCATTAATATAGCAATAAATGCAAAATGTCAAAGACCAGGTGTTTGTAATGCTATGGAAACTCTTTTGGTTCATAGAGATATAGCAGCACTTATTTTACCTCCCTTACATGAGGCTTTTTTGTCAGAAAACACTGAACTTAGGGGTTGTGATTTCACACGAAAACTGATAGATATTAAATGTGCAACAACTGAAGATTATGATACTGAATATCTTGCAAATATTTTATCCATTAAAATTGTTAAAAATGTAAAAGAAGCTGTTTCTCATATTAATAAATATGGTTCGGGTCACTCTGAGGCAATCATAAGTGAAAATTATACGGCAGTGAATTACTTTTTAGATACAATTGATGCGGCGGCTGTTTATGCCAATGCAAGTACGCGGTTCACAGATGGTGAAGCTTTTGGTTTTGGAGCTGAAGTGGGAATATCTACCAGTAAACTTCATGCACGTGGTCCAATGGGAATTAATGATTTAACAACGTACAAATTTAAAATCTATGGGAACGGTCAAACACGATAAACTACAACTCATTTAAAGGAATGTAAGAATGGAAGATTCGCTCAAACAAGATGAACAACTAGATATAGAAGAAAAAGGTTCCAGTAACATAATCGTTAATGCGCTTTTTGTAACAGTAATTGCAGCAATGGGAATTTATGGCTATTTATTTGGGAACTTTGATGGTATTTCTAAACAAACCTTGGGAAATGAGTATGTGAAAAAAAGTGAAATATCTTTCAACACAATGAGTGCCAATGAGCAACACAATTACATCAAAAAAGATAAGTATCTGGATGAAATTGACCAACTTAAAAAGATCGAACCAAAAGTGGTCGAAAAAATAGTTGAAGTTGAGAAAATCGTTTATAAAGACAAAATAGTTGAAGTTGAGAAAATTGTTGAAAAGATTGTGCCCGTTGAGAAAATTGTAGAGAAAATTGTTTATAAAGACAAAATCATTGAAGCAGAACCTAAAATTATTGAAAAAATTGTTTATAAAGACAAAGAAGTAAGTGCTGAACCAAAAATTGTAGAGAAAATTGTTTACAAAGATAAAGTAATACCAGGCAAAGAAAAAATCATTGAAAAAGTGATTGTGCAAGACAGAATTATTGACAAGTCAAAATTTAATACTTTTAGATGTTATGGGATGAGCCCCAGTGGATTTAGACTCACAACTTCGTGTGCTGCAAATTTGAAAAAGTTTCTTGAAAAAAATTCAGATTCAAAATATTTTGAAGTTATTGGGGTAATGAATCCTAAAGACTTTAGAAGTATTGTCATATTAAAACAAAAACTAGAGCTTTTAAAAGAGTTGGACTTAAGTGCTGAGCAAGTAGATACCTTAAAAGACTTGGTTGCAGTTGGCTTGGATAAATTAAGAGTAAATGAAACAATCTGGGAAGTGAAAAAAATATTGGGACGTCAAACAGCGGTTGTTCCTGTTTCTTATGACGTGCACTCTAAAAATGTCAGAGGTACTGTTCTTAGAGCATACAAATAAAGGAAATAAATGCAAGAAGTGAAAATTTGGCACAATTCTAAATGTTCGAAATCAAGAGCCACTTTAGAATTACTGCAAAATGAGAATTGTAAAATTGAAGTTGTTTCTTATCTTGAAACTACACCCAGTACGGAAGAAATAAAAGCAGTTTTATGCTTACTCAATGTAAATGCAAGAGCACTAATGCGAACAAAAGAGACTTTATATGAAGAATTAAACTTAAGTGATATTGCTTTAAGTGAAGAGGTTCTTATTCAAAGTATGTTTGATAACCCTTCTTTGATTGAACGTCCTGTAGTACTTGCCAATGGAAAAGCTGCCATTGGTAGGCCTCTTGAAAATGTAATTAAAATACTCTCTTAAACACATAAAACAAATATTTTACAGGAGTTTAAACCAACTGGTTTTTCAAAAACTCCTGATAATGTCCATCTTCTAATTCTAATTGTTCATGTGTTCCACTCTGAACTAACTTTCCATCATCTAAGACGAAGATTTTATGTGCATTTTTCACCGTGCTTAAACGATGAGCAATAGTAATAACCGTTTTGTTTTCTAAAATGGGTTTTAAAGAGTTAAATAAATTTAACTCAGTATGAACATCAAGAGCAGAGGTGGACTCATCAAAGATCACAACACTGGGGTTAGAAATGACCATACGTGCCACTGAGAGCCTTTGTCTCTGACCTCCTGATAATCTCATCCCATGTTTACCGACAATGGTATCTAAGCCATCTGTTGTATTGGATATCATATCATTAAGTTGAGCAATCTCTAAGGCGTTAAAGATATCTTCATCTTTAATGTTTTCATTTCCCATGGTAATGTTAAAACGCAGAGTATTGTTAAATAAGATGGGCATTTGAAGCACCAAAAATATACTTTGACGTAAGTTCTGTTTGTTAATGGTATCAATGGAAATATCATTGTAGGTAATTTGCCCACTGTTTTTAGTATAAAACCCTGATATTAACTGTGCAAGGGTGGTTTTTCCACTTCCACTGGCTCCTATTAAGGCCACTTTATCTTTGGCATTAATTTCTAAAGAGACATTAGATAACAAGGCTTTATCTTTTATGTAAGAGAAGTACAAGTTTTGGATTTTGATATTAATACCTGCACTGTTTGAATCAACTTTATCTTTTCCATTTTTTTCTTTTTTCAATTCCAAGATTTTATTAATACGTGCCATGGCTGCTTTTGCCGTTGCATAAGAATATTGCATGGACAATATATCTTGAACAGGTGTCATCATAAACCATATGTAACCAAACATGGCAAACATCATTCCAATACTTAAGTCGCTGTAAACAACCATCAATAATCCGCTGGCTCTTAATACTTCAAAGGACATGAGAAAAATGGTAAAGGAAAATCTCTCATAGACTACACTTTTGTAACTGTATTCGTTGGAAGTGGTTTGTATTCTTTTTGCTTTGTGTGTTGCTTCATCAAAAAAATGCTGCTCTTTATTGCTGGCTTTAATTTGACCAAAAAGTTCCAATGTCTCACCAAAGTTATTTTGAAAATCTTCTATGGCTTGATTTTCATCTGCTTTTAAATGGCTCACACTTCTGGCTATTTTTTTTGACAATAACATTACTATTGGTTGAATAAACAGAATCATCAAGCCTAAAAATGGGTGAATGATAATCATCACAATAGCAATAGCTATTAACATCATCACAGAAGAGATAAAACGGCTGGCTCCTGTTATTATAAAGTTATCAAGTGTATTTACATCTGTAACTAAATTGGCACCAATAGCGCCACTTCCTAGGGATTCATACTCGTTCATACATACATATTGTAAATGAGAGATGAGTTTTTTTCGTACTTCAAAGGTGACGTGTTTAGAGATGGATGTAAATATTTTACTGATCATTGAAGAAAATAAAAAATGAAGAAACCTGAGAAATATAACCGTAACGGCAACAATACTAATATAATAAAATGCAGTACCCGAACCAAATAAATCAGTTATTGTATTGACAAAAAGTGCGGGTTTATTAAGCAGTACTTCATCCACAAGTACAGGTAACATTAAAGGAATGGGAATGCTAATAATAATAGCAATAAAAGTGACTATTTGTCCCCAAATGAGAGTAGATTTCTTTTGTAACATAAGAACCCAAAGGGTTCTAAAAGATATTTTATCAATCATGTTACGATATTAACGTTGGCTGAAGGCCAGTTTTAAGCCCAAAGAGAAAAATACCCCAGCTGTGATTGTATTAAGATATCTTGATATTGCAGGGTTTGCTACAATCTTTTCCCCAAATTTGTTGGCAATGATACCCATGGCAGTGAAAACTACTACAGTTACCACCATAAAAACTACACCCAAGGTAATCATTTGCATTGGAACATTACCATTTGAAACCGTGACAAATTGCGGCAAAAATGCAAGAAAAAAGATAGAGACTTTTGGATTTAATATATTCATAATAAATCCCTTTGTATATAGAGCCTTCAAGTCTTTACTACTCTCTTTTTGTCCAAAAGTTAATTCATCATTTCTGTGCTTAAAAGCCTTGTATGCCATATACATTAAATAAAAAGCTCCTGCAAACTTTACTACATTAAATGCCATTTCGGAGGTATTAAAAATTGCTGATATTCCAAATGCTGCAGCTGTTGTGTGAATAACAACTCCTGAGCTTAATCCAAGAGTGGTAACAAAAGCGGCCATTTTACTTTTTGTGATACCTTGAGTCATGACATAAATATTATCAGGTCCTGGTGAAAATGCCAGTAAAATTGATGCTACAATAAAAAGATATAAATTTGTTAGTTCAATCATAAGTTGTCCTTTATAGAGTCTATTATAATATAAATCATTACAAAGGAAGTTAAAGTATGAGAGAATATAAAGCAATCAAAAAAAGCATAATTGCAACCACGGTATTAAGTACTCCTTTGGGAAAAATGTTTGCAGCATCAACGTCAAAAGGAATTTGTCTTTTGACTTTTTACGATGAGAAAAAGATACCAAAACAGTTGAAAAAGTTAAAGGGGTTTTTTGACGCAGATATCATGTCTGCACATAATGAACACTTTGATACGTTAAAAAAAGAGTTGGATGAATATTTTGATAATAAACGTGAAGTTTTTGAGGTACCACTTCAGCTTCTAGGCACTGCTTTTCAAATAAAAGTATGGAAAATTCTTCAAGCCATTCCTTATGGGAATACCATCTCATACCAAGAGCAAGCCAGTTTAATCAATAATGAAAAGGCAGTGCGAGCTGTTGCCAATGCCAATGCCAATAATTTAATTGCATTGATTGTACCTTGTCACAGAGTTATAGGAAAAAATGGGAAACTTACTGGTTACGCGGGCGGAATAGAAAAAAAAGAATTTCTTCTTAACTTGGAGAAAAAACAGTGTGTTTAGATTAAAAAAGATTTAGATATAATCACTAAAAACAGCAAACTAGGGAACTTATGATAAATAAATCAATTTTTAGAGAATATGATATTAGAGGAATTGTTGGAACACAATTAAATGAAGAGAGTGTAAAATCAATTGGGTACCATTTAGGACTTGAAACACTTAAAAGAGTCAGTACAAAAACCCCTTATATTGCTATTGGTTATGATGCAAGAACCCACTCAACTGAAATGTTTGCTTATTTGACAAGTGGTTTTAATCAAGCTGGTTGTAAAGTTCTTGGAATGGGTATGGTAGCCACTGGAGTGAACTACTTCGCTTCTTACCAAAACTTTGATGGCATTAGACCAGATGCCTCTGTTATGATTACGGGGAGTCATAATCCAAGTGAATACAACGGCTTCAAAATTACCATTGATAATAATCCCTTTTTTGGCGATGATATTTATGCAATGGGAGATAAAATAATAGAATCAAATATTACTATTACTGATGATGTAAGTTACAAAGAAATTGATGTGATTTCAATGTATGTTGATTATATGGTAAAAGAGTTTGATTTTCTAAAAGGTATGAAACCAAGATTTATGATTGATTGTGGAAATGGAGTTGCTGATACTGTATTAACAGAAATCTTGGATAAGTTAGAGTTAAACTACGATGCTTTATATACAACTCCAGATGGAACCTTTCCTAACCATCACCCAGACCCAAGTGAAGAGAAAAATTTAAAAGATGTTATGGAAGCTCTAAAAGGTAACTTTGATTATGGTTTTGCCTATGATGGGGATGCGGATAGAATTGCTTTTTTAACCAAAAAACATAATGTCAAAGGTGATATTATGGCACTTCTTTTTGCAAAAACCATGACAAATCCCGTAATCATTGGGGAAGTTAAATGTACACAAATAATGTACGATAAAATCAATGAAAATGGAACGGCTGTTATGTATAAAACAGGGCACAGTAATTTAAAAGTGAAACTCAAAGAGTTAAATGCAGATATGGCAGCTGAAGTCTCTGGGCACATCTTCTTTAATGACCGATACTTTGGGTACGATGATGCTGTTTATGCAACGTTCAGACTATTAGAATTGGTTTTTAATGGTATGGATATTGACAAAGAAATTGAAGCACTTCCTCAAACTTTTTCAACAGAAGAGATTAAAGTACATACCACTGAAGAAGAAAAGTTTATCTTAATGGACAAAGTGAAAGAACTTTTAAATGATGTACCCGTAGATTTCCCAAAAGTGCTTGATATAATTGATGTGGATGGGGTTAGAGTTATATTTGAAGAAGGTTGGGGATTAGTACGAGCCAGCAATACTACTCCTGTTCTTGTGACTCGATTTGAATCTACTATTGAAGAGAAAGCCAAGTTGTATGAAAGAAAATTAAATGAATTGATACAAAGAGCAAAAGATGAACTTAGTTAGACTACAGTTTAAATCAATAATGGGAAGAATATGAATTTTGTAACTCTGCAATTTAAAACAACCAATGACTTTAACTGGAATTTAGACTATGCTGAAACACTCATAGCTAAAGCCCCTTTAAATTCATTTATTCTTGCACCTGAACTGGCACTAAATGCTTATGCCTACAATAGAATGGATGATGCGGTTGCCATTACGGCTAAGGCTATTGACGTTTTCAAAAAACTCTCTTATAATAAAACCATTGCTATTACAATGACCACAAAACAAGAATCCCAGTTTTTTAATACCTTACATATTTTTTATAAAGGAAAAATTGTACATACTCAATCTAAAATTCAATTGTTTGTTTTAAATGATGAAAAAGCACATTTTACCCAAGGTAATCTTGAGGATATGAAAGTCATTGATTTGGATGGTTTTAAAGTAGGGGCATTAATTTGTTTTGAACTAAGATTCATCTCTTATTGGCAACAGCTTCAAGGAGCTGATTTGATAATAGTACCTGCAATGTGGGGGAAACAAAGAAAAGACAACTACGAAACACTAACAAAAGCACTGGCTGTTGCTAACCAATGTTATGTTCTTGCTAGCTGCAGTTCTAATGATGACATGGCAAGAGGTAGTGGAATAATTACTCCCTTTGGTGAAGAGTATAGAGATGATAAAAAAGAGTTAATATCCCGACTTGTGGATTTACAAGAAATAACAAAAATGAGAAAATACTTGGATGTAGGTATCAAATAAACTAAATTACAATTACCTCAATATACTTACGCTACAATTAATAAAGGATTCATTATGTTTAATAAAGACTTTTTAAAAAATTTAACCATTTTATATGTAGAAGATGATGAAATTGCAAGAATAAAACTCTCGAAAATTCTTAAGCGTTTTTTTAAAGATGTCCTTTTAGCTGCAAATGGCTTGGAAGGATATATCCTCTTTCAAGAGCAACAATTAGCCAATAATACCATTGATTTGATTTTGAGTGATATTAATATGCCAAAAATGAATGGTATTGAAATGCTTGAAAGTATTCGAGAACTTGATACTGACGTTCCCATTATTTATACAACTGCAAGAAGTGAATCAGAATACTTATTAAGAGCTATAGAACTTAATGTAAATCATTATGTATTAAAACCCATTGACACAGAAGACATTATTAATAGAATACAAGAAGTATGTGAAAAAAA
>Ga0209707_1002000_pt1 | contig 11009 bp, 5 predicted proteins | sample EN4Hudsemesocosm_FD_184630 | JGI IMG/M metagenome (GOLD analysis project Ga0209707, IMG submission 184630) | Methane-oxidizing microbial communities from mesocosms in the Hudson Canyon - EN4B Hudson Canyon (SPAdes) (version 2) | ecosystem: Environmental > Aquatic > Marine > Cold seeps | place... | reverse complement strand
GGTGAATCATTACCCATTAAATCAGGTAACGGCATAAACTTTCTCGCTTCTCGGTACGCTTTTTGGCCAGCTAGCGATAACCAACTAAAAACATAAGGCGAAGAAACCGGAATACACGTACGTTGCCAAGCAACAGCAGCAACATCCGGCGCAGCGTGTTTTAAAACATCCACATATAATCGATGCCGCTTGCGCCATTCGTGCGGCACAGAATTAATCGCATTCATTAAGTCCACATCCATAAAAGGCTGTTTCACTGTAAACTGCGTTCTAAAAATTTCAGTCCCGCCTACCGTTACTCGCCTAACACGGTTATCCATTAAAAACGCCATCACAACATCCATACTGGTTTCACCTTGGTATTCTGCATAAGTCTGAGTAAATAGTGGCTTAGCATCCTTAATAAAACCAGAAACTTCCTTACTTTGCTGAAATTGCTTTACCGTACTATTTAAACGCCAATCCCATAAACTATCCGCTACCTCAGCTTGATTAGAATGATTAAACCAAGCCGGTTTAATAAAATTCCCCCCTAAAACAGCATCACCTGCATAGCCATCTAATAGCGTTAAATTTCCATCCTCAGTTAAGCGCTCGACATACGGCAATACATGAAAATTAACCACAGGAATCTGGCCTTCAGTAATCCAAACGCCTTTACCTGCATAATCTTGTAAATAATTAGGCGAAAACTCAAATAAATCATGCGCACAGTTTATTTTTTGCGACGTTTTTTTCGCATAAATTAAATCCCTACAACCAGGTACCCCCCAAGTATAAGCATGAACTTGCTTTTCTTTATGGGCTAGACCTAAAATAAATCGCGAATCCAATCCGCCACTTAAAGGGATAGTTAAAGTATCACTCTGTTTAACCGCACGATGAACAGATTGCTCTAATGCAGAGCCTATTTCAGTTATCGCCTGTTTTTTATTTTTTGAGAAATCTTGTTGATAGCTATATTGCCAGTATTGATGTTGCTGCAAGCCCTTAGCATCAATCGACAAAACAGAACCTGCCGCCAAGGTTGTAATGCCAGACACCAAGGTTTGATTACCCACCATTTCACCAATCGATAGCATCATAGCAACCGCTTGCTTGTCTAGCTCTGGCTTAACGGGTAACGCCGCCAACAATACCTTAATTTGCGTAGCGAATAAAACAGCCTCTTTATATTTAACTATATATAAAGGGTGACGCCCGAAATGATCATTCACAATAAAAAATCGTTGTTGCGACTCATCCATTAACGCCCATACAAAACCACCACGCAATAAAGCAATCTGCTGTTCCGTCATGCGATCCAAACGGGGCATGGCATCACCCACTTCAAGCGATTCAAACTCGCCAGTCATCACAATTCTTGCAGTTTCCGCACAATCATAAACATTAGTTGCATCTGATTTTTGCGCAACAACACCCAAACCTGAAAACTCAGTCTGCCATGCTTGCTGATTACAAGCCGACGGCACATAAGCCGCCGATAACATAGTTTCTAATGTTGTTTCTGGTAATTGTTTTTTTACATCAAAGTATCCAACGATTGCCGCCACTTTAAATCACCCTATTTGAATAGTTAATTATAACTTTATGCCTTTAGAAAAAATGGCACGGGGCGCAGGTTTTAAGCCGCACTCTTAATATCCTCATCACACTTAAAGATGAAATTTTTTCAACCATCATCCACACATGCTTTTAGCGTCGATCTACTAACACCATACTCCCACTAAAATTATGCAGGAGGACAGGAAGTGGAATCCCTCCATCTTCAAGTAACTTGGGTATACAAACATAACAAAATCAGACAATTTCACCTGTCAAAACTTCATCATCAACAATAACACATAACTTATGTCTATATAGTTTTCGCAACACAGCTATTCAGCGCTAATAGCATGTAATCTACTTTGTTTCGGCAGAAACAAATTAAAACATAAGAATTATCAATAATTTCATTAAATGCTTTTCTTAAGCTCAAATATTACGTGAGAAACTCAGGTAAAGCAGTATTTTTTTCAATTGCCTCTAAATATTTCTTTAAGAAATTCACAGATGATTGCTCCATAAACCATTTTCCTGAGAAATCAGTCGCCTCTTTACTCATGATTTCACGCAACTCATCATTATTTATAATCTCATTTAGTTTAGTAGACATAGACTCAACACCGCCCAACTCAACATAAAAACCATGATGATTATCTATAAAATAATCATCAACCGTATTAATTCTAGTGACTAATTGTGGAATACCAAACTGCATAGCAGACACAATTGTGATATGTCCTGCGCCTGTTGATACATCCTTAATAGGCACAACACTAACTAATGAGTGAGCCAAAACACTCATTGATTCCTTCATAGAAATGTCATTCTTGATTAATATATTATCAGGTAAATTAATATTCGATAACCTGCCTTTAGGGCAAACTAAAATCGCATTCAACTGCGGATTCACTCTCATCACGTCAATAAACGTCTCAAAGTCTCGATTATTTCTTCCCATACATGAAATGTAAGGTTTAGAATTAACAATATAGTCCTTTGCAAACTCATCTAACTCAGGTCGGTTTACAGCCCAATGACAGAAAGAAAGCTTATTAAGCGGTATACCATATTTCTCATTAAATATCATTCTCTCAGCTTTTGAATACACAACAAAACCACTTGTATTCTTTAAAACCTTTTTAGCAACCAGCAGATACAACCCCTTAAAAAAACGCCCATTACCATGATTAAAACTAAAGGCAAAATGCCTTATTTTTTTACCTTGTCCTGTTATAAATAAAGCAAATGCAACAGCCAAAGTCATATAAGGCGCATGTGTTATAACAATATCATACTTAGAAACTCCTCTAATAGAGGTTATGGCCTTAAGAAACCAAAACGGTAACTTAACACCAAATAAATCATTATTATTGATAGTCCATTCATGCTCTGGAAAATAGCCAGAAAGCCAAGCCCACCCATTATCTTTAAATGGCGATATTAATAATATTTTCATCACTCTCTCTATTTAGTTTTATGGCAGGTACGCTCACAGCAGTCACACTATCAGAAATAGTCTTTGTTATCACGCGATTTGCACCAATAACCTTCAAAAGCCATACATATTTCTGAAATATAAAAGGAAAATTATATAGAGCCTCCCGAGATAAAGACTGACTTATTTTTAATAGGCTCACAGCTATTTATATTCAATAAGCGCACTTTTTTTACCCAACAATTGATTAAAGAAAAACTTCGCTTGACCTATCGCTTGCGGAAACTTCACTAACACACAAAAATAAGCATACAACCAATCTTCTTTCATAGCGATACGCACCACCTGTACAAGGTAAATGAGAAACAAACCTAACAAACGAATATCATATAAAGATAATAAGCCAAATACGATAGGCAATAGTAAGCCCCAACCAAAAATACGCGCATTATGCCTAAACCAATATTTTTCAGGAAATTTCCGATGCCGCCAAGCCACTTCAGCAAAGGCATGACCTGTTCTAACAGCGCGGTTAGCCCACTGAGAAAATTTAAGTATATTAACATCGTGCCAAACCATATCATAAGGAATACTTAATATTTTCCAACCCACTCGCCTTAAACGCAAACACAAGTCCGGTTCCTCTCCAGCAATCAATGCCTGATTAAAACCACCGACCGCATTGAAAGCCTTGACTGAAACAAAAGTATTGCCGCCACATGTTTCAGTGTAGCCAGCTGGAATTTTCCAGCCACGATCTGCTTCATAATTATAAATAGAGGCATTTGGGAAACGCTCTTTACACAAACCAAAAACCACGGCTAAAGATTCTTTTTCTTTATCAAGCATAAAAGCAGACAGCGCATTTTCAAACCAACCCTCAATAAACTCACAGTCCCCATCCACAAATTGTACATACTCAATATCAGGCGATTCCGCTAATAGCTTATTAAAACCTTCATTTCTCGCTCTAGCGGCAGTAAAAGGTTGGCTCATATCTAAACCAACACTATGTACCCCCAAACCACTCGCAAACAAAACACTATTATCTGAAGACCCGGAGTCCACATAAACAATATGAGAAGCTACTCCAACAGCAGAGTGTAAGCATTTTTTTAAACGCTCACCTTCATTTCGGCCGATAACAACCACACCAATATTTTTATATCTCATATATTTCTAATGAATGAGTAATAGTAATCATAAATAAACTAGGCAAGATATTAACCTTTAAAGCACTACATATACAGATAAAAATTCACCTGTACCAAGGTACAGTAACATTGCCTTAAATCTATTGTTATAATTTGAATCACATATACCACCATCCAAGGGGAAACCTAATGAATCTCAAAACCATCAGCTTAGTCTTAGGGCTAAGCATTACCGGCAACCTAGCTGCTGCCGAGCGTATGTGCTTCGGGCAAGTACCCGTAGAAACCAGTACAGATTTAGTTGCCAAAATTACAGTTGCAGAAAACGAGTATTTCACAACTAATAAATGTAAAAAATACTATTCCTATTACGAAAAACATTTAGATTTCAGCCAAGCAGACTGTGAAGCTAACAAAGATCAACTTTCCTTAGATAAAGGTTATGCTCCCTTCGGTGCCTTTTTTCGTGGAACAGACTCAACAGGCAAAGATAATATCGCGTCTTATGACTGGGAAATTAAAAACATTGCCACAAATGAAATTTTAACAACTTATAATGCATTCAATGCGTCTTATGTATTTGACGAGCCAGGCGAATACAGCGCAACCTTAACCATTACTGGCAAAGATGGATCTACAAGTACCGATACAAAAAACATTACCGTCTGGGCTCGCGATGGCAAAGACTACTTCGTAGATAGTGTTATTGGTGACGATAGATATAACGGCCTAGCACAAACACCTGATAATACATGTGATGTTAATACAGCCGCATTAAACTCATGTACAGGCCCTTGGAAAACAGCGACTAGAGCACTAGGTGAAATGGCACCGTATAAGGTCACTAATTACCCTAATGGTGAATATACAGCAGATAATATCTGCGTAGGCACTGAAACTGCTGATATTGTTCGCTATAAACAAGGGAATTTCAAAGTTTTTAGAAGTAGCACTTTTCTAGAGTCTGAAGCCTTAAAAGATAAGGATGGTAACTTTTTACCTACCGTACCTACAACTCTATGTAGTGAAACAGTCCCTAAACGCAACACCATTTTAAGACCTGGAGACCAAGTTTTATTCAACCGTGGTCAACAATTTAATTTAGAAACCGGTGTTAACACGATTAGAAAATATACATCGACGAGCAATGGTACCACCTATAATTATGAAGTGCTAAAAACGAATTCTATCGCTACAGTGGGCCATTGGAGCAAAGCACAGGGAGTTCATTTTAGCGCCTACGGAACAGGAAATCCTCCCAGCATAAAAAATACAGGTAAAATATCAAACTCCGCCCTCCAGCTACAAGGCCTAGGAATGTTTGGTTTTTCTATGAGTGATTTAGAGTTTAATTTAAATTCTAGCGTACCAAACCCATTTATTACTCGCGCTACATTCATAATAATGAATGGTAACCCCATAAATACAACATTTAAAAATATTTCCGTTAAGGAGATGAATCAAGGTATTATTGCTTCTGTAAACCTTGAAAAAACGCAAGGGTTATTTATTTTTCACTCTAGCTTTTATGATTCAAAGATAACACAACTTTATATTAGTAACAGTTTTCGTGATGTGGCCATTATTGATAATACGTATGATTATTCGTACAACCATTTAATTTATAGTAGCATTTCACATGGTTTAGTATACAACAACACCTTGAGTCGTCCCGCTTTTGGACGTACCGCATATAGACTTTATGGTGGAGACTTTCAACACCCAGATAACTATGTTTGGATTTCTGATAATAAAATGTCTGGCTGGATAGACCCACGAACTTCTGCCGAATTTGGTTCAGCATTTGCCAATGGCACTCGCTATAACTATAGCTTAGTTAATATATCACCCAATAATGGACGCTTAAAACCAATCGCATTTCATGATATTGTTTTCACTCGAAATATGCTGTCTGATGCCGAGACATTCATGGGTGTAGGAGCAGGGGAAAATATAAAAATACATCATAATACATTCCAATCACCAAACCCCAAATCAGTTCCTTTTATAAATATTTCTCCGAGTGCACATAGACCTATCAGAAATGTAAACATCACTAGCAATAAGTTTATTGATAGTGCTAGCGTTCAAGATGCAGGGCATGGTGTGACTAGCTTTATTCGCTGGCGTAATTATAGTAAAACAAAGTGTACTGACCAATTTGATCATCAGAAACTTAATATCAGTGACAATACCTTTTATTCGCTTAATGAGCAAAGAAGGATTCTAATTTTTTCTGACCTTCAACAAGGTAAAGATTTGTCTGGTATAGACCTCCCAGATTTAACCTTAGACCAAGCAGAAGCATTCTTAAACAAAGAGCTCACTATGAGCAATAACCAACTTACCTCAGTAAATAATGATGCCCCTACACTACAAATAGGAGGCAATAACTCCTCTTATGATAATACTAAAGTCAGTAACGATACTATTGATTGGTCACAATACTTTCAAAGTAGCACTAATACTTATAGGCTTTACAATAACCTTAGCCAGTTCACTCAACAAACTACAGGCGGCCTGAAGTGGGCATCAACAGACTCACTATCTATTGACACCCTATTAGCTTCTAATGAAACAGGATTAATTAGTCAGCCAGTGCCCGCTCTAACTTGGGACGATATTATTACCTATGCAGAAGAAAATAATATTAGTCCAGCTGATTTAGAAACAATGATTCTTAATCAAGTTCTAGCATCAAACCCAACCTATTCAATGCCAGGTGTTAATTATTCATCTGACCTTGGCTCCCTTGATAGAATAGGCAATTGGTTTGCATCCATTCCTTCTTCAATTGCTAGTTTATTTGAAAGCGAAGAAGATCAATGGAATGATGCTAAACAACTGGCTACTAGCAATAAGGTATCCAGTGAAGCAGTTATGGTTTCTATGACTAAAAAATAGATTTATTTCAATAAGTTAGTTTTCATAAAAAAGCCCTACATGGATAATATCCATGTAGGGCTTTTTTATTCCTGAAAAAATACTACTCGTTCAGGCGTAAGAACAGTTGTAATCCCCCCCATAAGCACTACATTATCAATAATCGTATATTATCCAACACTACAATTTGCGGGTACCCACAAGGGGATACCCCTATAAAATCACACACCGTACGGGCAATCCTTTATGGTTGCCCTCAATAACACAACATCCGTAAACACTTACAAATAACTCAATCGATATACCTTACGAAATAAGAAATAAGTACTGATAACAAACAGCAACATAGCACCACCCAACGCAACCCCGCCTGAAGCACCATAAAAACTAAAAATATCCTTAAAAGGCAGTACTAGTGCATGCGTTATAAATAAAGGAAATGCCAGCATACCCAAAACAGAAAAAAACTGAAAACAAAACTGAAGAACACGACTATACTGAGCATAACCTACTAACAAATAGTCAACTACCGATAGCATCAACAAGACTACGCCAGCATAAAATACCCAACGCCATACATAGTTATACTCACCAGGCCAAACCAGCCAAGTTCCTCCATGCCCAGCATGCACAGAAAGTACAATACCCAATGTAATCAGCGTAACACCACCCACTGCATAAATACTTAATGACTTACTGCTTTCAACCATCAGCTTCCGAGTAAAAATACCGATAGCAACACCAAGCAATGTTCCATTAACCATCAAAAAATAAGAATACTTAGCCGTTAATAATAACTTTAGCAATTCAAGTACTCCTTCTGCTCGATACAGTCCAATATCACGGATAACAAAAGTATGCACGGTATACAAAAAAACAGCGACACACACGCTAAAAATAGCGGGAGTAGATGAATAAGAAATAAGCTTAAACCAAAGGAACAAACTCAAGCTAATTAATACATAATACGTCAATACAGAATAAAAATAGATAGGAAAAATAGCAAGCGTAAGCGGTTCATGAAACACAAATGCCTTCAGAACCTTAACTGATGCCAAAATCACAATACCCACCAGCAACAACCAGACTGTTTTACTTAAAATAGCCTTCAAACGAACAGGGTCAGACTGAAAAATAGGAAACATAGAAAAACCAGCCCCCACCCCGTAAATAATCGCAAATCCCGGCGTACCCATTGCAAAGGCAGGTGCTAAAATCATTGATAACACATCAAAGCTAGCCGGTAAGCGCTCTAAAATACCCTCAGACCAATGACCACCAATAACAAATAAAACCAACAGGCCGCGCACAATATTAATTGTCATCCCCACCTTAAGCTCAGGTGAGTTAATTTTATGCTTATAGCGCGCTACACCCTCCTGCTCACTTAATTGCTTCGCTACTTCCCGTACGGTTAAACCTTGTAATATCCCCTTAGACACCTCAAGCGGAACATCATCCATCTTTTCAATCGCAACGACTGCACTGATCGCCGTTAAAGAATCCCCGCCTAACTGATAAAAATTAGCATCTAAATCCACGTGATGAATCGACAAAACCTGTTGCCAAACCGACTGAACCAAAGCCTCCTCAGCCGTTAGCTTCTCGCTTGCATAACTCTCATTATTAATATCGCCACCCGCGCCTTCGGTCAAAACCTCAACATCATCGCCACTACAGTGATGTTGATACAATTCAGAAAGTGCCTTTCTTTTAACCTTACCAGTGCCCGTTAGCGGAAACTCATCAACCGATATCACCTTAATCACATGCTTATTATGAATACCATAATTCAGCAATATATCAGCCAGTGCAGAAAAGAGCGCCTGCTTATCTAAATCTAGCGATTGCTGAAAAGCTAACAGAACACCATTCCCCGTCAACTCATCATCATAACTGGCAATGGCTATCCCTTCCTTAATCATCAAACACTCGCGTAAATCATGCTCTAATGCATCAGGCGATAACTTAACCCCACCACAGTTAATCAAATCATCTGCACGACCCTGAAAAAACAAATAACCGTCTTCAATACTACCTAGATCACTGGTTTGTAACCAACCGGCATCATCAACATTATCCTTATGCTCACCACCCACCAATAACTGCTGTGCAATATGAGGCCCTTTAATACAAATACAGCCTGAATCAGAAATCTTTATTTGTGTAGAACCAATAGCCACACCCACAGACTCTAACTGCGCATCAGTCGCTTTATCAATTCTTAAAAAAGTAGTCCGAGAGGCTTCAGTTAATCCATAATGTTGCACAATCACTGCATTGGGAAAAAGCGCCTTTAATTGCGATTTTTCCAAGCCAGACATAAACTGACTACCAATCTCAATCCACTTTAAATTTAAAGCCTCAACACCCAAAATAGACTGATTTTTTAATAATACTCGCCACAAAGTAGGCACCGCAGAAACTGAATTAATCTCCCCCGCCTGCAACATATCCCTAATTTCGACAGGATTAAAACCAAACTCAGGTAAAAAAGCACGTCCTCCCACAGCAGAAACGGCCCGAAACCGCCCTAGCCCAAACGAAAAATTAGTTGGTACCCCCACATACTCACGTACTGAAGCATCTAGCTCCATTACCTCATTCAGCCGCGCGGTCACATCAGACAGCATCCTATGCGTTAATAAAACGCCTTTAGGCTCACCTTCCGTACCCGATGTAAATGAAATTTGCGCCAACTCGTCCGTATTATCAAACGTATAAGTTGCTTCAAACCAACCAAAATCAGCTTTAGGATCAATGACAGTTTTCACACTCATTTGATCAATACGGCTTTGGTCATTTACAGAGCGTAACAATACAACCGCTTGCTTATTTATGTATGCATCAAAAATAGCCCTTACATAAGATAAAGAGTTTTTTGAAACCACACCGACATTATTTAGCATAAATTTTTTCCTTCAACACCGCGCTAGCAATTATTTATGGTTGCCCTTATAAGCACTACATTCACAATAATCGTATATTATCCAACACTACGATTTACGGGTACCCACAAAGGAATACCCTTACAAAACTACACACCGTACGGGCAATCCTTTATGGTTACTCCCATAAGCACTACATTCATAATAATCGTATATTATCCAACACTACAATTTGCGGGTACCCACAAGGGGATACCCCTACAAAATTACACACCGTACGGGCAATCCTTTATGGTTGCCCCCATAAGCATTACATTCACAATAATCGTATATTTGCGGGTACCCACAAGGGAATACCCCTACAAAACTACACACCGTACGGGCAATCCTTTATGGTTGCCCCCATAAGCACTACATTCACAATAATCGTATATTATCCAACGCTACGATTTGCGGGTACCCACAAGGGGATACCCCTACAAAAACCACCCCACCTATCTAGTCGCTCTAGTCGCCAGGCGGGTTTTAAAATACAAGAACCACAATAAATAACTACGCTTAAAAGCCCCCAACAAGCCAGGCCCAACTTTTAATTTAACAATACTCTTTACTAAATTAACAACATCGACCAAAGTCGATAAAATAAGATGAGTCAATACAGCGATATGCCCCAGGTTTTTACGAAAATAGAGCAATTCACTCTCATTTTTCAGTATATCCAACTGTTTACCAACCGAAGATAAATTACCTTCCGTCTTTGCACTCTCCCCCCCAATATGCACCACTGAGGTATCAGCATAAAAATGCACCTGCCAGCCTGCTTTTTTGCTTGCAAAACAATGATCAACCTCCTCATAGTAAAGAAAGTAACGCGGATCAAATAAACCCACTTCGTCAATCACTTCTCGCCGAAGCAAATAATAGCAGCCAGGTACCCAATCACATTCACGTGATTGATCATGCCCCCAATCCATATCATCTATATCTTTCACATCTTTAAAGAAGGACAACAGCCCCACACTACGTAGAAATATACTCCACGGCGCAGGAAAATAACGGCACGAAGGTTGTAACTCTCCTTCCCGCCCCCGCAACTTAACCCCC
>Ga0209707_1001998_pt1 | contig 11019 bp, 14 predicted proteins | sample EN4Hudsemesocosm_FD_184630 | JGI IMG/M metagenome (GOLD analysis project Ga0209707, IMG submission 184630) | Methane-oxidizing microbial communities from mesocosms in the Hudson Canyon - EN4B Hudson Canyon (SPAdes) (version 2) | ecosystem: Environmental > Aquatic > Marine > Cold seeps | place... | reverse complement strand
ATAAGTACAGGAAGTGCTCTTGGTGGTGCAATTGTAATGTTAATCTTTGGCCTAAGCACTGTTCCTGCACTCTTTAGTTTGGGTTTTTTTGTGGGAATCTTCAAGCAAAGTGCACTTAGAAATACAATGATAAAGCTGGCTGCTATTCTTGTGATAATATATGGAATTTTTGTTATCTATCATGGATATGCACACATTAGTAGTACTAGTGAGCTATTTTTTCGGTTTTAATGAGAATTATACGGGTTTTATTTTTTGCTTTATATTTTTAGGTAATTGAGCAAAAGCTCTGTTTTGGTTTTCAATGAAAACTTCATTTTGATATATCGCTAAATCTACTGTCATATTTGTGCATTTTAACAATAAAACTTTTATAAGTTTATCTCCTTCGTTAAAATTAATATTTTCACTTTTTAAATCTATGATTTTTTGCTTTTTAGCCAAGTTGATCCTTTTTGAGATAGTATCGTATCTTTACTCAAAATACAATATACACCCAGTCTTTTTCAGTTATACATAACTAAATTATAATATACTACAGTAATAAAAATTTGACCAAAAGGGAACTGATGAAATTTAATTATATTGGTAAGACAGGACTTAGAGTGAGTGAAATTTGTATGGGTACTATGACTTTTGGTACAACCACAAATAAAAAAGAAGCATTTAAAATTATGGATAGAGCCTACGAGAGAGGAATAAATTTTTTTGATACTGCTGAGCTTTATCCTGTACCTCCAACAGCAGAGTTAGCTGGGATTACAGAAGAAATTGTGGGTGAATGGTTAAAAACCAAACAAAGAGATTCAATTATACTTGCTTCGAAGGTGGCAGGAGCAGCGTCTGGTTGGTTTGTTCCTCCTATACGTCATGGAATGACAGCTATTGACTCTTTTCATATTCAAGCAGCAGTTGAAAAAAGTTTAAAAAAATTGGACGTTGATTATTTGGATTTATATCAAATGCATTGGCCCGATACTGTTGTACCCATTGATGAATCACTTGAGGCATTTGATAGGTTAGTGAAAAGTGGAAAAGTAAGATACATTGGAACTTCAAATGATACGGCGTATGGGCTAACCAAAGCAAACGAAACGTCAAAAAATAAAAACTATAAAAGATTTGAATCCATACAAAACAACTTTTCACTCTTAAATCCACGATTTTTGGATGAGCTTCAAACAGTATGTTTAAACGAAAACATTTCACTTCTCCCTTATTCTCCAATGGCTGGTGGGGTGTTATCTGGAAAGTATAATAGCGATTTCTATCCTGAAGATGGAAGGTTTTCAATGTACTTAAAAGATAAAAATCCAAGAGTACAAGCAATGGCAGATAGGTTTATCAATAAAAAAACCATTGAAGCCACAAGAAGATATGTTGAATTGGCGAAGCAAAATAATATGTCACCGGTCACATTAGCAATTGCCTGGTCCAAACAATTTGATTTTGTAGCTTCAACAATTATTGGGGCCAGAAAATCTGAACAATTGGATGCTTCTTTTGCAGCATTGGATTTAGTATTGGGTGAAGATGTATTAAATAAAATACAAGAAATTCAAAATGACATCTTGTATCCTATGGGATAATTATTGACAGAACAATATATTGAAAAAATCGAGCAGAGCAATATTGTCTCAAGGACTGATATAAACGGAATAATTACCTTTGTAAGTGATGAATTTTGTAGAATCTCAGGTTTCAGCAGAGATGAATTAATGGGTAATAATCACAATCTTGTGAAACATCCCGATGTTCCTGCTTACAAGTATGAAAACTTGTGGAAAACAATATTAAATAAACAAACATTTAAAGGTACCGTTAAAAATCTTTCCAAAACGGGCCAAACATTTTATTTAAATACAATTGTGTTCCCCTTATTGGACAGTAATGAGAAAATTGTTGAATTTGTTGCAGTTAGATATGATGTCACCGAGGCAATAGAAGCAAATATTAAGCTAAAAAAACGAGACTTTGAACTTGCCCAATTAAATGCTACTCTCGAAGAAAAAGTTAAAAAACAAACAAAAGAACTTTTGGACTTAAATAAGAATTTAGAGAGAAGAATTATACAAGAAGTTGAAAAGAGTAATAAAGGCAAGCACATCATGTTTCAGCAGTCAAAACTTGCCTCATTAGGAGAAATGCTTGGAAATATTGCACATCAATGGAGACAACCTCTAAATCATCTAAATATTATTCTTTATAAAATGAAAAAAGAATTTAATCATAACAAAGAAAATTTTAACAATAATTATATGGAAGCAAAAAATGTTACAAAAAAAATGTCCAATACCATTGAAGACTTTAGCAATTTTTTTAAGCCAGATAAAGATTTAGAGTTTTTTTATATTAATGAAAGTATAGAACAATCTCATTCAATTTTGGAAAAAACACTTAAGACTGAAAATGTAAGAATCTATTTTTCTCCCACATGTGACTACAAAATAGAGGGGTATCCCAATGAGTTTTCGCATGTATTGGTGAATATTATCAATAATGCGAGAGATGCATTAAATGTCAGTAGTCAAAAAAAAGAAAAACTTATTAACATAACGACAACGTTTAGACATGATAATATACTTCATAATTGTATTAGTATTTGTATTGAAGACAATGCGGGGGGAATTGACCCTAAAATCATGAATAAAATTTTTGAGCCATACTTTACTACAAAACATAAAAGTGAAGGAACGGGAATAGGGTTATATATGTGTAAACAAATAGTTGAAAACAGTATGAATGGTCAAATACTTGTAGAAAATAGAGGTGAGGGTGCCTGTTTTGAAATTAAAATACCTTATATAAAGGAAAATGAATGTCAAATTTAGGAAATTTAAAAATTTTATTTGTTGAAGATGAAGAAAATATTCGTATTAATATTAAAGAAGCAATAGGTGAGGAATTTTTAAGTTTCGATACAGCTTGTGATGGATTGGTTGGACTTGAAAAGTTTAAACATATTAAACCTGATATCGTAATTACGGATATTTCCATGCCAAATTTAGATGGATTAAAAATGGCCAATGAAATTAGAAAACTGTCTTTACATGTTCCCATTATTATTCTCAGCGCTTTTAGCGAAAAAGAAAAACTATTCCAAGCCATAGATTCCAACATAAATAAATATATTATTAAACCCATTGATATTGATGAACTTCTTGAAGCCATCAGTGAAATAGTAAGTAAAAATATTAAGCAACAGGAACTTAAACTGGCATTTGGGTATTCCTTTAATGAAAAAGATAAAGAATTATTCTTAAATGGAAATTTTATATCATTAACAAAAAAAGAATTAATATTTATTGACATATTGATAAAAAATAGAGAATCTTATGCTAAAAAAAATAGACTTTACAAATATGTTTGGGATAACAAAACATCCGAAACTGCGGTGAGAACCTTTGTCCAAAGATTAAGAAATAAAACAAGTAAAGAACTTATTCAAAATGTTTCAGGTCTTGGTTACAAGATTACAATATGATTAAAGAATTCTTAATTTTACTGGAGAAGTTGATAGTGTCTGATAAAAATGATGTATTTATACACACTTTTATTTAAAAATATAATTAGATTGATTTAATAATAATTTTTTAAGGTTAATCGAATACAAAATATTATAAAATCAAGAGTAGTCACATTATAGTGACATAAAATAGGGAGGAAGTAATGCAATCAGAAAATGCATTGAAGTATGATTATACAATCGCAAAGTATTTTATGTACTCAACTTTGGTATTAGGAATAATTGGTATGCTCGTTGGTACTATTATTGCTTTTCAAATGGCCTATCCAGGATTAAACAATTTACTGGGTGAATATGGTACATTTGGTCGATTAAGACCTATACACACTGATGGTGTGGTTTATGGGTTTATGTTAAGTGGAATATGGAGTACTTGGTACTATATTGGGCAGAGAGTACTAAAAGTCTCTATGGCTGAGTCTAAGTTTCTTATGGCCGTTGGTAAGATCCACTTTTGGTTATATCTAGTGGTTGTTGCCGCTGCTGTAATTTCACTGTTCTTAGGAATAACTACATCAAAAGAGTACGCAGAATTTGAGTGGCCTATTGATATAGCAGTTGTTATTGTTTGGGTTTTATGGGGTGTGAGTATTTTTGGTCTAATTGGTATTAGAAGAGAAAAATCACTTTATATTTCACTTTGGTATTTTATCGCTTCATTTTTAGGTGTAGCTATGTTATATCTGTTTAACAATATGGCAGTTCCAACTTATTTTGTAAGTGGTTATGGTGACTGGTGGCATAGTGTTTCTATGTATGCAGGTACTAATGATGCCATGGTTCAATGGTGGTTTGGACATAATGCGGTTGCATTTTTATTTACAGTTGCAATTATTGCAATGGTTTATTACTTTCTTCCAAAAGAATCGGGAAGACCAATTTATTCTTATAAATTGTCACTTCTATCATTTTGGGGTTTAATGTTCCTTTATTTGTGGGCTGGTGGACATCACTTATTATACTCAACTGTTCCCGATTGGTTGCAAACTATGGGTTCTGTTTTTTCAGTTGTTCTGATAGTTCCGTCATGGGGATCTGCTGTTAATATTTTATTAACAATGAAAGGTGAATGGAATCAAGTTCAAGAAAATACTCTTGTTAAATTTATGATTATGGCATCAACTTTCTATATGTTCTCTACTCTTGAAGGTTCGATTCAATCAGTTAAATCAGTTAATGCACTTGCACACTTTACTGACTGGATTCCAGGTCACGTTCATGATGGAACTCTTGGGTGGGTTGGTTTTATGATTATGGCAGCAATTTTTCACATGGTTCCAAGACTGTTTAAAAGAGAACTTTACAGTAAAAAATTAATGGAAACTCAACTGTGGATCCAAATTGTAGGTGTTGTTTTATACTTCACAAGTATGTGGGTTGCTGGTATCACTCAAGGTATGATGTGGAGAGCTTCTGATCAGTACGGAAACCTTGCTTATTCATTTATTGATACCGTAACAGTTTTACACCCGTATTATGTAATTAGAGGAGTAGGTGGACTGCTGTATTTAATTGGATTTTTTATCTTTGTATATAACATATACAAAACAATTACATCTGGGAGAATTCTTGACAAAGAACCTCAGTATGCATCGCCAGTGGCGCCGTAAGGAAGGGAGAATATTATGTTTGGTTGGTTAGAAAAAAATCCGTTCTTTTTTGCTGTAGGTGTATTTCTAGTAATTGCTTTTGCAGGTGTTATTGAAATTTTGCCTGATTTTGCAAAAAAGTCTAGACCTTTAGTTGGTACAAAACCTTATACTGTTTTGGAATTAGCAGGTCGTCATGTATATATTAAAGACAGTTGTAATTCATGCCACTCTCAATTAATTAGACCATTTAAATCAGAAACTGATAGATATGGTGCTTATTCATTAAGTGGAGAGTACGCGTATGATAGACCATTCTTATGGGGTTCAAAGAGAACGGGTCCTGATTTACTAAGAGTTGGTAACTACAGAACAACAGATTGGCATGAACATCATATGTGGGAGCCTGAATCAGTTGTTCCTGGTACTATAATGCCTTCTTATAAACACATGTTTACGAATGTTGCAAACATTGAAACAGCTTATGCTGAAGCTGTAACGGTTAAAAAAGTGTTTAAGACACCTTATGACCAAGCTGGAATGCCAAAACTGGGTTCTTGGGAAGATGCTAATAGTGCAGCATTAGAAGAAGCTAAGTTAATTACAGCAGATATGAAAAATGAAGAAGTTAAAAAAGCAGTTGAAAATGGAACAATCCCAGAAATTGTTGCAATTATTGCTTATATGAATAGCTTAAAATAAGGAAATCTTTTGGAACTTAGCGTTGAAACCTTAAAAGAAATTCAAGTATATGCTTACTTTGCCTTTACCGGATTGTTGTGTTTTATTTTGTATGGATATATTTATCATCTGTATAACAGTGAGAAAAAAGGTGAAGAAAATTATGAGAAATACTCAAATATAGCTCTTGATGATGATATTGATTCAACTCCAATAAAAGATTCAAGTGATGCTAAAATAATAAATGGAGCAAACTAAATGAACTGGTTAAATGATGAAGTAAATCAGCTTTCTTTACTTGGAGCTGTTTTAATTGTAGTTATTTCAGCTGTTATTATCAGAAAATACATCAATCAGATGAAAACTGATAAAAGTACAGGTGAAATAATTGATAAAAATTGGGATGGAATAAGCGAATATAATAATGAAATACCTGTAGGTTGGGCAATTTCATTTTTACTAATGATAGTATGGGCTTTTTGGTATATCCTTGCAGGATATCCCGCGGGTTCTTTCTCTCAAATTGGGCAATGGAATGAAGAAGTTGAGCAACAAAATGCTCAGTTTTCTCAAAAATGGAAGAATATGGATGAAGCTACACTTATGGGGATGGGTGAAGGTATATTCTTAGTTCAATGTGCACCTTGTCATGGTATCACTGGTGATGGTATTGATGGTAAAGCCACTGATTTTTCCCAATGGGGAACAGCTGCTGGTGTATCTGAGTCAATTATTAAAGGCTCTAAGGGTTTAAATTATCCATTGGGTGATATGCCTGCTGGTTTAGTTCAAGACAAAGCCGAGATTAATGCTGTATCTACCTATGTTATGGCTGGTCTTAAAGGTGAGAGTAAAGGTAAGGAAGTTTATGACATGATGTGTGCTTCTTGTCATGGCTCTGATGGTAAAGGGATGGACGGTATGTCTCCTGATTTATCTACTTACGGAACATCGGTTTTTGCAACAGATGTTTTAAACAGAGGTAAAAAAGGTTTAATTGGAGATATGCCAAAATTTGAAGATGGAAGACTAACTGATATTCAAAAAGATGCAGTTGGACACTATATTTTATCTCTTCGTGAAGAAGGAAAATAAAATGGAAGAAAACAAAAGAAGTGTTTTTGCACTGAATGGAATCACAGGAATGTTAATTGCGACAGTTCTGTTGATTTCTATTTTAGTTGTGTTGACAATATTAGGACTAGATGTTCAACAAAGAGAAGCAACAAATTTTTATGATATTAAAAACCAAAAAGAGCTAAAAACAAATAGTCGTGATAATGCGGTTCATTATGATCTAAAAGGGAGTAACTAATGAAATTAGAAGTATTAATTACAATTGGTCTTGTAGCAATTGCAGTAATGACTGCATGGGCTGTATTAACTCCTAATCACTTATTTGTAGGTTAACGTTGAATATTAACCATTACTTTAATAAAGCAGTATTGTTTACTGCTTTATTATTAATTACCACAAGCAATGTTTACGCTAAATATGTCATTGATGAAGACAAACTGATCAATTCTACTGCAGTTTCAAAGATCGAAGAAATGGGTCTTGAAGTAAAACAAAAATTAAATATCAACCTTTATTTATATGCTAAAGAAACTTTAGTTAACAAAACTTTTATAGAATACAGAGAAGACTTAAGAAAAAAACATAACAATTCATATATTATTTTGCTTTTTGCCAATAAAGAGAAAAAAGTAGACATTATTACTTCGATTGATTTAAATGAGAAATTTGATAAAGAGGAAGTTTTAGATCCATTTAGTGGTACTATAATTCCATTGTTAATAACAAAACCAAAAAAAGATGCCATTGATGATAGAGTAAGTGCAGCTTTATTTAATGGTTATGCAGATATTGCAGAAAAAATTTCAGCTTCATTCGAGATTGAACTGGATTCAGCGATAGGAAATAGCAACCGTAATATCATAAACATGATGAGACTGGTATTATATACAACAATTTTAGTTGCACTCGTCATTTATTTTAGGAAAAAATTTGCAAGAAAAAAACAGTAAAAAGAGTTTTTGGCCATACGGTATCATTATCAGTATTTTAATGATTGCAGCAGCATGTGTTTTTAATGTTATGATTGCCTTAGATCATCCAGTTGAATATGATACATATTTCTTTTCAAAAAAACAAGTACTTGATGATAAGATAAATGATTATCTTGCCTCTCAAGAAGAATTCAATAAAAACTACAATGTAGAGCTAATTCTTGCTAAACTTAATAAAGAAAATAACAATATCAGTATAAAAGTTTCAAATAAAAAAAGTGGCGAGATTATTAAAAATGCTCATATTGAGCTTCTTGTCACAAGACCTGATGAGTCAAACTCAGACATAAGACCAAATTTTACTGAGTTTAAAGACAATACATACCAATTTTCTTCATTTGATGTCACAAAAAAAGGAAGATGGTTCATACAGTTCAAAACTACAGTGGGTAAAGTCTCTAGTTTTGTTAAACTAGAGACTTATGCAGACTTCCAATAACGAAACAGTTTGTAGTCACTGCCATTTGAGTTTTGATGTAAATGTAATGTTTACAGAAAAACTCGACACTAAATTATTACATTTTTGTTGTAAAGGTTGTCAAAGTGTTTATCATCTCTTACAAGATGAGGGTTTGGAAAGCTTTTATGAAAAAGTGGGAAAAAAAACACTTCACCCAATAGATAAAATTGATGACAACTTAAGCAAATTTGACCTTGATGGTTTTGAAAAAAAATATATTTCAAAGTCAGATGGATTATCAAAGGTTTCATTGGTAATTGAAGGAATTCATTGCAGTGCATGTGTATGGTTAAACGAAAGAGTATTAAATGAATGTGATGGAATTATCGAAACAAATATAAACTATACCAATCATAAAGCCAGTATTACCTGGGACCCATCAACCATCAAACTCTCCGAGATTATAAAAAAAATAAGATCAATTGGTTATGATGCTCATGCTTATGACTCCAAACTTCAAGAAGAAAGAGTAAACAAAACGAGACGAGATTATTATTCTCGATTATTAGTGGGAATTTTCTGTACTATGAATATTATGTGGATTGCCATTGCACAATATGCGGGTTATTTTACAGGTATGAAGTCCAATGTAAAAGATATACTTAACTTTGCAGAGTTTGCACTGGCAACTCCTGCACTTTTTTACACGGGGTGGTATTACTTTAAGGGTGCATTTTATGGATTGAAAAATCGTATGATAAATATGGATTTTCTGATTATTTCAGGTACTTCTCTTACTTACCTTTACTCAATATATGCTAGTTTCACGGGTAATGCAGAAGTATACTTTGAATCTGTTACTATGATTATTACTTTTATATTTGCGGGAAAATATTTAGAGATATTAAGTAAAAAAAATGCAGCGGATTCACTTGATAGCTTAAATTCTTCCGTTCCATCTGAGGTTACTGTTATACGAAATAACCAAAGGAGTGTAATTGATACTACGCAAGTTAAAGTAGGCGACTTTCTTGAGGTAAAACCAGGTGATAAAATTGCAATTGATGGAGTTTTAAGAGCTAATAATGCAAGCTTCGATGAGTCTAGTATTTCTGGTGAGTCTGTGCCAATTTACAAACATATTGGGGATAATATTACCAGTGGTACAGTTTGCTTAGATGCACAAATAATTTATGAGGCAAGCACAGACTTATCAAAGTCGATGTTACAAAATATTATTACTATTGTTGAAGAATCTTTATTAAAAAAACCAAAAATGGAAATACTTGCTAACGAAATATCGGGGTATTTTTCATTAATGGTACTTGCTATGGCAATACTTACTTTTGCAGGTTGGTTTGTGATGGGTGTTGGTTTTGAAAACTCATTTATAATAGCCATTTCAGTTATTGTTATTGCATGCCCTTGTGCTTTAGGACTAGCAACTCCTGTTGCCACTTTAGTTGGTATTAGTATGGCTGCCAAGAAAAAAATATTGTTTAAAAGTTCTTCAAGTTTAGAAACAATGGCAAAAGCAACAACCATTGTTCTGGATAAAACTGGAACTATTACTAATGGTAGTCCTAATGTTGTCTCTTATGAAAAGTTTACAAGTTTTGATATCAATCTACTATACTCCTTGGTTCAAACTTCTACTCATCCTGTAAGTAAAGCCATATGTTTATACTTAGAGAAAAATGAAGAGTCTTGTGAAAATTATTTTTTAGATGAGATTAAAAATATTGAAGCCAGAGGAATTCGGGCACAGTTTAAAGGTCAAGATTTATTGGGTGGCAACCATGTACTTTTTAAAGATGAAAAAATTAAACTTTCTATAAACCCTAATAATACTCAGTTTATTTTTGCAATTGATGGAGAAATAGCTTGTCTGATTGAACTAAATGATCAAGTTAAAATTGGAGCTAAGCAAACAATTGAACAATTAAAACACCTTGGTCTTGAACTAATTATGTGTACGGGAGATAATGATTTTGTTGCGAATAAGGTAGCACATGAAGTTGGAATACAAAGAGTACACAGCTCCATGATGCCAAAAGATAAAGCTTTACTTGTTAAAGAGCTACAAGAATCAAATAAAATTGTTATCACTGTTGGTGATGGGATAAATGACGCTCTGGCATTATCCAGAAGTAATGTATCCATCTCTATGGGTAACAGCTCTGATCTAACAGTTAAGGTGAGTGATGTGATTTTTTTAAACAATAAAATTACTACTTTATACGAAGCAATAACATTAAGTAAAAGTGTATACACAACCATAAAACAAAATTTAGTCTTTTCTCTTCTATACAATTTAATCACGATTTCTTTTGCTGTTTTAGGATATATTATACCCGTGGTTGCAGCAATATCTATGTCATTGAGTTCCCTCGTGGTTGTGGGAAATTCACTTAGAATTAAAAGGATTTTTAAAAATGGATGATAACGTACTAAGTGCAATGATTTTTGTTTCAGTTGGTCTTGGAGCACTGGGATTGATTGCATTTCTTTGGGGACTAAAATCAGGACAATTTGATGATTCCAGTAAATTTTTAGATGGTGCTCTACATGACAGTGAAGATGACTTGAACGTAGCAAAGAAAATGCAAGATAAAAAAGAAAATTTTAAAAAGGAAAATAAATAATGTCTAATACCATTAAAAAACCAATACCTTATAGATACAAAAGATATATTGCTTTCGCTTTTTTTACTATTATATCAATCACCTTACCTTTTATCCAAGTAAATGACAA
>Ga0209707_1001990_pt1 | contig 11049 bp, 6 predicted proteins | sample EN4Hudsemesocosm_FD_184630 | JGI IMG/M metagenome (GOLD analysis project Ga0209707, IMG submission 184630) | Methane-oxidizing microbial communities from mesocosms in the Hudson Canyon - EN4B Hudson Canyon (SPAdes) (version 2) | ecosystem: Environmental > Aquatic > Marine > Cold seeps | place... | reverse complement strand
AGGGAAAGCCCTTTTGAGGCAGTTTTTTTGTTCATTTGAGGCGAATAGTTGCGCTATTTAACGAGAATGAACGGAAAAAATGGCCAAAAGGGCTTTTTCCGCAGCAGATTCTCTATTCTCGGACAGACTCCTAGGTATAACAAAAGCAAAAAAGTTTTCACATAAAGGCACAAAGTCACCAAGAAGAGCGATTTTTTTCTTTTCTTTGTGTCTCTGTGACTTTGTGTGAGTATAAATTTTTGTTAAATTTCTTAACTTAATGACGCTGGAATAGCCTCCCGATAAAAGCCTTCGGGAATAACAGCTTATATGGGGGATCAGCTAATCATTTGTCTCGGCTTGTACCTTGTTGAAAGATAAGGAGGCTCGCATCAAACAAAAAATAAATCATATGGGCTCAGAGAGTGTTTCTTCGGTGCTTAAATCTGTCTGTGTGATAAGTTTTTTTATACTTTCAAGCTTTCTCCTTTTGCCTTGATTTATTTGGTATAATTGCTCAGTTATTTTATTGAGTCATGCCGTTAAGGATTGAATTTTACGGTATCACGAAGGATTCATGCTTTTGTAGCATAAACACACACAAACGGATCAATGTCAGAATTCGCTAAAGAAATTATCCCTGTTAATCTCGAAGACGAGATGAAACAATCATATCTTGACTATGCAATGAGCGTTATTGTTGGTCGAGCGCTTCCCGATGTTAGAGATGGTCTAAAACCCGTACATAGGCGTGTGCTATACGCAATGAGCGTATTGGGCAACGACTGGAATAAAGCGTATAAAAAGTCAGCGCGTGTTGTGGGTGATGTGATTGGTAAATACCATCCGCATGGCGATACAGCTGTTTATGACACGATTGTACGAATGGCTCAACCTTTTTCCATGCGCTATATGCTGGTTGATGGGCAAGGTAACTTTGGTTCGGTTGATGGCGATTCACCTGCAGCGATGCGTTATACGGAAGTTCGTATGGCCAAGATTTCTCATCAGATCCTGGCTGATCTTGATAAGGAAACCGTTGATTTTGTAGCAAACTACGATGAGTCAGAGTCTGAACCATCGGTCATGCCTACACGGGTACCTGCTTTATTAGTTAATGGCTCATCTGGGATTGCGGTAGGGATGGCGACTAATATTCCCCCGCATAACCTGAGTGAAGTGATCAGTGCCTGCTTAACCTTAATTGCAAACCCTGATAGCTCAATTCCTGATTTAATGCAGCATATTCCTGGGCCTGATTTTCCTACAGCAGGATTTATTAATGGGGCTTCAGGTATTTACGATGCTTATATGACAGGTAGAGGCCGAGTTCATTTGCGTTCGCGCTGTCATTTTGAAGATAGGGGCAGTGATTCCAGTCGACAGTCAATTATTGTGACAGAATTACCTTATCAGGTGAATAAAGCCAGGTTATTAGAAAAAATAGCTGAAATGGTTAAGGAAGCTAAGCTTGAAGGCATTAGTGGTTTAAGGGATGAGTCTGATAAAGATGGTATGCGTATGGTTATTGAATTGCGCAGAGGTGAAGTTGCAGAGGTTATTTTAAATAACCTGTATAAGCAGACTCAGTTACAAACGGTGTTTGGTATTAATATGGTGGCCATTAGGGAAGGCCGACCTTATTGTATGAATCTTAAAGAGATTCTTGTTGCCTTTATTAATCACAGGCGTGAAATTGTTACCCGCAGAACCATCTATTTATTACGCAAGGCGCGTGAAAGAGCGCATGTTTTAGAAGGGTTGGCGATTGCCTTAGCAAATATTGATGAGATGATTGAGTTAATCAAAACATCAGCTACCCCCGCTGAAGCAAAAAAAGGTTTATTGGCAAAACACTGGGAATTAGGCCTGGTTGCTACTTTGTTAGAAAATGCTGATGCAGATAGAACTCGACCTGAGAGCTTGTCGCTTGAGTTTGGTGCGCAAGATGGCGGTATGTATAAGCTGTCTGAAGCTCAGGCGCAAGCCATTCTTGAGTTGCGATTGCATCGTTTAACAGGTTTAGAGCAAGAAAAAATTGTTAAAGAATATAAGGAATTACTGGAATTAATTGACGGCTATTTAGAAATTCTAGGTAGTGATATACGATTAATGGAAGTTATTCGAGAAGAATTGGAAGAAATTAAAGAGCAGTATGCTGATGAGCGACGCACTGAAATTTTACAAGACCATTTAAACTTATCTGCCGAAGATTTGATTACCGAAGAAGATATGGTGGTGACCATGTCTCATGAGGGTTATGTTAAATCTCAGCCCCTGGATGATTATAAATCTCAACGTAGAGGCGGTCGTGGTAAATCAGCAACGCAAACTAAAGAAAAGGATTTTGTTGAAAAACTGATTATTGCCAATACTCATGACACTATTTTGTGTTTTTCTTCCTTAGGTAAGGTGTATTGGTTAAAAGTTTTTCACTTGCCAGTTGCTAGCCGAGGTTCTCGTGGTAAACCTTTTGTTAATTTATTACCTTTAGACAAAGGTGAAAAAATTAACGCGATGCTGACAGTACGTGAATACAGTGAAGATAAATTTATCTTTATGGCGACTGAAGCAGGGACCGTCAAGAAAACGCCTTTAAAAGAATTTGAAAGACAGCGTGCAAACGGTAAAATTGCCATAGATTTGCGTGAAAATGACAATTTGGTTGGTGTTGCTGTAACAGATGGCCAGCAAAATGTATTGTTATTCAGTAGCTCAGGTAAAGCCAATTGCTTTAATGAAACGGATGTTCGCTCTATGGGTAGAACAGCAACAGGGGTTCGCGGTATTAAATTGCAGGAAGGACAAAAAGTCATATCCTTGATTATTGCTGCCGAAGGCACTGTGCTGAATATAACAGAAAATGGTTTTGGTAAGCGTACACGACTAGAAGAATTTACCCGTCATAAGCGTGGCGGACAAGGCATGATATCTATGCAAACATCAGAACGAAATGGTGCTGTTGTTGGGGCGACATTAGTTAATGAAACTGATGAGATCATGTTAATTACCAGTGGCGGTGTCCTGGTTAGAACAAAAGTAGATGAAATTTCAATTGTAGGACGTAACACTCAAGGTGTACGAGTGATTCGTCTGGATAAAAAAGAAAAAGTAGTGGGTGTAGATCGTGTTGATGGTTTAGATGATGAAGAATCAGATGAACTGCAACAAGATAACGAAGCTGGGGTTGATACAGAAAGTAACACTGATATTGACAGCAGTGCAGAACAAGATAATTCAGGAGAGCAAGAATAATGAGTAGAGTTTTTAATTTTAGTGCGGGGCCATCTACATTGCCGGAGTCAGTTTTACTTAAGGCTCAAGAAGAGTTTTTAGATTGGCGTGGTACAGGCATGTCGGTGATGGAAATGAGTCATCGCGGCAAAGAATTTATGTCAATTGCTGAAGAATTAAAAAATGATTTAATCGAGCTTTTAAATATTCCTGATAATTATAAGGTTTTATTTTTACAGGGTGGAGCAACTGGACAGTTTGCAGCTATTCCTCAAAATATTCTAAGAGGCAATAACAAGGCTTGTTATGTTAATACCGGTGCCTGGTCTGCTAAAGCACTAAAAGAAGCTAAAAACCATTGTGATGTGATTGTTTCTGCAGATTCCTCTGCATCTAAATTTACTGATATTCCTGTATATTCGGATTGGAATGTCGATGAAGCTGCGGCTTATTTACACTATACAGCTAACGAAACTATTCATGGTGTAGAGTTTCAAAATATTCCTGACTTTGGTGATTTGCCTTTAATCTGCGATATGTCATCAAATATCTTATCGCGCGAAGTTGATATCAGTAAGTTTGGTATTATTTATGCTGGGTCTCAAAAGAACATGGGACCAGCGGGTGTTACGGTAGTTATAGTGCGTGATGATTTAATTGGCAATGCAGATAATAAAATTGCATCTGTATTTGATTATGCGCAGCAAGCTAAAAATGACTCCATGTTAAATACGCCGGCGACTTATAATTGGTATTTGGTGGGATTAGTCTTGAAATGGGTGAAAGAGTCCGGTGGTCTAGCGGCTATGGAGCAGCGCAATATAGCCAAGTCGGCAGCCTTGTATCAAGCCATTGAACAATCTTCTTTATATTCAAATCCTGTACAAAAAGAGTTTCGATCTAGAATGAATGTGCCTTTTGTATTGGCTAATGCCGAATTAGATAAAGAATTTTTATCTTTGGCTGCTAAAAATGGATTGACTACATTAAAAGGTCATCGTTCTGTGGGTGGTATGCGTGCAAGTATTTATAATGCGATGCCAGAAGAAGGTGTCAGTGCCTTAATTAGCTTTATGGCTGAGTTTGAAAGAACTCACGGATAATTAAATTGATCATTCACACGGAGGCACTGAGACACAAAGAAGAGCGGATATTCTCTTCCCCGTGTCTTTGTGGCTTTGTGCGATATATTTTGGCTGGATAAAAAGGTTTTATAAAATAGTAATGGCAGAGATAATTCCACTTTCAGAATTGAGAGATAAAATTGATGCAATTGATAATCAAATACTTCAATTGATTAACCAGCGTGCAGATTGTGCGATGGAAGTTGCCAGAACCAAGGTTTCTGAAGGTGAGACGGGAACCTTTTATCGACCTGATCGCGAAGCATTGGTATTAAGACGTATTAAAGAGCATAACCCGGGGCCTTTATCAGAGGAAACGGCAGCCCGTTTTTTTCGAGAGTTGATGTCTGCTTGTCTAGCGCTTGAAAAACCTTTGGAAGTCGCTTATTTAGGTCCGGCGGGGACTTTTACTCAGCAAGCAACGCTCAAGCATTTTGGTCATGCTGTTCAAGCCAATCCCGTGTCATCAATTTATGAAATATTTACTGAGGTTGAAAAGCAGCACTGTCAGTTTGGTGTCGTGCCCGTAGAGAATTCAACGGGGGGTATTATTGCGCATACCTTTGATCGTTTTATAAGCTCACCATTAAAAATATGTGGTGAAGTGGAGTATAAGATTCACCATAACTTGATGGGGCATGCAAAAAAGCTGAGTGAAATCACCGAGGTTTTTTCTCATCAGCAATCATTGGCTCAATGCCGACAGTGGCTGGATGACCATTTGCCAGATGTAGTCTGTACCGCTGTGAGTAGTAATGCTGAGGCAGCACGCATGATTGCTGGAAGCAAAGATAAGATGGCTATTGCCGGTGAAGTCGCTGCACAGTTATATGAATTAAATATTTTAGAAAAAAATATTGAAGACGAAAGTAATAACACCACCCGCTTTATTATTATTGGTCAGCAAGAGCCTGAATCAACAGGTTCCGATAAAACCTCGTTATTAATTTCTACAAGTAATAGGGCAGGGTCTTTACATGAGATCATTGCACCCTTTGCCGAGTATGGGATTAGCATGTCACATATCGAATCTAGACCTTCAAAACAGGGCTTATGGGATTACGTTTTCTTTATTGATATTAATGGTCATAAAGATGATGAAAATGTAGCTAAAGCACTGACTACCTTAAGACAGAACGTGAATTTGTTAAATATCTTAGGTTCATATCCTAAAGCGGTTATTTAACTGAAAATATATGAATAATAAGCAAAAAATTAGTCAATTAGCCGTACAAGGTGTTCAAGAATTAGTACCTTATACCCCAGGAAAGCCCGTCGATGAATTAGAGCGAGAGCTTGGGATAAGGGATATCGTTAAATTGGCATCCAATGAAAATTCATTAGGCCCTGGGCCAAAAGTAATTGAAGCAATTTCGCAAACCGTTACTGAAATATCACGTTACCCTGATGGCAATGGTTTTGCTTTAAAGACTGCGTTAGCAAAGAAGTTGAATGTTTCAATGGATCAAATTACCTTGGGTAATGGGTCGAATGAAATTTTAGAATTGCTTGCGCGTACTTTTCTGAATCCTGAGTTGGAAGTCGTATTTTCTCAGCATGCATTTGCCGTTTATCCACTGGTTACGCAAGCGGTTGGTGCAACCGCAAAGATTGCTGCAGCGATAAATTATGGTCATGATTTGGATGCTATGCTGGCTTTAGTGAATGAAAAGACAAGATTAGTCTTTATTGCTAACCCCAATAACCCAACAGGTACCTTGTTATCAGCAGAGGCTTTGAAAAGCTTTATTAGCGCCTTACCGGAAACTTCAGTCTGTGTTTTGGATGAAGCTTATTTTGAATTTGTCAGTGCAGAAAAGGGTTGTGATTCAATCAGCTGGTTAGCAGAATTCCCTAATCTTGTTATTACCCGCACCTTTTCAAAAGCTTATGGTCTTGCTGGTTTACGCGTCGGTTATAGTGTGTCCAGTTCTGATATTGCCGACTTATTAAATAGAGTGCGCCAGCCTTTTAATAATAATATGCTAGCGTTAGCTGCAGCTGAAGCAGCATTAAATGATCAAGACTATCTGGCTGAAACGATTGCTGTTAATAAAAATGGCATGCAACAATTAACTTCGGCATTTACTAAGTTGGGTTTAAGCTGGATTCCATCATTTGGTAACTTTGTTTCAGTCGATTTAAAGCAGGAAGGAATGCCCGTTTATCAGGCATTGTTAAAGAAAGGGGTTATCGTACGCCCTGTTGCTAACTATGAAATGCCTACTTTTTTGCGTATTAGTATTGGTAGCGAGCAAGAAAACCAGTTTTTTATTGATGCATTAAATGCTGTTTTAGCTGAGACTAAATAACACATGTTTAATAAGATTTGCATTATTGGCATTGGGCTTATTGGTGGTTCCATTGCTAGAGCAGCCAGAGAACAAGGTTTATGTGACTATATTGTTGCCTTCGGTCGAGCAAAAGGGATAAAAAATCTACAGACAGCTAAAAGAATAGGTGTTATTGATGAATATTATCTTGATATTGAATCGGCAGTAAAAGAGGCTGACTGTGTCATTATTTGCACGCCTGTCGGTGTAATAGAGGCTATATTCAAACAGTTGCAACCTTTCTGGAATGAACAAGCAATTTATACTGATGCAGGCAGTACTAAAGTCAGTGTAATTTCCGCTGCCAAGACTGTGTTTGGCGAGGTGCCTGCTAATTTTGTACCTGCTCATCCTATTGCGGGTGCTGAACGTAGCGGTGTTGAAGCTTCGCGCGCTGATTTGTATATTAATAAACGCTTGATCTTAACTCCGCTGAAATCTACAGATGCTCAAGCCGTAAGGAAAATGACTGAGTTTTGGCAAGGTATTGGCTCGGTAGTTTCTCAAATGGATGTCGAACACCATGATGCAGTCTTGGCTGCCACTAGTCATTTACCCCATATATTGGCTTATTCTTTAGTTGACTTGTTGGGTCAAAAAGATGAGCAGGTCGAAATTTTTAAATATGCAGCGGGTGGGTTTAAAGACTTTACTCGTATTGCCTCAAGTGATCCAACCATGTGGCTGGATATTTGTATGGCAAACAAACAAGAAATTGTCCCTTTAATTCAACAATTAAAAAATGAATTAGGGAAAATAGAACAAATGCTGGTTAATAACGAAAGCCAGCAGCTTTTTGAAACCTTTACGTATGCCAAGCAAGCTAGGCAGCGTTTCCTAAATCAATTCAATAACGCTATGTCAGAATCAATTACATTTAATGTCCAGCCCGGTGGTAGTTTACGCGGAGAAATTCGTGTGCCTGGGGATAAGTCTATGTCTCACCGATCTATTATGCTGGGTTCTCTAGCGGAAGGTGTTACGCATGTTAAAGGCTTTTTAAATGCAGAAGATGCTTTATCAACTTTAGCTGCATTTAGAGCGATGGGTGTTGAAATTGAAGGGCCAAAAAATGGCGAAGTAACAATTCATGGGGTGGGCAAACATGGTCTGAAAGAGCCTAAAGAACCGTTGTACTTAGGGAATTCTGGTACATCGATGCGATTGTTAAGCGGTTTGTTAGCAGGGCAGCGTTTTAATACGGTTCTAACCGGAGACGCTTCTTTATCTTCGCGTCCTATGAAAAGGGTTACGGGTCCATTGGTCTCCATGGGGGCGAATATTGCAACCGAAGCGGATGGCACTGCACCCTTACGCATTACCGGGACAGATCAGTTGCAAGCCATTAAGTATGTAATGCCTATGGCTAGTGCGCAGGTTAAATCATGTTTGTTATTGGCAGGCATGTATTCAGAAGGTGAAACATCGGTTGTAGAGCCAGCTCCAACACGTGATCATACGGAGAGAATGTTAAATGGTTTTGGTTATCCCGTGCAGCGGGATGGCGATAAAGCGAGTATCAGTGCGAAAGGTAAGTTAACTGCTTGTGAAATTGATGTGCCTAGTGATATTTCTTCAGCAGCTTTCTTTTTAGTGGGGGCGTCGATTGCGCCAGACTCTGATGTGACATTAAAGCATGTTGGAATTAACCCGACTCGCACTGGAATTATCGATATATTGCGCTTAATGGGGGCAAATATTGAAGTGTTAAATGAGCGATCAGTAGGTGGTGAGCCAGTTGCTGATTTGCATGTTACATCTAGTCAGTTAAAAGGGATTGAAATACCAGAACATCTTGTGCCTTTAGCGATAGATGAATTCCCCGTATTATTTGTAGCGGCTGCTTGCGCTGAAGGACAGACTACATTGACGGGTGCTAAAGAGTTACGTGTTAAAGAATGTGATCGTATTCAGGTGATGGCTGATGGTTTGCAGGCTTTAGGTGTGGATGCTGTGCCAACTGAGGATGGTATGGTTATACAAGGTAAACCAACAGATTCTATCGGGGGTGGAGAAGTGCATACGCATGATGATCACCGTATAGCGATGTCTTTCTCTATTGCGGGTCTTAGGGCAACGGCTCCGATTATTGTTAATGATTGTCAGAATGTAAATACCTCTTTTCCTGAGTTTCGTGATTTGGCAACACACCTAGGTTTAAAACTAACATGAGTGTTCCTGTAATAACTATAGATGGGCCAAGTGGAGCAGGGAAGGGTACGGTTAGTCGTGCCGTAGCAAAAAATCTGGGCTGGAATTATTTGGATAGTGGTTCGATCTACCGCTCTCTTGCTATTGCAGCACTGGATAAAGAGCTGGATTTATTAGATATAGTCTCTGTTGTTAATGTGGCCGAAGCTATGTTGCTGGAATTTGAGTGTAATGATGAACTTGTTGTTAACTTAAATGGGGTGGATATTACGGCCAGGCTACCCTCGGAAACAACTGGAAATGCAGCCTCTATTATTGCAGCCTACCCAGAAGTAAGAGCTGTATTATTGCAAAAACAAAAAGACTTTCAGCAAGCACCCGGGTTGATTGCTGATGGTCGAGATATGGGAACAGTGGTTTTTCCTGAAGCTTCAAATAAAGTGTTTTTAACGGCCAGTGCAGAAGAAAGAGCAAGTCGGCGATATAAACAGTTGATAGAAAAAGGAATAGATGCTAACCTAGTACAGATTACTAAAGAGATCGAAGCACGGGATCAGAGAGATCGAGAACGTGCGGCGGCGCCATTAAAGGCGGCTGACGATGCTCTTTATATAGACTCTTCAAAATTATCAATCGATCAGGTAATTGAAGAAGTCATGAATTTGGTTCTTTAAAGAACCTTTTTAGGTGGTTGTTGAATAAAAAAATTTAACAGCTTTATTTTTTAACTTTTAAAAAAGTAACTTGTTTACGCTCTTCATCATTAAGATGAGAGTAGAAAAACAAGTGTGGGAAAGAAAAGATGAGCGAGAGCTTTGCTGAATTATTTGAAGAGAGTCTAATACGTACTGAAATGCGTCCTGGTGCCATGTTGATTGGTACTGTTATTGATATTGATAACGATTTTGTTATCGTCAGTGCGCAAGCTAAGTCTGAAGGTGTTATTCCGAAATGGCAGTTTTTAACACCAGATGGTGACTTAGAAGTAAATATTGGTGATGAAGTTGAGGTTGCTCTTGACTTATTCGAAGATGGATTAGGGTCTACTCTTCTTTCCCGAGATAAAGCTAAGAAAAATAAAGCCTGGGGTGAACTTGAAACTGCTTTTGAAGGCGACGAAACAATTGTTGGTCGTATCAATGGTAAAGTCCGCGGTGGTTTCACTGTTGCGGTTGGTGCATTACGTGCCTTCTTACCAGGTTCATTAGTTGATGTTCGTCCAATTAGAGACACTACTTTCTTAGAAGGTCGTGATCTAGAATTTAAAGTCATCAAAATTGACCAAAAACGTAATAACGTTGTTCTATCTCGTCGTGCTGTTGTAGAAAAAGAATACAGTGCAGAAAGAGAAGAGTTAATGAAAACTCTGGAAGATGGCGCTGTTGTTAAAGGTATCGTTAAAAATCTAACTGATTACGGTGCATTTATCGACTTAGGCGGTATTGATGGTTTGTTACATATCACTGATATGGCATGGCGTCGTGTTAGACATCCTTCTGAGTGTGTTGAAATTGGTCAAGAAATCGAAGTTAAAGTCCTTAAATTCGACAAAGAGAAAACTCGTGTTTCATTAGGTATGAAACAAATGGGTGAAGATCCTTGGAAAGAAATTGCTAACCGTTACCCAGCAGCTACACGTGTGCACGGTAAAGTTAACAACTTGACTGACTACGGTTGTTTCGTTGAAATTGAAGAAGGCGTTGAAGGTCTTGTTCACGTATCTGAAATGGACTGGACTAACAAAAATGTTAACCCATCTAAAGTGGTACAGTTAGGTGATGATGTTGAAGTGATGGTTCTTGAAATTGACGAAGAACGTCGTCGTATTTCTTTAGGTATGAAACAATGTCGTACTAACCCATGGGATGAGTTCGCAGCAACGCATAACAAAGGCGACAAAATTTCAGGAAAAATCAAATCAATCACTGACTTCGGCGTATTTATCGGTCTGGACGGTGGAATTGATGGTTTGGTTCATACTTCTGACATTACTTGGAATGAAGCTGATAAAGAAGCAATTCGTAACTACAAACGTGGTGACGAAGTTGAAACAATTATCCTTGCGGTAGATTCTGAACGTGAACGTATCTCTCTAGGTATCAAACAACTAGAACAAGATCCATTCCAAAACTACATTGGTCTAAATGAAAAAGGTAGTTTAGTTAAAGGTGTTGTTAAGACTGTAGATGCTAAAGGTGCAGTTATCGAGTTGGCTGAGAATATTGAAG
>Ga0209707_1001988_pt1 | contig 11061 bp, 7 predicted proteins | sample EN4Hudsemesocosm_FD_184630 | JGI IMG/M metagenome (GOLD analysis project Ga0209707, IMG submission 184630) | Methane-oxidizing microbial communities from mesocosms in the Hudson Canyon - EN4B Hudson Canyon (SPAdes) (version 2) | ecosystem: Environmental > Aquatic > Marine > Cold seeps | place... | reverse complement strand
TATAGACTTAGACAAGAAAAAGTACTTTAAGTTCTTTAATTAAGTCAAACTTTAATAATGCTTGAATATTTATCAATATTATTTAACACTATATCAACCAACTTAGGGTCAAAATGTTTACCTCTTTGTTCTTTTAGCAAGTTTAATATTTCATCTAATTCCCATGGTTCTTTATAGCATCTTATATGATATAAAGCATCAAAAACATCTGCAATGGCTGTTATTCTTCCAAAGATATGAATATCTTCGCCTTTTTTATTTAAAGGATAACCTGAACCATCATATTTTTCATGATGCTCGTATGCAATAATAGCTGCTGCATTTGGCATTTCTTTGTTTGAAGTTTTTAAAATCTTATATCCAATACTGGCGTGTTTTTTCATAATTTCAAATTCCTCATCCGTTAATTTTGTAGGTTTTAAAAGTATTGAATCAGGAATACCTATTTTCCCTACATCATGCAGAGGGGATGCCATTTGTAAAAGTTTGGCTGACTCTTCTTCTAATCCATAATCAAGTGCCAGTTGATATGAAAATTCTGCGACTCGATGAGCATGTTTAGTAGCTTCTTGCGACCTTTTTTCTATAACTTCTCCCAAATTCTCAATAACTTCTTTTTGTGTATTTATAATATTTTGATTTAAAGTAATGTTATTGAAAGCAACAGCAATATTGTTAGAAAATATTTCTGTGAGTTTTTTATCTAACATATTGATATTTTCACACCCTGATATATATATCAAATATTTAATATCATCACTAAATTTAAAGTAACCCAAATAAGAGCTATCATCAAATTTTGTTTTTTCTTCTTTCATCGTATCTAAAATAAGGCTTTTTACATTCTGATTTACTTCATTAAAATTACAAATATTTTCATATTCTCCTGTACCTGCTAGAATTTTATATGAGTCTTCTCTTTGTTCAACTGATATTGCATCATTTGTATTAATAATTAAAGAACTGTTATTTAAATTCAATATAGAAATTAATTGAGTTAAAACTCCTTTTGCAAAAACTTCTAGAGATCTCTCTTCATTAATTGATTTAGTAGAGTCTATAATTTTTTCTAATCCATCCCTGTTTTTTTGTATTACAATTAAGTCTTGATATGACCTAAGGGCCGTGACAACAGAAGAAAATAGTTTTTTGGAAGTGAGTTCTGTTTTTTCTTTGTAATCATTGATTCTATATTTTACAATGACTTCTTGTTCAGGTGCACTGCCAGGTTGTCCTGTTCTTAAAATTATCCTGACGATATTATTATTTAACTCTTCTCTTATTTTTTGAGCAACGATTAACCCTGCATCTTCAGTTTCCATAACCACATCTAAAAGGATAACTGCAATGTCAGGGGTAGATTTCACTATTTCAAGAGCTTCTTTCCCACTATACGCATTGATTAATTCTGCTTTTCTACCATCTAGCTCAAAATTTGACAAAACAGTTTTTGTGATTTCATGAACTGCTGTTTCATCATCTACTATAAGAATTTTCCAAGTATCATAAAGTGCTATTTTTTTTTCTTCTCGTTTTGCAAAATTTATTTTAGCCATATCCTACCTCTTTTTATAGGTGATACAATAATATTACATTTACTAAACTAATGTTTTTATTAATAAAATCATTAGTTTGTTTTATTAATTTTATAACTTTAAATAAAATTTAAATAAATAGTTAACTTATCTATTAATAAAAACATTATTAATAAAGTAATATATTTAAAATAAACGATATTATGTAAAGGTCTTTCTATGAATAACCGAAATAAATTATATATGATTTTGTTATCTCTAGTAATTGTATCAACTCTATTTATTCTAAACAGCATTGAAAATAAGGAAGAAGAAGACCTTCATCACTTAAATGAAGCAGAATTTTTGGTTAAAGACTTACAGAATAATGTATTGACTCTTAGACGAAATGAAAAAGATTTTTTACTCAGACAGGAAGAACAGTATGGTATAAAATTTAGTAAAAATTATAAAACTCTTCAAGAAAGTATAAATTCTTTAATAAATCATTTAGATGAAGAAAACATTGATAGCTCATTGTTATTAAAATTCAGTAATTCTGTTAATACATATACTTTATTATTTAAAAGAATTGTAGAAAAACAAAAGCAATTTGGACTTAATGAAAATGATTCAAAATACTTAGAACTTAGGCAAACTGCTCATAAATTATTGAATAATATTAAATTAAATAAAGAATTGCTCTCTGATATTCTACAGCTAAGAAGATATGAAAAAGATTTTTTACTACGGAAGAATTTAAAATACAGAGATTTATTTTTAAAAAAAGAAGCTGCTATTTTAGAAAGTCCCCTCCAACAAAAAAATGTTGATTTACTCAAAGAGTATAAAATAAAATTTATAGGCTTGGTCAAACTTCAAGAACAAATTGGACTCAATAGAAACACGGGACTTATGGGGCAAATGAGAAACTCAATTCATGAAAGTGAAGAGATATTAGAAGTTTTAGCCAGTAAGCTTATAGAAGAGATAGAAGTACAAGTCTTTGAGACCAGTAGGGTGACTGATATGTTTATCATGGCACTGTTTATAATTGTTATTTTAATAATAACTATATTAGTTAAATTTTTTATGAGTGAATCAAAAGTCAATGAATTAAACGTATTAAATGATGAATTGTCTACAACTTTAAATAATCTTGAAACAACACAAGACAAATTAATAGAATCAGAAAAAATGGCAAGTTTGGGAGGACTTGTTGCCGGTGTTGCACATGAGATTAATACTCCCCTAGGAATTGCTCTAACGGGAATTACCTATTTTGATGAAATTTCACAAAAAATACATAAAATATATGACAGTGAAGATATGACACAAGAGAATTTTGAAAAATACTTGGATGAATCAAAAGATATTTCCAACCAAGTTTTAAAAAATATAAAAAGAGCATCTGATCTGGTACAGTCATTTAAACAAGTATCTGTTGATCAAACAAGTGAAATAAAAAGAGAATTTTATGTTAGAGATTATACCGATGGCATTATACTATCTGTTTATAATCAAATCAAAAAAACACATATCACAATTGAAAATAATATACCAACTGACATAAAAATAGACTCCTATCCTGGGGCTTTTGGACAAATCATCACAAATTTAATTCTTAATTCAGTGATACATGGTTATTCCAATGAAGATAAAGGAGTGATAACTTTCACTCTGAAAAAAGAAAAAGATAGTATGGTACTGCATTATAAGGATGATGGTAAAGGAATACAAGAAAAAGATTTACCTCATATCTTTGAGCCATTTTTTACCACGAAAAGAGGTCTTGGGGGTACGGGTCTTGGCTTGAATATTTTATATAATATTGTCAGAAAACAATTTGATGGGCAAATTTCATGTAAAAGTAAACCCAATGAGGGTGTGGATTTTAAGATTATTATTCCTATTGCTAAGTCTTAAAATTAAAAATATTGATTGAAACTAACCATTTTCACAAAGTAATTTAAGATCTCTATTAAAATTATCTCTAATCTTAGAATTTTTAAAAATATATTCATAAGGTACTCTTTCTTTCCAGCACTACAAATTTCATTTATATAAACAAGAATTGAGTTTAAAAAATACAAAATATCTTTTGTAATAACGTAGCATTAAAATAGTATTTTTTACTTTAATAAATAATTTGGAAAAAGTATAAATTACACTTTTTTAGTCCTAAAGTAGCATTAAAGTAGCAATTAGTGACTTTATTGAAAATTCGTACAATTTTCAGCAAAAAAAAGAATTTATCTAAGTTTTGATTAAGTTTAGATGTGTTTTAATTGTTAATCAAGTTTTAGTACTGCTTTTGGTAATACTAAATCTAGATGATAAAAAAGCTATTAGATAAACTAAAATATGCATCTAAATTAGACTAAATGCACTATTGAAAGTAATGGAAAAATTTGATTTTTCTCTTTTAACTTTGTAACTTTGATTAAAAAATTGAAGAAATGAATTTAAAGTAACATCCTTGTGGTGTCATAATTTTTAAAGGTGTGGTGTAATGTCTGTATTTCCAAAACAAAATGACGTAATTAATGCAGTACTAAAAGGTATTGAAACAGCAAAATCTAATTTTACTCATTGGACAGCGCAAGAACTTTTTCTATGCGAAACTATTTCAAAATTTCTAACAATTCATGTATCTCAAGAAATAGCAAAAATCAAAAACACTCCTGAAATTTTTATTGACACAACTGTTGCAGATATCCTTAGATGCTCACTTCCTAAAAGAAATGAGTTTAAACAATTTATGGAAAAAAAGAACATGAAAAATGATTCTTTTTCTTTAACCTTGGATGAACGATTTTCACATAAAAGTGATGATGATTCTATCTCTAGAGTTGTCATATCGGTTAATCATGTACTTGGATATACAAAAACAGATTATACAAACAGTATGGATACTATGTGTAAAATGATTGAGAGAAAGAATCAAAAAGATTCTACTTTGGATTATGGAATTTTTGCATTATATTTAGATATTTCAAACACTGCAAGAAAAAAAACGGAATCAAGATTAAAAGATATTTTAGATGCTTTTGATTCAATTATACTTACAAAAGAAAATTTAAAATCGTATTACAAGGGAATATCCATAAACAAAATAGAAAATGTTGGTGAATGGTGCATGGGCTGTTACATAGTTGAACCCGTTTTTAATCAATATTTTAAAGAGGTAAAGGGATAGGTTATCGATATATAAAGTAGCGTAAGAGGAAGTTACTTGGCGGTGCCCACCTCTTAAGTACACAATTGAAGTTGCGTGTACTATGCTACTTAAAATTAATTTAAAAAGAAATAAATTTTAAGGAAATAGAATATGACACAAAAAATATTAATTAATGCTTCTATAGAGCTTGCCCAAAAATGGCAAAACAGAGCTTCAGAACTCGTGAGTGATTTTGATAAAGAATTTTACATAAAAATGAATAAAATGCTTGATCATCCAAAAGATAAAGCATTGTTAATAGAACTCATGGATCAGTGTTTTAGAGCTGAATCAAAAACAAGAATAGCTGATCAAATTTGTTTTTTATTACAAAAACATGGAATGGCTCATTTTTTTACTACAAAAGACAAAACACTGTTATATCTTTTTCAAAATATAGGAAAATATCTGCCTAATATTGCAGTACCACTGTTTGTAGACCAAATCAGAGAAGATACAAAAACAGTTGTTATTAAAGGTGAAGATAAACTTTTTAACAAACATCTTAAAAAAAGAAAGTCTGAAGGGACTCGAGTAAATATCAATCTAATCGGTGAAGTTGTACTTGGTGAAGAAGAAGCAGCCGAGCGAATGGAGAAATATTTAAACGCTATTAGTAATCCAAATGTTGATTATCTTTCTGTTAAAATTTCTACCATTTTTTCTCAAATCAATCCTTTGGATTTTGATAATACTGTCAACATTCTGGTTGAAAAATTAAGCAAAATCTACAGACAGGCTCAAAAGTTTCCTTACATTAAACCCGATGGAACAAAAGAGAATAAATTTATTAATCTTGATATGGAAGAGTATCGAGATTTGGCGATTACTGTTGAAGTTTTTAAGCAAACACTGGAAAAACCAGAGTTTAAAAACTTTTATGCCGGTATCGTTCTTCAAGCATATTTACCAGATTCTTTTTTATGGCAAAAAGATTTATGCCAATGGGCAAAAAACAGAGTTAAATTAGGTGGTGTACCTATTAAGTTTAGACTTGTTAAGGGTGCTAATATGGAGATGGAAGAAACTGAAGCATCTCAAAAACATTGGGAAATGGTTACATATACCAATAAAACTCACACCGATTCAAACTATAAAATAATGGCAAGTTATGCCTTAGAAAAGCAAAATGCTCCATACATGCATATTGGAACGGCGTCACATAACTTATTTGAATTGGCATATGCCACTGTTACCGCACAAGCAAATAAAACCAGTGAATTTCATACGTTAGAAATGCTTGAAGGAATGAGTGATTCTGCAAGACTTGCAATAAAAGAGATTTCAAAAGAAGTCATACTTTATGCACCCACTGCTTCAAAAGAACAGTTTACGAATGCCATTGCTTATTTGGTGAGAAGATTAGATGAAAACACAGGTCCAGATAATTTTATTCGATACTCATTTGGATTACAAGTAGGCTCAGCAGATTGGAAAATGCAAGAAAAATTATTTCAAGAATCCTTTGAAGCAGTAGATTCAACTTTTATTGGTTCTAAAAGAACTCAAAACAGATTGGATGAAAAATGGGATCAGTTTTCAAAATCTTCATATGATACCAATGAATACCGCGCAGAAGCGGATACTGATTTTATCTTAAGTAAAAATCATGAATGGGCTTCTAATATTGTTAAAAAATGGAAGCACAACAGTGATTCCAATCATACAATTGTACCTGTTGTTGTTGGTGGTGAAGATTTAGTAGGTGGTAGAAAGATTTACGATGCAATTGATAAGTCACAAATAAAACAAAATGTTCTAGCAGGAAGATTTGCTATGGCAAATGAAGAGGATATTAAAAAAGCAGTTGAAGTAGCAAAACTGGATGTTGATGGCTGGAGAGATTTACCGCATGCACAAAGACATATCGTTTTAAAAGGTGCTGCAATTAAAGTGCGGCAAAGAAGAGATGATTTGATAGGTGTTGCTGCTGCTGAAGTTGGTAAAGTATTTACTGAAACGGATGTTGAAGTTTCTGAATCAATTGATTTTATCGAATTTTATTCTCATGCGGTTAGACATTTTGAATCGTATGAAAACTTAGAATTAAAAGGGAAGGGCGTTGGAGTTGTGGTACCGCCTTGGAATTTTCCTGTTGCTATTCCTTTAGGAGGAATTGCTGCAAGTTTAGCTGCTGGTAATACTGTTATTATCAAACCAGCTTCTGTTGCTGCTTTATGTTCCTATGAAATGTGCAAATGTTTTTGGGATGCGGGTGTGAGTAAAAACACATTACAATTTTTACCTTGTCCTGGTGCATTAGCTGGGAAACATTTGATTCCAAATAAAGATATCGATTTTTTAATTTTAACCGGTGGTGAAGATACAGCAGCTTCTATGTTAGAAACCAGAAATGACCTATTCTTAAGCGCTGAAACGGGTGGAAAAGATGCCACAATAGTAACTAATATGGCAGATCGTGAACAAGCTGTCAAAAATATATGTCAGAGTGCCTTTGGTAACTCAGGACAAAAATGCAGTGCAACTTCACTGCTTGTTCTTGAGGATGAAGTTTATAATGATGCAGGCTTTAAAAAAGCATTGATAGATACAGCCAATTCAATGAGTGTTGGTTCTGTTTGGGATTTTAAAAACAGAATTGGAACATTAGCAAATAAAATTTCAGGAAACTTGAAAGTTGCACTTGAAACCCTAGAAAATGGCGAAGAGTGGGCCTTGAAACCTGCATTTACAGACAATAATCTTTATATGCTAAAACCAGCAATCAGATGGGGTGTTAGTGAGGGTAACTTTTGTCATATGAATGAATTGTTTGGTCCTGTGCTATCTGTTATGAGAGCAAGCACTTTAAAGCATGCAATCAAAATTGTTAATGACACAGGGTATGGATTAACTTCAGGAATTGAGTCTTTAGATGAGCGAGAAGTTTCTTATTGGAAAGAGAATTTAAAAGCAGGTAATTTATATGTAAACAGAGGAACCACTGGGGCTATTGTATTGCGGCAACCTTTTGGTGGTATGGGAAAATCAGCAATTGGTGCAGGACGAAAAGCAGGATTTTATAATTATATTACACAATTTGTAGATATCACTGAAAAGAGAACTCCTTTCCAAACACAAAGACATGTGAATGATTTAACACAGTTTCTTGAAAAATGTAAAGTAGGCTCTTCTTTTGAAAAAGAATTTGAGAAACTAGAAATTGCCCTTCAATCATATTGTGAGAATTATAAAAATGAATTTTCAAAAGAAAAAGATTATGCAAAAGTCAGAGGTGAAGATAACCACTTTAGATATATGCCTTTAAATTCTGTGGTTATTAGAGTGTGTAAGGGTGATGGTATGTTTGATATTGTTGCAAGAATTTTGGCAGCACGCGTATCTAAAGTTAATTTCACAGTATCTATTGATGATAATGATATTCTTAATGATTATCTTACAAAATCACCAGAGTTATTTACTTCAAAAGATAAATTGGTAACCCAAGATGAAAAAACGTTTATCCAAACAATCACAAACTTTGACAGAGTAATATACTCTGATATTTCAAAAGTTAGTCAAGAAGTATTTAAACAAAGTGCCAAAACGCTGGTTTTTATCGTTCGTCAAAATGCAATGATGGAAGGTAGATTAGAATTGCTGAACTATTTTGGTGAACAATCGATTTCTCACTCTTTTCATAGATATGGGAATATTGGTTCAAGAGAAAATAAGTAAGAAAGAGAATTAAATGTATCAGTTTTTAATATTTTTTATATCAGCAATTATTGTTGGTTTGTATGTGAAATTTAAAGTTTTATCTAAAAAACATGATGACAGTAATTTTAATAACTCTAATAAATAAATTTAGGAGATTTTTATGGCTTTAATTCAAGCACCAAGTTCAGTGGTAATGGTACGACCTTGGAAGTTTTATTCCAATCCCGAAACAGCAGGTGATAATGCTTTTCAAAAAAACAGCGAGAGTTCAATTCCTGAAGTCTCATTAAAAGCAAGAAAAGAGTTCGACCAAGCCGTTGAAGTTTTAAAAGAAAATGGCATTAACGTACATGTTTTTGATGATTTTGGAGAAAAAGAGACACCTGATTCTGTGTTCCCAAATAATTGGTTTTCAACTCACAGTGGAGGACATATTGCAGTATATCCAATGTTTTCACCTAGCCGAAGAAGAGAAAGAAGAAGTGACATCATTGAAATGTTAAAGTCTGAATATCGAGTGCAAGATGTCATTGATTTCTCTGGACTAGAGTGGGACAATCTGTTTTTAGAGGGCACTGGTGCTATGGTACTTGATAACATCAATAGAGTGGCGTACACAGCCAAATCGAATCGTTCAAGTGAAATTATTTTAGAGAGATTTTGCTCAATTTTTAAATATGAACCAATGGCGTTTGATACAGCTGATGCAAATGGAAACTCTATTTATCATACCAATGTAATGATGTGTGTGGGTTCTCGTTATGCATTGGTATGTCTTGACATGATTGTTGACGTGAATAGAAGACAAGAAGTAAAAAATAGACTCCAAGAGAGTGAAATTAAAATTATTGATTTGAGTTTTGAACAAGTTGATAATTTTGGTGGAAATGCATTGGAGCTGACAGGCAATGGTGAGCCCATTTTAGTGATGTCACAAAGAGCAAAAGATGCATTAAGACAAGACCAAATTGAAGAGATACAAAAAGAAGCACGAATTGTTCCTTTGAGTGTTCCCACTATTGAGTTAGCTGGTGGTTCAGTACGATGTATGATTGCTGGTGTTCACTTAAGTAGAAGAACATAAAAATTAAGAAAAAAACAAAAAAATAAATTAAAAAACAAAAAACAAAAGGAATATAAATGTTAGTTTTAGAAATACAAGATATAAAAGAGTTGATTAAAAAAGTTGGGTATAAAGATTTTTATACAACACTGATTGAAACGTTAGAAGAAGATTATTCAAATTGGGAAACATTTGATAAATGTCCAAGAGTAGCAAATCATGTTGATGGTGGTGTAATTGAACTTATGCCAATTTCAAATAATAAACTATACTCTTTTAAATATGTAAATGGACATCCTAAAAATCCAGATCAAGGTAAATTCACTGTAATGGCTACGGGACAGTTATCTGTAACAGAAACAGGTGAACCTTTAATGTTTACAGAAATGACACTGTTAACTGCATTTAGAACTGCTGCAAATTCTGCGATGGCAGCAAAACACTTAGCAAAAAAAGACTCAAAAGTTCTTTCACTGATTGGTACGGGTACTCAAAGTGAATTTCAATACTTAGCATTCTCATATGTTTTTGATTTAGAAGAGGTTCGTTACTACGATACAGACCCAAAAGCAATGGATAAATTTGAAAAGAACATGAGCCAATTTAACATTAAATTAACTCGTTGTAAAGACTCAAAAGAAGCTGCCAAGACTGCTGATATTATTACAACTTGTACTGCTGATAAAAAGTACCAAACGGTTTTAACAAAAGATATGATTGAAAAAGATGTTTATATCAATGGTATTGGTGGAGATTGTCCTGGTAAAACAGAATTAGAAAAAGAATTGGTTGAATCATCAACAGTGGTATGTGAATATTTAGAACAATGTAAAATTGAAGGTGAAATTCAACAGTTACCTGCAGAGTTTACTTGTACTGAATTATATGAAGTAATTCGTGGTGAAAAAAATATAAATGTAGAAACTCATGGAACTATTGTTTTTGATTCTGTTGGATTTGCAATAGAAGATTATTCAGTTTTAAGACTGATTTACAAATTGGCAAAAGAGAATAATGTTGGTAAAGATATGAATTTAATCCCTCAAATAGATGACGTAAAAGATCTATTTTCTTTACTTTAGGAATATAAAATGGAAACAATTGAAAGATTAATTAAACTTACAGAAGTTTATTCAGATATTGCTGGTAGTAAAATAGGCGCTTCTTTGGGTATTGAAGCTTTGAAAAAATCAGGAGAAGATGCTGATTCTCAATATTTTAAAAAGTTTTTATCTGAAGCCATTGAAGATGAAAATGAAGCCTCAAAGCAAGAGAGTGAATTTGAAAATGCAAAATACATTGATAAAATTGCTCTTGTAATTGAAAGATTGTCTCAAAGAATCAAATCTTTAAGAGATCAAAATTTCTTTCCTATTGTATTAGCAGGGGATCATGCTTCTTGTGCAGGAACAATGCATGGTCTACGAATGGCTCACCCCAATGATGAGATTGGAGTAGTTTATATTGATGCTCATGCTGATATTCACTCTCCGTATACAAGTGATTCTGGAAACATGCATGGTATGCCTTTGGCAATTGCGTGTGCTTTAGATAACAGAGATTCCAGTGTGAATGCTTTAAGCAATCAAGAGAAAGAACACTGG
>Ga0209707_1001982_pt1 | contig 11066 bp, 9 predicted proteins | sample EN4Hudsemesocosm_FD_184630 | JGI IMG/M metagenome (GOLD analysis project Ga0209707, IMG submission 184630) | Methane-oxidizing microbial communities from mesocosms in the Hudson Canyon - EN4B Hudson Canyon (SPAdes) (version 2) | ecosystem: Environmental > Aquatic > Marine > Cold seeps | place... | reverse complement strand
ATTGGCAAGTTTAATCACCGAGCGCATTTTAGTGCCAAAAACATCTTGAGCTACTGCTTTATCAAGTAATTGATCAAGTTCTGGCATGTTTTTCATTAACTGTACGCCATTGGCTTCAGCCACTAAGCCTTTATCCACTTTTAAAAAGGGCACCACGTTATTTTCTTGCCATAGAAAACGAGCTGAAGGCATACCCTTAATTTCTCTATCTAAGGTATTTTCAAATAAAATGGCGCCGAGAATACGCTGACCAGTAAAAGCTGGGCTAGTGACAATTCGAGTGCGCATTTGATGAACTAAATTAAACATTTCATCGTCGTTGGTAAACTCACTTTCTTCAACACCATATAAAGCTAAAGCTTTTGGTGTGCTACCGCCACTTTGATCTAATGCAGCGATAAAGCCGTTTTGTGTCTCAATTTTTTCTAACATTTCTGTTAAAGCCATTGTAAATACTCCATAGTGTTTGTTGAGGGTTATTGGTTTCTTAAGAAACTCTTATTACCGTTCAACTTGAGGGTGTGTTATTAGTGTAAATAGTTTTAGTACTCGTTTTTCATTAGATTAGTGTCTTATTTCACTATCTAGAATTAAGCCATTGTTACGAACCATCAATAAATGACTAGCAATAATCGAGTAATACATGTTGCTAGTCTTGTTTTTGTAGCTATTTTGCTCTTTGTTCTAAGATTTCAACTGCAGGTAGTTTTTTACCTTCTAAAAATTCAAGAAAGGCACCACCACCAGTAGAAATATAGGATACTTTATCTGCTATATCATATTTATCAACAGCAGCTAAAGTATCACCGCCACCAGCGATTGAAAATGCACTGCTGTTTGCAATAGCATTAGCGATAACTTCAGTACCTTTTGAAAATTGTTCAAATTCAAAAACACCTACGGGGCCATTCCAAACAATAGTACCGGCTTTAGCTATAATCTCTGCTAGTGCTTGTGCTGAGTCAGGGCCGATATCAAATATCATATCGCCATCAGTCACTTCGCTAACATCTTTTAAAATCGCAGGTGTTGTTTCAGAAAACTCACTACCAACAAGTACATCAGTAGGTACAGGAATTAAGCCATTGTTGGCTTTTGCTTCGCTGCTTAAACGTTTTGCTTCATCAACTAAGTCGGCTTCAAATAATGACTTGCCTACGTTATGACCTTCTGCTGCAATAAACGTATTGGCAATACCGCCACCAACCACTAATTGGTCAACAATACCTGCTAAAGAGTCTAATACTGTTAATTTAGTTGAAACTTTTGAGCCACCAACAATGGCAACAAATGGACGAGCAGGCTTGTCTAGTGCTTGGGCAAGTGCCGCAAGTTCGGCAGCTAATAAAGGACCTGCACAAGCAGTAGGGGCAAATTTTGCTATACCGTGAGTACTTGCTTGGGCGCGATGAGCAGTGCCAAAAGCATCCATAACAAATACATCACACAATGCGGCTAGCTTTTTGGCTAAACCATCATCATTTTGCTTTTCTCCAGTATTAAAGCGGATATTTTCGAAAATAACTAACTCGCCCGCACCTACTTCAACACCATCTAGATAATTGGTGACTAATCTTACAGGGTAGTTCAATGCCGCGGCTAGGTAATCAACAACCGGTTGTAGCGAAAATTCTTGATTAAATTCACCTTCAGTCGGTCGACCAAGGTGAGACATAATCATGACTTTTGCACCAGCCTCTAAAGCAAGTTTTATAGTAGGTAGTGCTGCTCTTAAACGAGCATCAGAAGTGATTTTTCCTGCTTTTACTGGCACGTTTAAATCTTCACGAATAAGTACGCGTTTGTTGGCTAATGCCAAATCAGTCATTTTAATTACAGACATAATGTCTCCGGTTAATAATAAGGTAATATTGCTAAGTTTATAATGTTTTTTGCTAAAAAGTATTAGGCACAGTGTTCTAAGTAAATAGTTAAAGCTGTTAGCTATTTATAATTTTGCCATGGCTTGGGCGGTATCTAACATACGGTTGGCAAAGCCCCATTCGTTGTCACACCATATAAGCATTTTAACTAAGCGATTATGGCTTACTCTGGTTTGGTTACCATCAACTATGCAAGAGTGTGGATCGTGGTTAAAGTCGACAGATACCAGTGGCTCTTCGGTATAATCAATAATAGCTGCAAGGCCATTCATCTTTGCATTGATAATCGCTTGGTTGATCTGATCAATACATACATCGGTATTGATGGTTAAGCTTAAATCCATCGCGGTAACATTCAATGTCGGCACTCGAACCGCTATGGCTTCAAAGCGTCCCGAAAATTTTGGTAAAATACGCTCTATACCTATGGCAAGTTTGGTATCGACAGGAATAATAGATTGGCTTGCCGCGCGGCTTCGTCTTAAATCTGGGTGATAAGCATCGATAACCTGTTGGTCGTGCATTGATGAGTGAATGGTTGTGATCGTGCCGCTTTCAACACCAAAGGCATCATCAATCACTTTTATCACGGGTACTACACAGTTGGTGGTGCAAGAGCCATTAGATACTATTTTATCTTCAGCGGTTAAATCTTGATGATTAATGCCGTAAATAATTGTCGCGTCTAAATCATTACTGCCAGGGTGAGAAAAGAGTACTTTCTTTGCTCCCTGTGAAATGTGTACTTGGCCATCGGCTTTACTACCATATTTTCCAGTACAATCGAGCACAACATCAATATTAAGTTGCTGCCATGGCAGTTCATTAAGATTCTTATGATGAGTTAAGGTGACATGATCGTCATTAATCGTTAACCCGTTTTCTGATTGTTTTACTGAGCTTGAAAATCGGCCATGAGTGGTATCGTATTTTAATAAATGAACAATACCCTCCGGTGGCGCAAGTTCATTAATCGCCACTAAATTGAAGTGTTGATATTGAGGGTTTTCATACAACGCTCTAACAATGCTTCGACCGATGCGGCCAAAACCATTGATGGCAATATTAATAGACATAAAAGATCAGTTACAAGTGAATAAATTCGGATTAAAAATTACGAGTAGTGAGTGTATCAATACTCGTAATTTAACGTTGATTTACAGTTGGTTTACCGTATTAACTACATTTTCAACTGTAAAACCAAAGTGTGTTAATAATACGCCACCTGGAGCTGATTCTCCAAAAGTAGTCATACCAACAACAGCACCATTTAAGCCAACATATTTAGCCCAAAAATCAACATGAGCTGCTTCAATTGCAACACGTTTAATCACACTAGCTGGAAGGACTGATTCTTTATATTCGCTTGATTGTACATCGAAGATATTAGTAGATGGCATCGATACAACACGAATCTTTTTACCTTGCTCAGTTAATGCTTTGGCTGACTCAATAGCTAAAGCAACTTCTGAGCCTGTCGCAATTAAAATAACATCAGCAGTGCCTTCACAGTCACTTAAAATGTAACCACCTTTAGCAATATCAGCAACTTGTGATTGATCACGAGTCATTGCTGGTAAACCTTGACGGCTAAAGATAAGAGATGTTGGACCGTCACGACGCTCAACTGAGGCTTTCCAAGCAACAGCTGACTCGGTTGCATCACATGGACGCCAAGTCACCATGTTTGGCGTAGTTCTTAAATTTGTTAATTGCTCGATAGGTTGGTGAGTTGGACCATCTTCACCTTGACCAATTGAGTCGTGGGTATAAACAAAAATATTTTGAATGCCCATTAGTGCTGACATACGTACCGCATTACGTGCGTATTCCATAAACATCATGAACGTTGCGCCGTAATTAATAAAACCGCCATGAAGAGAAACACCGTTCATGATACCGCTCATACCAAATTCACGTACACCGTAAAAAATGTAGTTACCAGCAGCATCTGTTTCAATGCCTTTTGAACCAGACCAAAGTGTTAAGTTAGAGCCTGCTAAATCAGCTGAACCACCTAACATTTCTGGTAATACTGGGCCAAATGCTTCAATGGCATTTTGTGAGGCTTTGCGAGAGGCGATGTTATCGCCTTTTTCATGACATTCTTGAATAAATGCGTTAGCAGCCGCTTCAAATTCTTCTGGTAAATCACCTTTAATCACACGGCGTTCATATTCGCTAGCAAGCTCTGGGTGAGCAGCTTGATAAGCGCTAAATTTTTCATTCCAGGTAACTTGGCTTGATTGACCTTTTTCTTTTTGATCCCATTGTGAATAAACATCAGTAGGAATTTCAAAAGGAGCATGTTCCCAGTTCAAAAATTCACGGGTTGCTGCTATTTCTTCATCACCTAAAGGAGCACCGTGACAGTTATGAGTACCTGATTTATTTGGCGAGCCAAAACCAATAATAGTTTTACAACAAATCATTGAAGGTTTATCAGTAATTGATTTTGCTTCAATAATCGCAGCAGCAATCGCTTCTGAATCATGACCATCAACACTAATTACATGCCAACCATAAGCTTCAAAACGAGCAGGGGTATTATCAGTAAACCAGCCTTCAACATGACCGTCGATAGAAATACCATTGTCATCCCAAAAGGCAATTAATTTACCTAAGCCTAATGTGCCAGCCAATGAACATACTTCATGAGAAAGTCCTTCCATTAAACAACCATCACCTAAGAAACAATAGGTATTGTGATCAACAATGTTATGACCTTCACGGTTAAATTGTGCTGCTAAAGTTTTTTCAGCAATTGCCATACCTACTGCATTTGAGATACCAGCGCCTAATGGACCTGTAGTGGTTTCAACACCAGGTGTGTAACCATATTCTGGGTGACCAGGTGTTTTAGAGTGTAGTTGACGAAAATTTTTTAAATCATCCATCGATAAATCGTAACCGGTTAAATGAAGCAATGAATAAATTAACATTGAACCATGGCCGTTTGATAATACAAATCTGTCTCTGTCTGCCCATTGTGGATCAGTTGGATTGTGTTTTAAAAAATCACGCCACAATACTTCGGCAATATCTGCCATGCCCATAGGGGCTCCAGGGTGTCCTGATTTTGCTTTTTGCACGGCATCCATGCTTAAAACACGTATTGCATTTGCTAGGTTTTGACGAGTCGACATATTGGCTCCAGAGATCTATACACTCTAATTTGTGAGGGTTAGAATAAAAATTGCCCGTATTTTCCCTTAGAGTTATCATGACTGCAAATTATATTGCTTAATTTTTTAGTTTTTTTCGCTATATCACCTTCAACTTACGGTGATGACTTTAATAATTTTGTTTTGATGAGGTGTTTTTAGGGGAATTTTAGTCTGGATAGTTTTATTTTGTTATCATCAAATAGATATAAATTGTAGAGTTATCAACTTGGCTGACCTAGCAGCTAGTAAATTTGAATTTTGAGGAACTAAATTGATTAAAGGGAACCGGTTATTAATTGCAACTTTGCTTTATTTAAGCGTTTGTTTATTAACAACCATAATCATAAAGCCATATTCAGTTGTTAACTTTATTGGGCCTGCAGCGGGGGTTGCTAGTGCGTTTACTATAGTCTGGGGTTCTGGAGTACTACTGAGTGTTATTTTAGGCACCATTGCTTTTAGTGTTGTGTTAACAATGATTACTGGGACGGGTCTTGATTTTCCCGTGATATTAATCAGCATTCTTGCTATATCATTACAAAGTTTTTGGACAAAACAAATAACATACCGTGTAATTCGTCAACAACGTTGGTTAAAGTCTCGAGCTATTTTATTTGATTTTATATTCAAAATAGGCCCTTTATCAGGACTTATATCAGCGAGTAGTGTTGTTGTAATAGCTATGCTTGATATAAAAGTCATTGGCGGGTCTATTGCTTATGTTTTCTTTTCTAGTTGGTCAGCCAGTATTCTAACGAGTATATTTTTCACTCCTACGTTGTTGTTTACACAAGGGAGTCAACAATTAAATATTTCTAAGCGATTTTTTGTGGTTTTCGCCTCTATTCTTGGTTGTCTTGCCATTATTCTGTTATTTAAAATCTCTCAAAATGCCCATCAACACCTCAGAGGTGAAGAATTCCAAAAAGCGAAAATCAATATATCGTTACATGTTGAAGAAGAAATAGAAATGATCAATGAGCAGGTGCATGCAATATCTGCACTTTTTCAAGCAAGTGAACATGTTTCATTTGAAGAATTTACTGTATTTTCTTCTCATATTCATCGAGGGAATTCAAGCATTAGAGCACTTGAATGGATACCCATAATTTCAGATAAACATAAGAAAGATTTTGAACAACACGCTTCACAAGAGCTTGGTTTACCGATTTTTATCAAACAGCAATTGGCGACAAATCAAATTATTGAAACAACATCAGAGCCTTCTTACTTACCGGTATTTTACATTTATCCACAAAATAACAATACGAAAGCATTTGGTTTGGATTTATCAAGTCACCCAGATAAAGAAATAGCAATGGGTTTAGCGTTGAAATTAAATACGTTAGTCGCAACCTCACCCTTAACAATAGTACAGGATAATTATTCAAACCCAGGAGTCTTGGTTTTTTATCCCGTGTTGAATAATCAATCATTAAACCCTTATGCACCTCAAAAAGACAATTCTTTGCAACAGCTCAATGGCTATATATTAGCAGTGGTTCAGTTTGAATCATTTTTTCGGCATCTGGCTGAAACGGATATTGCTAGAAATGTAGGTATAGTAGTACAAGATACTACCTTAAATGAGCCATTCTTATTATACGGTAACAACATTGAAGAGCATGGGCGTATAAGTGACTCGATTGAATTAAATGTATTTACTAGAAAATGGGTAATTCATATTACAGAAAAAGAACCTTGGATAAATCAAAGTAAAGACTGGCAGACTTGGGCTATGTTATTTGGTGGAACCATTGGTGGTCTAACTTTTCAGCTGTTAATTTTGATGATGGCAGCATATTCTGTAGAACTGAGTCATCAAGTCGTATTAAAAACAAAAGAGCTGCTTTTAGCTAAAGAGTCATCAGAAACAAAGAGTTTAGCAAAAAGCCATTTTTTGCAAACACTTAGTAACGAATTAAAAACGCCAATATATGCAATTAAGTATTTTGTTGCCAAATTCCATCAACATCCGACATTTGCACAAGCAGAGCATTCAATAGCCGATATAGATAATGCATCACACAACTTAACGCAACTTATTGATACTGTTATTGACCTTACTGAAATAGAATCGGGTACAGCTAAAATGATGCAATTAAGTGTGTTTGACTTGCATCATTTTTTACAGCGCATTGAAACATTATTAAATGCAAGTAACAAAGAAAACAACTTGAAGTTTAAATTTTTAATTAATGAAAATGTCCCACACTTAATTGAGTCTGATGAGTTAAGGATTCAAAAACTAATCGTTGCTTTAGCTGAGAATGCAGCTAAATTACTTAAAACTAATGAGTTAAATATCTCAGTTAAGGCGCATATTCATCAATTTAAGCGGACAACGCTCTTTTTGGTCATTACGCCATCTCAAAAGTTGTTAGATAAAGCCGTTGGTAATATGGCTGAAGAGCAACCATTTTTATCTGGAAAAGACTTAAGTAGTTATAGTACAACTATGGCGATGGTCAAGGAGCTTTGCCAATTGTTCGATGGTGATGTTAAGTTAAATCAATTGCCTACGGGACTTATTGTGCTTAGTGCATCGGTAAAAGTTAATTTATCACCTGCGGGCCATATTTTTACTGAAAACAAAAATAAAGAATAAAAGGTACTTTTTTATTTTTAATCTATTGATTTTTATCTTTTAATCATTTAAGTTTTATCGGTTGTTTTTTAATAGTAATAATAATGATGTAAAACAACTAAATTCAGGAATGTAATAATGAATAAGTCATCCTCGAAGGGGATTAAGCTGACTACGGTTGTATTTGCTGTTCTAGTATTAACTGTTTCAGCCCTGCTGAGTAATAATTCGATAGCTGATGACATGGATGTGAAAATAGAAACATCAGAACAATAGAAATTGTAATACTTCAAGCCCCATTTTTAATGGGGCTTTTTACATATTGTCAGAGTACTTGTAAGAATAATAAAGTCTTAACCTTACTATTATTCCTTCGCTTCTAAAGTGATAAAGTTTTTATAATGGGCAACAGCAAAATATCGAATTGACTTTTTATGCTTTATTTTTTTAGCGATAAGCTCTTCTTCTAGATATATTTTGACAACCTGTTTATCACCATTGGTGTTCGAGTCGAAGGTATGTGCATTATTAGCACTTAAATTTTCGAACTCTGATTTCATTATAAGCTGCAAAATAAATCCTTAAGTTGATTTATAAGTTATTGATTTCTTTTTGTACTGCATATCCCTCATCTGTCACTATTTTCTCTAGTACTTGTACACGTTCCTCTAGTTTTATGACTTGGTCTTGTAATTGATTATTTTCATTCTCTTGTTGGTTTTCCCCCAGAGCCTTTTCTTTAAAAGCTAAATGTCTTTTATGCATACTGGAAATAACGCTAAAACCAACTGAAATAAAAACAATGATAACCACCATCGTTGTTCCGTTCATTTTTTATTCCTTGGGTTAATTCATCTTATAACTGAGTATATCTATTTTTAATATAGAGTCCTACTCGAAAAATCTAATATAATACTTTTATTCTGTAAATGTTTTTGTATTCTTTTTATTGGGTAGTATTGATGGCTTTAAACAAAATAAGATTAGATCGCTTTATCAGTCAAAAACTAAACATTAGTAGGGGGGATGTTCGCTTAATGCTGGCTCAAAAAAGGATCTGTGTTGATGATTTATTAGCATCGAATATTGAACAAATTATCAATGACTTTTCTGTGGTGAAATTTGATAATAAAATTATGCAAAACAATAAACCTTGTTATTTAATGTTGCATAAGCCTGTAGGGGTGGTTAGTGCCACTAAAGATCAACAGCATAAAACGGTGATTGATTTACTCAAGGCCTCAGGGCTTGTTTCTTTAGAAACTTGTGAAAGTCTACACATTGTTGGTAGGTTAGATTTAAACACTTCAGGACTGATTTTACTCACTAATGACAGTCGTTGGTCACACTATTTAACCTCACCAGAAAATAAGGTGATAAAAAAGTATCGGGTGACTTTGGCTAATCAACTTTCAACAGATTACATTCAAGCATTCAAGCAAGGAATGTATTTTTCTTATGAAGACATCACGACAAAACCAGCCTTGTTAGAAATTGTTTCAGACAATGTCGCCGATGTATATCTTACTGAGGGAAGGTACCATCAAATTAAAAGAATGTTTGGACGCTTTAGAAACCCTGTTGTTAAATTACACCGTATTGCTATTGGTAATTTATCTTTGTGTAATGATCTTACCGTCGGAGCAAGTCGGCTATTAACAAATGAGGAACTTGCAAAGATAAAGGAGTAGGATTATGTTCAACTTAATTAATCATAAATAACTAATCATAGATAGGTCCTAGCGTTTCTATTTGCGTCAAATACACTCGCATATCAAATTCAAGTTGATGGTAATTAGGTAACATATGTAAACATAGTTGATAAAAATTTTTAGCTAGTACTCCTAATAATAATATCAATCAACTAAGTCTAAGTCCTTTAGATAACTATAAAAAATAAAACGTAGCAAAGTTATTTATTGTTGACAACTATCAGTATCTAGAGATACTGAATATACATCATAATAAAAAGGCTTTTTCCATCTTGAATCGAGTTGCTATTAAATCATTGCCAGTCGTCCAAAAGGCACTATCACCAGCTTTTAAGAAGCTTCTCTCAGATAACACCTATAAAGAGTCTGCAGGTGTCGTAGTGAACAACTATGCAGCTTACATATCAACCTTTAAAACGGCTGGTTATGAAGCATTGGATATTCTAAACAACCCAGAGTCCCTGTTGAAGCAATTGCGTGGCTTTGTTGGCTTTATGTACTCGCAATACGACTGCAAATCGGCATACAAAGTGGTATATCTTGTCATCAAAGCCTTTAAAGGCTTTACTAAACATGAAATCGATACACCTCAGCTTTCATCTACTAAGGTGAACGAAGGCATCGGGCAATGTATTGGTGAATTCAAAAATTTACAGGTTAGCCCAGAGCGCCTCGCGTACTTTGATGGCTGGCAACTGAAATCAAAGGAAGGTAAAGTCTTCAACTTTCCAATTGGTGAATTTCATGAAGCCTTTGGAGATGAGCTGACTGCTGATATTTATCGTCATGCTTGCGAGTATGGAACAACACAAAAAAGCGTCACCCTGAGAAATTGTATTTTTTTGCTCACCGATCTTCTTAATTCATTTGCTACGCATTGCAATAGCGCTGATGACTTGCGTGCTCAACTGAAAACTAATAAATTGAGTGCGTTTCTTGAGAAGGTCATGTGGTGTTCGTTTAGTAGCCATTTAGCGAAGGAGAATAAACATGCAACCTTTTTTACCATGTGGGTTATTGTTATTAACGCTTTCAGAGTATGTTTTATTGATAGCGGATTTATTGATGAACCAGTTCGACCTATTTTAACCCCCCCGTTCAAAGAAGACTCTCAGCCTATCGCAAAGATAGCTACGGGCGGTAAGTTAACATCCAGCGAAGAGCAACTGTGGCTTGCCTCTATCCCACTGCACATAAAAGATGAGGCAGCCATCCAAATCATCGAGGACAGGTTACGAGTGAGTGAAGAGCATGTTCGTGCATCTTATCATGCTGTTTTTGAACGCATAAAAGAAAAACACGAGCGCAACCTTAAATTGGCAAAAACAGGTAGCGTGAAGCCCATTAGAGGTGTCAGTGGCGCTGTTAAAAAAAATGAATACGTGCGTGTGGGTTGTGACCATCTAGCGAATAGCATTGCTACATTCTACAAGCATGGTATCGGCGCAGTCGATGTAAAATACGATGCTTTTTTAGGAGGGGCTTTTACTAACAGCGATAAACTTTCTGCCTCTTTATTAGTGGATGAATTAAACCTGCCCACCACCACCACGCTAGGCGCACTGTGCACATTGTTAGTGTTGGAGCACCGTTGAGATTTCAGCCCAAGCAAATGGGCAGGCAATGCAAAGGCAATACACTAAATAATGCTTAAAGATATAATTCATTTTTTATAGCCAAAGAGTTATCACTTAAACCAAGCAGCTACAGCGTTTTC
>Ga0209707_1001959_pt1 | contig 11152 bp, 10 predicted proteins | sample EN4Hudsemesocosm_FD_184630 | JGI IMG/M metagenome (GOLD analysis project Ga0209707, IMG submission 184630) | Methane-oxidizing microbial communities from mesocosms in the Hudson Canyon - EN4B Hudson Canyon (SPAdes) (version 2) | ecosystem: Environmental > Aquatic > Marine > Cold seeps | place... | reverse complement strand
CCCAAGCCCTGAAAATGTTCTTGCACATATAAAGTATCAATTTCGTACCCATTATCGTTACTTTTATAGGAAGAGTCAAGGTTAGCAATAACACAGGCAATGAGATGATTGTCTTGTTTGTATAAATAAATTTTAAATGCCGTATTTTTTAACATATTTTCGAAATATTCATGTGTAAATGTATTTAATACGAACTTAGATATCTCATCACGAACACCAAGTTTGGCATAAGTGTGCAACCAAACTTGTGTGCATAATACCCTAAGATTTAATATATCATCTTCTGTAGCTTCAACTATCATATTTCCACCAATTGTTTTTTTGATTTATTGTAACGATATTTGTCTAAAAGAGTCGCTAGTGCAAACTTGACAAAGTCATATCATTATGATAACATAACCTTTAATGAAAGAGGTATACATGAAAGCAGTAATATTTGATTTAGACGGAACATTAATAAACTCACTGGAAAACATTGCATCTTGTATGAACAGCTCCCTGAGCGAAGCTGGTTTTGCAACACATGAAGTAGAAAAATTTAAGTTTTTTATCGGAGAAGGAAGTTATATGTTGGCTAAAAATGCCCTTCCTTCTTTAACTGATGAAGAAAGCATCAACAAAGTATTTAATCGCTTTATTGAAATTTATGAAGACAATATTTATGAAAACACTCAAGCCTATGAAGGTATATACGAACTGCTTAAAAAACTCAAAAATACCAACTTAAAACTGGGTATATTGTCCAACAAACCACACAAATTTACAGAACAATTTGGAATAAGATTTTTTAAAAATTGTGGTTTTCACGAGATTCATGGTCAAAAAAACGATGTGCCTCCTAAACCTGATGCCTGTGCGGCTTTAAACATAGCTCAAAAATTCAACTTAAAACCCGAAGAGATATTTTATGTGGGAGATTCCTCTACTGATATGAAGACAGCCTCTAATGCAAACATGAAAAGTATTGGTGTTTTATGGGGTTTTAGACCCAAAGAAGAATTAATTGAACACGGTGCTAACTACTTAGCAAAAGACTGCGAAGAACTGTGGGATATTATTGACTCAAACAGATATTAATATTGATAAACTAGATAGAATCTAGTTTATCAAATTCCTTGATGATTTCATCAATATCTTCAATACCCACTGCAACTCTCATCAAGTCTATAGGTATATTATTATCTCTAAGTAACTGCCTACCCTTTTCACATATAATTAAATCATAATGTGCCAAATAAACATACGGCATCAACAAAGTAAACTCCGTACCCAAGCTGGGACCCTTTGCAAAATTTAAAGTATCATAGACTTTTGCAAAGTCTTTTGTAAATGTTAAAGAAATAACCCCACCAATTGCATTATCTTTTTTCATTAATTTTGAGTATTTGTTTCCATTATTTTCGTCAAGCACGTAATAGATTTTATCTATAAAACTTTTCGTAGTTAAATAAGCAACTAAGGCTGTCGTATTGGCATTGATTTTATCCATTCTATTTTCATAGCCTTGTACTTCGTAACAGAGTCTTTGAATATCTTTGATATAAGGTTTATCCGCATGTTTAAAAAACTCCGCACTGCAACAAGAGAGCTTGGAGTTTTCATTCAAAATAAGCGCTCCCATTAATACATCTGCATTACCACTGGCATATTTAGTCAAAGATTCAATATAAATATCTGCATAAGGTTTCAAGTCTAAATTATAAGGTGTTGCAAAAGTTGAGTCAATAATAAGAGGTATATTATACTCCACACACAACTGTTTCAAGCGAACCACATCAACAGTAATCAGTAAAGGATTTGTAGGCAGTTCTGTGATGATGGCAGAGACTCTATTTCCTTTAACTTGAAGATACTCTTCTAACTTGTCCAAAGCGTTAATGTCGTAAAACAATTTTGATTGGCCATAATGATTTTTAACAATATTCATGGTATCTAAGTACAACCAACCCATTTGAACCAAGATGTCTCTGTTATTTCTACCTTGAATGGCTTTTAATCCCTCAAGTACAGAATAAACAGCATTCATACCTGAAGGGGCTAGGCAGATATTTGATGCAGGTTGCTCATAAGCTTTTGCCAGTGTTGAGATAAGTTTCTCTTCACTGTTTGGTCCCAAATCCAATTTTTCCTCATGTTTTGAATCAAGTAGTCCATTCTCATATAAATAATCTTGAGCAAAACGAGAAGACAGATTACACCCAACATGTTGAATAAAAGTCAAAACTTTTTGCAATTGACAAGTACCTTTAATTACTAAAATAACACCAAAGGGTTCATCAATTTCAAAAGGGTTGTGAATAAAATATTTATCACTGATAAGAGCAACTGCTTTTTTTGAACTTACCACCACAATTTCATATTTATCGCTGATATTGTATTTTTCTTGCAAAAATGTAGCCATTCGTTTCAAGTAAGGATGTAATAAAAACCTTGGATATGCACTGGTAATCTTCTCATGGATACCATTGGTATTTTCTTCATAGTCAATCACTTCTTGAAGTGTTGGCATTGAGACAGAAACCGCATGAATATTATTTACAGGCAGCGTTTGTCCACAAGGAATGTGAGAAAATATACTTGAGTTCATCTATTTTACTGCTTGTTTAATATCTTCAAGTAAATCTTGCACATTTTCTAATCCAATAGAAAATCTAACTGTACTACTTGTAATACCAATTGCAGCTAATTCTTCAGTAGAAAAAGTTGCATGAGAAATTTTTGCAGGTATCTCAGCACGTGAGTCTGGACTACCAAAAGAACATTTTTCACCAAATAATGCTGCTTTTTCAATGAACTGTTCAGCCATTTCAACACTTTTAAAATCTGCGGTGAACAATCCTGGGATATATTCCATTTGTTTGCGCGCTAAATCATACTGTGCATGAGATTTAAGTGCAGGAAATGTCACTTTTGATATATACTCTTGTTCTTCAAGGAAAGTAGCAATTACTAAAGCATTTTTACTGTGCTCTTTCATTCTCACTTGTAAAGTAGGAATTCCAAGTGAGATTAGAAATACATCCATTGGATTTTGACTTCGTCCATGTGCATTTGCATAATAATGTATTTCATTGGCATGTTCTTTAGTTTTAGCAACAATAGCTCCCGCTATTACACTTCCATGTCCTGAAATATATTTTGTTGTAGAAAACAATGAGAAATCAGCACCTAAATCAAGAGGTCGTTGAGAAATAAATGTTGCCAATGAATTATCAACTGCAAATAAAGCATCGTGTTTATGTGCAAGAGTAGCCACTTCTTTTAAATCAATGATTTTTAATCCAGGGTTTGTTGGAGACTCACATAATACCAAGTCAACTGGATTATTTTTTAAGATATTTTCAAGATTATCAAAATCAAGAAAATTCGCAAAATGTACAGTCACATTGTATTTTTCTTTAAAGATATTAAGTAGTCTAAACGTACCTCCATAACAATCTGCTTCAACCATTACGTGGGAGTTTGCTTTTAACACAGTTTCAAAAAGAAGCGCAACAGAAGCAATTCCTGTATGTGTACAAACACAGCCTGCTCCGTTTTCTACTTCTGTAAAAAGGTTTTCTAATACTTCTCTTGTAGGGTTATCACTTCGCGTATAGTCATAAATTTTGTCCCCCTCTTGTTGTTTTAAATCAAAAGTACCTGTATTATAAATGGGAAAATGAGATGCCCCATAAGGGTCTTTTCTTGTTGCAAAGTCCTGTATATGCGCTAACTTTGTTTCTAAATGATTTTTCATAAAAAATCCTATTTTTTGCGCAATTATACCCTATTTATAATAAGAAATTAACTTCTGGATAATAAAATATTATAAACAGAACAAATGAGCTTCTTTTTAAGCTACATTATTTAGGATAATTAAGAATAATTTCTTCCAAAGTACCATTGGACTTTGAATCAATTATCATTTTATTTATTGAATCCAACAATTTGAGACATGGTGATTGTTTTGAAAAGGCAAAGTGGACTTTTGTAGTAGATATTGGATAATCCAATGCAATGATTTTATTTTCTAATCCATTATTTTTAAGATACCTCATACCATCTTGATAATCTAAGATAAAATAGTCAACTCTTTGCTTCAATAACATACCAATTTGCTGATTTTTTGTATTGGCATGTGTTATATTAAGATTTATTTTGGCAAAAGAATCAAACTTATCTCCATAACTTCCTCCAAATGGAGTACTGCCCCATAATCCAATTAAATCTTCATATTTTTCAAGTTTAAATTTCTTACTTTTTAAAACGAATACTCTCGCTTCATTAACTAAATAGGGTTCAGTATAGGTATATACTTTTTCCCTTTCACCTGTCCAGTATAAAGCAGAAACTAAATCAAGTTTACCAAGCTTAACATACTTTAACATACGTTTCCAAGGATACGAAGCGTAAATTTCAACTTCAAGATTTAATTTTTTTCCTATAACTTTTGCAAAATCATAGGCAATGCCTTTTGGTTTATTCGTTGCTTCATCCACATAACCCACAGGGTACCATCCAGAGGAACCGCCAACTCGAAGAATTTTACATTCTTGAGCCAATAAACTTACATCAAAAAATAAAATAAAACAAATTAACAATAATCTACTCATTTCAGATGTCCTTTTTTCTTCTGCAATTATAACTTCAAAAATAACAAGTCTATAGTTAAAAATAATACTAAGTAATTATCTTAAGTTTATGATGTTTTTATAGAAATCTTTGTACTATCCTTTTATGTCAAAATACACTAAAACACTCATGACTTCAATACTTATAATATTTGCATCCATTGGCCTTGGACGATTTTCTTATGGTATGATTTTACCTGACTTACAAAACTCCTTATCTATTTCCACTACCCAAGCAGGATTTGTTGGAACAGCAAATTTTATTGGATATTTAATTGCAATATTTTTTGTCTCTTCTATTTATAAAAAATATGAAACATCTACATTAATTAGTATCTCCTTATTTTTACAAGCATTAAGCATGTTTTTCATGACAGTCTTTTCCCAGTACCTAATCATCTCATTTTTTTATACTTTTAGTGGTTTTTTCGCTGCAATCTCAAATGTTTCCATCATGATATATATCGCTCATATCATTCCTTCACATATTAAGGGGAAAGCATTAGGAATCATTGTCACAGGAATTGGTTTTTCAATAATATTTTCAGGTTTTGTTGTACCACAAATTGAAAATTATATTTCAAATCAAGCATGGCGAAGTTCTTGGCTTTTATTTGCAGTTTTGGTTTTCCTTATTGCTATTTTTGTTAAGTTAAACTTATCCAATGATAGCAGTAAACATACTCACAGTTCAAAAGCAAAAACATCAAAAGAATTGTTTCAGTCTTTAAATTTTTATAAAATTGCTCTTTTATATTTACTTTTTGGTATCACTTATGTTGTTTATGTAACTTTTTTCGTTACAGCTAGCATTGAGAAGTATAATATCAGTACCTATGAAGCAGGCTATTTTTGGTCCATTTTGGGAACTATGTCTTTGCTCTCAGGACCATTTTTTGGATACTTAAGTGATAAAATTGGTGCTTACAAAACTTTTGTAATTATATATATATGTTTGAGCATTTCTTATTTGATTATTGCTCTTGATTTAGATAGCTCTTTTTTATGGATATCAGCTATTTTATTTGGCTTATCAGCGTGGGCAGTACCCTCTTTAATTACTGTTTTAAGTACACAAGAGTTTGCAATACAAAATACAGCAAAAGTTTTTTCTCTTGCTACCTTGGTTTTTGCTTCTGGACAAATCATAGGACCTATAGGAGCTGGATACCTTTATGATATCTACGAGAATTTTTCAAATGTATTTTTGCTGTGTGCCCTACTCACGTGTATTGCAGCACTTCTCTCTTTGATCTTTTCACGTAGAGCATACAAAAAAGAAGAACCCCTACGATAATCTGTATTTATACAAAAGCCATGGGTTTATGTAAGTAGAACCCTTGTACATAATCAACTCCAAGTTTTTTAACTAGCTCATAAACATCTTTTGAATGCACATATTCAGCAACTGTTTTTGCCTTTAATTCTTTTGCCATATTGATTATATTTCGAACGATGGTTATAGATTCACTTGATTTGTCGATATCTTTAATTAAAGAACCATCGATTTTTATAATTTCGGGTTTGAGTTTCAAGATATTTTCCATACTTGAATATCCACTTCCGAAGTCATCAATGGCTATTTTACATCCAAAGGTACGGATTTTTTGAGTAAACTTTTCCACAACAGAAAAATCTTCAATAAAATCTGTCTCAAGTATCTCAAATATAATATTTGATGGTTTATCAAACTCCCCTACTTTTTTGTAGAGATACTCTATAAAAGCGCTGTTTGATATGTCTTCATAGGATAAATTGAGACTAAACTCCATCTGCTTATTTGAAAACATTTTAAATGACTTATCCAACATTATACGCATCATTTTTTCATACAACTTTATTCTTTTTGCCGTTTTTAAATACGGGAATACCGATACATATGTTTGCTGTTTTGAATCTTTTAATCTCATGAGGCATTCATATTTCTCAATATTGCCTTTTTGTGTATTTACAATTGCCTGCACGTGTGGCAGTATTTGTTTACTTTCTACAGCATTTTTCAAAAGTACTATTTCATCCAGAAGTTTTGACTGCTCCTCTTCTCTATAGGCTATGGTTAACATATCCAAGTTTATATCGATGATTTTATCCCAAGCACTTAATACCTCGTATCTCTTTTCTTTTACAATTAACTCTTTGACAAAACCTCGTACAAAACTAAACGCAGTATTTACATAATGAGCAGGTAGTCCAATACGGACGTGGATCTCACTGATAAATTGAAGTTTTTCAAAATAACTTTGGTTGTATTCACCACAAAACAGATTCATATACCAATTTCTGATGCCTTTCTCATGTCGTGTTAATATCTCTTTATTGTGTAAAAACATACGAGCATGATCAAACTCAAAAATAAACTCATAAAACCTGCGGATTAACTCATCGATATGCTCAACTGTAATGGCACTGATTTCAAATAACAAGGATGCATCGGTATCGTTAAATTTATAATGTTTTAGCAATTTTTTATAATTGTTTTCTTCTATTTTTGGAATACTTGAATACTCAGTGTTCATATCTATCCCTTTAGGCACATCGCTCACAACTTATCTCCTCTTTCCCATCAAACTCTTTGGTATTGGCATCATCGACAATGGTGTTTGCAATATTTGATGTTTTTGTGGCAATATTGTTTGTTTGTAATGAAACTTCTGTATTGGCATCTATTTGTTCTTCTAAAATATTTACCGCATCATTAATTTGAACAATACCAACTTGTTGGTTTTTTGAGATATCTGCAACATCTGTTATCAACTCAATGGTTTTATCTATATTGCTGTTCAAGCTCACATATCCTTCTATCATCTCAGAAGCAATGGTTTTACCCTCATCTGCTTTGATACTTGCAGATTCAACAAGGTTTTTGATTTCACGTGCAGCTTGGGTTGATTTATTTGCTAAATTTCTCACTTCTTGAGCAACAACTGCAAATCCTTTCCCCGCCTCACCTGCTGTTGCTGCTTCAACTGCTGCATTAAGTGATAAAATATTGGTTTGAAAAGCTATCTGGTCAATGACTGTAATAGCATCATTTATGGCACCCACTTTGTCATTAATCTCATCCATCGCATCATTTGTTTTAACCGCCAACTGTTCACCTTGATTAGCAGAAGAGATAACTTCATTTGCCAAACTTGACATTTGGATTGTTTGTTTTGATGTTTTAGATACATTTGAAGTAATATCTCCTAATACCAAAGAAGTACTTTTTAAGCTGTTCGCTGCTTCATTTGAAGACTGATTTAACTTATCCACATTTTTTAATAACACAGAGGAAGAGTTTTGTAGTGTCACTCCATTTTTCTTGTTTTCCAACAACATTTGGGTGATGGCCTCTTTTAATTGATTCACTGAAGTTAACAGATGTCTGAACTCGCCATCTTGTGTAATACCTTCTAAAACAAGGTCATTTCTATAATCATATTTTGTATACTCTTCTAAAATAGTATTAATATGAGAAAAATGATTTTTTGACTCTACAATCATCTCATTAACACTTTTTTTAAACTCTTCAAGGGCTTCGTTTGATGTCTTTGAAGTAATCACATCTGAATATAAACCATGTTTGACTTTATTCATAACCACTTTCGCTTCTTGTATGAGTAAACTCTCTTCAGCAGCTTTTGCTTGATTAATTTTTTCACGTTCATCAATAACGGCTTTAATTTGAGAATACTCACTTGCCATTGAGGTATTTATCTCCAAACTGGCATCTTTATTGTCCATATTTTTTAGAAATTTTACCAATTCTTTTGATAATAACTTTCCATTTTTCCATTCATCCAACTCATGAAATACCAAGGCAAAACTGATGGCATATTGAACCAATGCAGACGTTGAATCTGGGGTGAAAAAATATGCATTTATAGGAAGTAGAATTATTCCTATATAGTGGACAATGGTCATTCTGAAATACAGAGATCTTAAATTAAACATGTTAGCTCCTTTATGTTTACAAATGGAAGTATAATTAAATAGGACAAAAATTGTCTTGATTATAATCAAGACAATTTTTGTCCTATATTAAAACATGCTAAAGATTAGACTTGAATCTTAAAATAGGTTATACTTAATAAATATGTTCATAAAGGAGATTTTATGGCAAAACATTCTCTACTAAATAAAAATAACACCGAAGGAAACTTCTATGTTGATACCAATTGCATTGGTTGTAATACTTGCGTAAGGCTCGCTCCTCATACCTTTAAATTAAAAAATGAGTTATCTTATGTCAAGAGACAACCTAAAAGCTCCCAAGAGTTACATGATGCCACCTTGGCTATACTCTCTTGTCCTGTTTTCTCTATTGGTATGAAAAACAATAAAAAAAGCATCAATAAATTGGCCATGACACTTCCTTTAAAACTCCAAGATGATGTCTATTATTGCTCGTATAATTCAAAAAAATCGTACGGAGCGAATGCCTATTTTATACAAAGAGAAAAAGGCAATATTCTCATTGATTCACCAAGATATAATAGAAAACTTATCAAAGCCCTGGAAAAACTTGGGGGTATAAAGTATATATACCTTACTCACATTGATGATGTAGCAGATTACAAAAAGTACAAAGAACATTTTAATGCAAAAGTAATCTTTCACGAAGATGATTTTAGAGAAAACATATGCTCTGCAGAAATTACACTCAAAGGTTCAAAGACATATATTTTAGATGATGAAGTTAAAATAATACCACAAAGTGGCCATACAAAAGGGCATACGGTATTACTCTATAAAAACACCTATCTTTTTAGTGGAGATAATCTCTCCTACAGTAAAGAATACAATGCCCTTACCGCCTTCAAAGACTACTGCTGGTATGACTGGGATACACAGTTAACTTCACTTGGCAAGTTGTTGAATTATGACTTTGATTATTTGTTACCCGGACATGGGGGCGCACTAAAAAGTGATAAAGAAACCATGAAACAGATGTTAGAGAAGTGTTTACTTTATAACAAATACACGGGTTAACTACTTTAGGTCAAACATCTTTCTGTAGTTATCTTCTAAAGGAGTTTTGTCTTTATAATCAACAACATCCCCTATTTCCACTTCGATATTTAGGTTTTTTGTTCGTTTATTGATGGCTTCTTTTAATACCTTATTGGCATTACTTTTGATAAAAACAGGTAGTATAGGTAAACGATTTTTCAAAGCAATCAAACGAGCACCCTCTTTAAAAGAAGATAAGGGAGTATCTTCCTTATTACGTGTACCCTCAGGGAAAATAAAAATAGAATGTCCTTCTTTTACTACTGCCTTGGTATCTTTAAAAAAAGCAGACATACTTGGAGCTTCTCTGTCAAGTAGAACAGTACCTGCGTTCCTTGTAAAAGTACCAAAGAAAAAAGAATTGTACAGCTCTTTTTTAGCCACCCAAAATCCTCTTATTTTTGTTTGTTCAAGAGCTTGTTCAATGACCAAAGGATCAACAATACTTCTGTGATTTGAAATCAATAAGAAGTTACCCTCTTTTGGCAACTTTTCAGGATTAGTCACAGTCACACTGATATTGAGTTTATCAAGAAGTGTATGTGAATATTTTAACCGAAGTTCCATTTTTTCTTTGCTACTCTTAACTTTTTTTAATAACCAACCAAATTTGTTGGTTAAATATGTAGCATAAAATGCCATTTCGATTAATTTGAAGTTCAACAAGTGTCCTATTTATACGTTAATTTTTAGAAATGCAATTGTAGCTAAATTGCTTTCAAAAAGTTACCTTTTCAAGCAATTTAGAAACTTAACCTATCTATTCATTACTTGAAATGGCAACTTTTAGTCCAAATGCCATTAAAACAGTACCTACAACTTTTTCAATGATATGTTTTGTTGCTTGAAATTTTTTAAGCAATACAGGATGGGTTAAAGCAAAAGAAATAATACCAAACCATACAAGATGTGCAAATGAGATGATAAGACCGTAAACCAGTTGCAACCACACGGGTGTTTCTAGAGTAACCAGCTGGGTAAAGATACTTAAAAAGAAAATAGTTGTTTTTGGATTTAAGACATTAGTAATAAACCCAATTTTAAAGGCTTGAAAATTCCCCAAGCTTTTTTTATCACCATCATTTTCAATATCCATCATCGCCTTAGAAGTAAATGTTTTCCATCCAATGTAAATTAAGTATGCTGCACCCAGATATTTAATAATCGAAAACAGCACAATTGAACTTGAAATGATAATGGCTAAACCTGCAATTGAGTATGCCACATGAACCCATATAGCCATACTGACACCAAAAGCAGAATACAACCCTGCACTTCTACTATAAAAAATACTGTTTCTTGTCACCATAACAAAATCAGCACCTGGGCTAATGGCCATAAAAATTGCTATAGTTGTAATGGTTAAAAGTTCAGTAAAATACGGAATAGTATTAAATAATTCAATCATAATTAGTCCTTAAAAATAAAGTCACTATCTTACTACTTTCTTGTAACAATTGCAAGTTTTACTGCTGTTTATACTCTTTTAGTATAAAATAACTTGAGAAACAAAGGAAAACTATGAATATCGAATTACGATTCTT